>Ga0180016_100070_pt1 | contig 47249 bp, 42 predicted proteins | sample KR46_M_MetaG_FD_129673 | JGI IMG/M metagenome (GOLD analysis project Ga0180016, IMG submission 129673) | Groundwater microbial communities from the Olkiluoto Island deep subsurface site, Finland - KR46_M_MetaG | ecosystem: Environmental > Aquatic > Deep subsurface > Groundwater | place: Finland... | reverse complement strand
CGCCCTTTTTGTCGAAACGATTGGCCAAAACGTCCCTCCCAGATCAATCTTTTCCACATATTAATAAATTATAACAATAAGTTAAACCATTAAATCCCCGTGCACTCCGTGCAGCACTCTCAACTGTGGATTTTCCCGAAATGACTGTCATAGCAGCGCACGCCGGCTTCGGATGGTGGCAGCAGCTGGCCTTTTTGATCAGCAAAAAAGTCAATCTGCTTACTGATATATCCGGCTGGCAGCCGGTGGCGTTTAAGGATTTTGATTTGTTTTGTCGGTACATTAGAGACCTAATCTCTATTGCCGGAGCCCAGAACATTATATTCGCCACTGATGGCCCCGCGTATGCCTTTTATGGAATGAGTAATCAGTGGTGGGTGGAACTTTTCAAGAACTTGCCGGAAATGTCCCCTAGTCATACTAAGTTCGACCCAGAGGACGTAGAAGCGATCCTTTACAAAAACGCACAGCGCGTACTAGGGACGGCGGTAGACCATTTGGAATAACTGTAGTACCTGATCAGCACGGCAATTCCCCAATAGGTTCAGCCGATTATAACACGAACACCCTAGGCCACCTTGACCCACGCCCATTCCCAGAGCGGTTCATTCTCGGTACCCGTTGGGGACGCCAAATAATATCGCGGGGTCCAGCCTTAGGGCTGGACCCAGTTTTTGTTTGGTGGCGTAGCAAGGGCATGAAAGCCGAAAACTAGGACACCAGCCCTCTCGCACAAATCCCGCATTGACCCGTCCCCTTTAACCCGGCCCAATTTTTAAGTAAGGGTTTTGGGCCGAGAGAGGGAGGGCTTCAATGGTCAGAAAGCGGTATTACGTGTGAGGATAGGTCATCATCAGGGAAATTTGTAGGGATGACACCAGAAAAACACAATCAAATAAAATACATATTTTCTTAAAAGTACAAGTGTATTTAGCCAAACTCCTACGCTTAAGGAAGAAAACCATTCTCTTGTGGAAGCCAACAATCCCTGACCAAATCAGATTTGATCATTATGCTTACAAAGAAAAGGCAGGGTTTCGTCTTAGGATTTCTTAACTCCATTTAAATATAATGCAATTGATGCTTTAACAGCCTCGTCAAGATTCAGTTCGTAAACCTTTTTGCCACGCAGCAATTCTTGCGTATACACCAAGGCGTGAATTACCGCATAAAAGGCATGAGCTTGTATATAAGGATCACCTTCTTTGAAAATGCCATCTTTCTGACATCTCTCACAATATTTGGCCACATTGAGTATGAAACGGTGAATAAGTCGTCTGAAATATTCGGGACCCAACTCTTCATTAACCATAGCCTCTGAGATGCGAAAGCGAATTAGAGGCGCTCGTTCATCAAGATCACCAATAAACTTATCGGCAATTATCTGAAGAAACTCTTCTGGGCTATATTGCTTACCACCCAAACTTGGCAGGGACTCTAGAAAACCAGAAGCCCCCCAGGTTCCCAGCAATTCAGTAGCAAGCGCGTGCTTATTGGGGAAGTAGGTATAAATAGTGCCGTGAGCAACTCCGGCACGCGCAGCTATCTCACCAATGGTGGACTTATGGTATCCTTTTTCACTAAAAACTTGTTTTGCTGAGTCTAGTATCTTTTGTTTTTTCTCCTCATTAATCACCTTACCTTGCTGCTTTGCATTGAATTCTTTCACGTCCATTGGCTAAACCCAACCCCTCTATAAGCACGCAAATGAATGCGACCTTCTTTGTGGCCCAAGCATGGGTGCCGATTTAACTTTGTTGAGGGGGAAGACAAAATCGTGGCATATCCCGCGCTCATACCTTTACTACTGCCTGGCGATGTTAAGTCGGATACGGTGCCAATGATATACATCACTAGACCCCGTGCTGCTATGAGTAGTTGGCTGCTTCCACACGCTTTTCCGCATAAATACCTTACAGTTTATGGTATCACAATTTTTATTGATATTTCAATGTAAATTTGATTTTCTCTGTTTATTGGCCGAGCTAACTTCATCTAATCAAACCCAAAAAGCCTACCTATACATTAGTAGTATTACCCAAATATTGTAGTATGGAATAGTTGATCCGTTGATGTTCCTTTGCACTTATAACGCCGAGCATCTGACCCAAGTATATGCGGTCTTGAAGTAGTAAGGCTTGGCATCGCCAACCAAAAGTCCTTTGGAAACTAGTCCACAGTAAAACCCAATAAAGTATAACCGCTATAAGCTACTTATTTAATATGCATATTGTTTTTTGTGGACAAAGAAGCTCCATATTTTCAAGGCCACTCTTGATCGAAAACGGCGCCGGCAAACGTATAGGTGCCAGTGTTTTACGCTAATTACTTGCTCCAATTCAAGGCTTTTTAACAGAGATCAGTAGCTTAAATGCTTCGCTAGTAATCTCCTTATTTACAGAGATAAAAACGATGAGAACTATTACCCGGCAATGGCAGATTCACGCCTTCTTTAGTTCTTGCCCGCAAGCCAAACCAGATTCAACGGCTAACTTGGAGCACTGGCCGCAGGAGATGCATCGCGAAGAATCCCGGCTGCCCTGCCGCCATTGCCTTATCAAATCCGCCTGCCTTATTAAAGGCCTGGACATTGAAACCGCATCCACATGCAAAAGGGCGTTTTCCACCACTTGCCGGGAGCGAAAGCCCCCCACCACAATAACCGGGCATTGGACCACGCTCTTGATGGCTTTGGCGTTCGGCAGGAAATAGCCTTCTTCCTCTGGTTTGCGCACCACCCGGGCCGACGCCTTGGTTCTCGAGGCTCGTCCGCCACCGCTTATTTCAATGGCGTCGATTCCTCTCTCGGACAGGCCGGCAGCCACCCGCATAGCGTCCTCGAGCATCAGCCCCCCGTCGAAGCCATCATCGGAATTCAGCTTGATAAAAACCGGGTAATCAGGGCCGACCGCGTTGCGCACGGCTTGGTAGCATTCATAACAAAAGCGAGCCCGGTTATTCAGAGGCCCCCCGTATTGGTCATCGCGTTGATTGCTGTAAGGGCTGAGGAATTGATTTATCAAATAGCCGTGGGCAGCGTGAATTTGGACCGCGTCGAAGCCGGCGGCCTTGGCCCTGGCGGCGGCGGCGGCGAAGGCCTCAACAATCTGGGCTATCTGTCCCGTCGAAAGCGCCCCCACTTCCTGTTGCAGGTCGGGTCGCATCATCGCCGATGGGCCGAGAGGCTTCTGCCCGATCATACCCTCGCTGGTTTGCCCGCCGGCATGCACCAGTTGGATGCTCACAAGGCCACCGGCCTTATGCACATTGTCGGTCAGGCCCCGCCAGCCTTGTATCATGGCATCGGTGTGGATGCCGCTTTGCCTGACTTGAGAACGACCCGCGGGCAGGACAAAGGTGAACCCGGTGATGATCAACCCTAACTGCCCAAAGGCCAACTCGGTTGTGAGCCGTATCAGGGGGTCCGTGACGGATCCATCGTCCCCGGCCAAACCCTCCCATGTGGCGCTACGCACAACACGGTTGGGTATTGTCAGTTGGTTAAGGCGCCAGCTTGAAAAAATATCCGCCACTAGCTTTCCTTCCCCATGGTGGTCAAGTTTCCCGGCGGGGTCCGGACGCGGCGAAGTCAGGCTCCCATGGGCAATCAGCCCTAGCAGGCTGAGGGTAGTCGAGGCTGGTCCCGATTATGGAAAGCACTGACGGCTATTTTACCTTTTCATGATGGTCGTGGCGCTATTGCCCATCAAGCCGTACGTTTGTGCCATGGCGACCTTGGCGTTGGGAACCTGCCTCTGGCCGCATTGGCCTCTCAACTGATTGATCGCCTCAACCACCTGCCATACGGCCTGGGCTCCGATAGCCTCCCCGAAGGAGGAAAAGCCGCCGCTGGGACAAACCGCGACCCGGCCGCCTATCACGGTTTCACCGTCCCTGAGCATTTTTTCGGCTTCCCCTTCGCCGCAGAAACCACAAGTCTCCAGGTATTGCAGATAATGCCAAGAGCTATTATCGGGAAGCTCCAAAACGTTCACATCTTCGGGGCCAATGCCGGCAATCCGGTAGGCCTGCTGAGATGCCGAGTAGCTTTCGCTCAACAAAGGGGCCTCTGCATGGCTGGGAGCGGAGAGCGCGGAGATGCGAAGGGTAGGGTCTCCATAAATGGCGCTGCCCATGGTGCAGGCGGAAATCGAGATCGAGTTCGAGGTGTACTGGGCGGCCTTTTCGCTGGCGCAAAGGACCACTGCGGCGGCTCCGTCGCTGGTCGCGCAAATTTCATAAAGGCGCAGCGGATAGCTCACCATCTTGGAGTTCAGGACCTCCTCCAAGGTATAGACTTTTTTATAACGGGCGTTCGGGTTGAGCGCGCCGTATTGGCTCAAGAGCACCTTCACCCTGGCGAGGTCCTCTTCGGTGGTGCCAAATTTGGCCATCCTCTTGGTGCACTCGATCGCCCAGTATACCGGGTTGGGCATGCCCACCATGCGCCACCTAAGCACATCCCGATCCTGCTTGGGGTCATCGGACTTGGCGCCCAAGAATCCCGCTGGTGAAATATCAACCCCAACCGCCAGGGCAACATCCACTTCGCCGGAAGCGATGCTCATGTAGGCGGTCCGTATTGCCGCCGCGCCTGTTGCGCAGGCGTTGTACACATTGATGATCGGGATACCCGTCTCGCCAAAGGCCGCGGCCAGGTATTGACCCGAAAGATGGCCCGCGTTACCACCCCAGATGTAGATCCCAGACCCAATCGCCTGGATGGCCTTCCAGGGAACGCCGGAATCCTTCAGAGCGTCGCCAACCGCTTTCACTCCCAGGTCCACAAAGGTCTTTTCAGGGAATTTACCCCAGGGGTGCATTCCCACGCCCACTATAGAGACGTCTCTCATTTTTTATCCTCGGCTGATCGCATTAGCCTTATAACCAGATAATTATTTTACGAGCCTGAACGCCCAGGTGAGAACGTCCCTGCCTTCATCATCTTGGTAAAGGCGATATGTCGTGGTTTCAAAGGATTGGCCGATCTTGAGTTCTGATTCTTCGCTGCCCACGATAATACCGGCTATTTGTATGCCCTCCGGAAAGTCGATCAAACCAATGCTGTAAGGCGTTATGTCCTTTTCCGTCTTAAAAGGAAGGGGGGGCATATAGTATTGAGTGGTGTAGCCGGCCAGTTTGCCGACCTTGCTCATTAAAACCTGCTCCACGTTTTCCCGGGAGCAATCAGGCCGGTGCTGTTCATGGTATGCCGGGAAAAAAAAGGTGCCGCAAGAATTGCAGCGGGCAGCTTTTATTTGCGCACCATCATCAGCTATTTCGAACAAGTCCGGCAAAGCGAAAACATAAGGTGATTCTTCTTGGTTTGGATTCATTGAAAGTCGCCTCCTAGCCGATGTTACGATTAGCCGAAATCACATTAATCTAATATTTGGCGAAATATTTTTCTCTAACAGCGTTTCAAGGTCACCTCATTAAATTTGGCAAGAAAGTTACTATCTGCGGGAAAATGGTTAATATAATAACCGTCAGCACATCCATGCTCAGGAAAAACGCCGCCCCTTTGATTATGGTGGCTATGGGCACTTTGGTATCAATGCTGCTGACGGCATATATATTCATCCCTACGGGTGGGGTGATCAGGGCCATCTCAACGAATATCACGACGATGATACCGAACCAGACAGGATCGAAGCCAAGCTTCATCATGATTGGATAAAAAATCGGTAGGCTGATCACCATCATACCGGTGGCGCTGAGAAAACATCCCAGGATCATGTACACCAAACCAATCAAGGCGAAGACTACGTACCGGGATGCGTCTATCATCACAACCGATTTAACGATAAATTCAGTTGTTCCAGCCAAAATCAAGAAACGGCCGAAAAATGCGGCCGCACAAATTATCAGCAAGATCATGCCCGTTGTTTTTACGGTGGTGGCAACGGCCTTGAAGAATATTTTTACGGTAAGTTTTTTGGTAAATAGGGCCAGAAGCATCACCACAACAGCCCCAACCGCGCCGGCTTCCGTGGGAGTGGCCCAGCCAAAATAAATACTGTAAATGATGCTTATCAGCAGCAGCACCACCACCCAAAGATGTCCAACGGATCTAACTTTTTCTTTGAAGGTGTATCTTTCGGTGGAGCGAGGAAATTTTCGGGCACGGAAAAGAATATAAGCGGAGTATAAAAGCACCGAAAGAATACCTGGGAGAATTCCGCCGATAAACAAGTCGGTTATCGACTGATCAACCAGCAGACCATAAATGCACATGATAATGCTTGGGGGGATCAGGGCGGCCAAAGTTCCGGCGGCAGCTACAACACCATAGGTGAGGTAGGGGTGATAACCTTGCTTCTTCATCTGGGGTATGGCGGTGTTGCCGATAACGATACACGCGGCCAAAGACGAGCCGGAGCAGGCGGCGAAAAACCCGTTGGCGAACACGGTGCTGATGGCCAGCCCTCCGGGCAAACGGCCAAGCCACTTTTCACTCACCGTGTACAGCTCTTCCATGAGGCCCGACAGGTAGGCTATCTGCCCCATGAAAATGAATACCGGAATCACACTCATTGTGTAGTTGGAAACATAGTTGGACAAGACCGAGATCATACCGGTCATTGTCGAGTCCCACCCCACGAAAATCAGGTATCCAAATATTGAAGGTATTATCAGTGCGAAGGAAATGGGCATCCCTATGGCCATCAACACGAACAGAAGTACTATACCTAATAACCCTATAATCTCCGGTGCCATTGATTTACCTCAATAATTAATATGTTGTTATAAACATCAGACAATCAGATGATCAGGGCCGCCCACGGGTTCTCTGAAGCTGTTTTTAAACTCCACCACAAGTTGCAGACAAAGCAAAATACTTCCCAAAGGAACCACTATATAGATGGGCCAAAAAGGCCATGCCAACAGCACGGTTATTGCCTCTTTATCATACAAATCCATGCAATACAGAGTGCCTGCATAGGTTATCAGGGCAAAGGTAATGACGGACAACACCAAGGAGATTCTTTGCATCATGCGCCTGTTGGCGTGCTTCAACTTTTCCACGACCAGTTCCATACGGATATGTTGTTCTTCTCTTTGGTTAATACTCAGGGTTAAAAAAGTGAGTATCATCATGGAAAATGACACGATCTCTTCTAACCCGAAAATTGAGGCCAACAAAACTTTTCGCGCGATAATTTCAAAAAATATTCCGAACGTGGAAACCAGCAGGAAAAACCCTGTGATGTACTCTCCTGTCAAACTTTCTATAATCTTAAGGAGTGACCATCTTTTGATTTTATCGTTTTCCGTATTCATGCCGGATCTCCTTCGTGGATCATCCTTTGGGTTTTATCTGTTGCTTCATCCAATATTTTTTTGGAGAGAAGCCCCACGGCCAAAATTTTTAAACAATAATTTGCCGGGAGCTTCTCTCCAAAAATAGAAATGAATTAGTACTTGTACTCAACCGGGATGCCATTGGGGTAATCCTTGAGCACCTGTTCCTTGGCCTTCACGTAGGCCTGGAAATACTCCTTGGCGCCCTTCTTGGCCCACTTGTCCTGCCACTCCGCCTGGAACGGCTTGGCCATCTCCTCCAGCTTCTTTACCTCGGAGGACTTCCAGTAAACGTAGGTAAGGCCCTTGCGCTCGTTCTCCATGTGCCACTTCAGCAGGATGCTGGGGGAGGCGATGAAAATCTGGTTGACCTGAGCCATCTCCTGGCGCAGGTCATCGATGATCTTTTTGACATCCGCCGGCAGCTTGTCGTAGCTCTTCTTGTTCATCAGGATGTCCAGGGTGGCACCGCCGAAGGACACGTCCCGGGTCAGGTACTTGCCGACTTCGTCCAGCTTGTAGGCCTTGTGCCAGTAGTCTCCACACCCGGCCACGGCGTCCACAACTCCGCGACTCATGGCCATCATCGCCTCAGGCGCCGGGGTGAAGACCGGGATGGCGCCCATGGACTTGAAGAAAGGCGCCAGCATGCCGGTGCAGCGAATCTTCACGCCCTTGAAATCTTCCGGCTTGCTGATGGGCTTGGTGGAGATGACGGAATAGCCGGGAAGGCAAAGGGTGAACAGGTTCACCACGTTCACCGTGTTGAGTTCCTTGACGATTGAGGGGTTGTTGCGCAGGGGGCCGTTGAGAATCAGCATCTGTTGATCGGCCCGAACCGGGGCCAGGCCGGGAACGAAGTCCAGAGTGTGTAGAGCCAACTTGGAGGGAGTGTAGGAAGGCGAGACGCCGCCGATATCCGTCATCCCCGCGGATATCGCCTCCAGCATCTGCTTGGCCTTGGCCAGCTGCTGCCCAGGGAAAAGCTTGACCTTTACCTTGCCGCCGGAGCGTTTCTCCAACTGCTCACCCCACCATTGTTGGCACTTGTAAAGCTGGCTGGTGGTGGGCTGATAGCTGGCATAACGCAGCTCAATTACATCGGCGGCAATCGCGACGCTTGACGCTAAAAACAAAGTTGTTAAAAGGGCCGCAATAAACAGAATGATTCTTGACTTTTTCACGTTTCCCTCCGTTATTTGGTTTACACCATACCGTTTGACAATTTTTTCCCCCAAAGACCGCCGAATATCATGGTTAATCTTTACAACTGCACGGCGTACTTACCGCCATCTATGGGGATAGGTCCTCCGTTGATATAGCTCCCCGCGTCGGACGATAAAAACGCGATCAGTTCGCCGACCTCGCGCGGTTCGCCAAAGCGATCAATGGGAATTGGTTTCATCATCCGTTCTCCCACCTCGCCCTCATGCCATTGCTTGGTTATCTCTGTTTCGATAACCCCCGGTCTGATGTAAATCACTCTGATTCCGTACTGTCCAAGCTCGCCGGTAAGGGTTCTGGAGAGCAATTCGATGCCGCCTTTGCTGCAGCTATAGGCCGCGAAGCCCGCGGCGGGAAGGTACGCGGCAAAGGAGGAGATGTTTATTATGGTTCCCCCCTTGTTAACCTTCATGGCCTTGGCCACCGCTTGGCAGCAATTGAAGGTGCCGTAGAGGTTTACTTTGATGACCTGGTCCCAATGCTCCATATCCAATTCCAGGAAGGGAATCCTGCGGATCGGCGCGCAGGCATTGTTCACCAGGATGTCGATGCGTCCGAACTCATCCATGGTTCCCGCCACCATTTCGGCCACGGACTGAGGGTTGGTAATGTCGGTTTTAAAGGCTTGGGCTCCAATGCCCATGGCCAAAATCTCTTCCTTGACCTCGGTGGCGCCTTCCAGGTTCAGGTCGGGGATAACCACCTTGACCTTTTCCCGAGCCAAGGCCAAAGCGATCTCCTTGCCGATGCCCCTGGCCGCCCCCGTAACCACCGCTACTTTGTTTTCCAAACCCAGCTTCATATTCATGCTCCTGTTTCCGGGCGACTTCGTCCCGTTAGCCCATCACCTGGCCACCACTGAGATTCAAGGTAATACCCGTTACGTAGCCGGCCTTTTCGGAAGCCAAATACAATATTGATTCGGCCACGTCCTCGGGCATCCCGAAGCGCCCAACGGGTATGCGCGCCATCGCTTCCTGGTTTTTCTTCTCGGAAGTAAGCTTGGCCATGGGGCTCTGGATCCTGCCCGGGGCCACCGCATTCACGGTTATGTTGTAGGGGGCCGCTTCCTTGGCCAAGCTCATGGTGAAAGCGCTGACCGCGCCCTTGGAGGCGACATAATGAGGCCCGGCCAAAAATCCGCCGTCAAGCGCAGCCGATGAGGAAATGTTCACGATGCGGCCGTACTTTTTTTCCTCCATGTGCGGCAGCACCGCTTTACAACAGAGGAAGACCCCGGTCAGGTTCACCGCCAACACTTGATTCCACTCTTGGAGTTCAATCTCGGGGACGTTGGGGCGGCGGCCGTCTTTTTTGGGCGAGATGCCGGCGTTATTCACCAAGATGTCGACGCGGCCCAGCTCTTTGAGCGTGGCGGCCACCATTTGCTTGACGTCATCCTCGCTGGCCACGGAGCCGACCAAAGGCAGGGATTTGAGGCCGGAGTCGGCAAGCTCCTTATGCACAGCCCGCACGCCTTCGGCATCTAGATCGAACAACACCGGGATGGCGCCCGCCTGTGCGAAACTTATGGCAATCTGCCGCCCGATACCCCGCCCCGCCCCGGTAACGATTACAACTTGATCCTTTAAAGACATCATTTTTACCCTTTAAATAGTGCCGCCAAATGAATAGGCCATTTTTTCGAGCGCCCCGCGGGTCACGTCCTCCGTCGGCTGGGAGTAGATTCCCTTGCGGCTGATCCAAGGGCTGCCGGCCTGTCGCAGGGTGATCATCATCTCCGCCATCTTGATGGCCGCCGACAGGCAATCCACAATGGGCATGCCCTGATATTGGGTGATTCCCTCCGGTCGATCGGGAGCGCCCGGGCAGAACCTGAGGGCAAGATTCAAGCTGCCACAGGCGGGGACCAACACCTCGGCCCCCTGATCCAGGTAATAGGAAGCGACCTGTTCAAAACCTTTCAGCCCCGCGTTGACATCCATGATCATCTTTCCCTGATCCTCCAGGGAGACCGGGAGGGGCTTGATAGGCAGGATGATCTTGTCAGCCATGCCGTAACGCCTGGCCAATTGCTCGTTGCGGGCCAATGAGGCCGGCGACATTCCAATCAGGCCGAACTTGGCCCCCATGAGAGAGGCGAGCATCATGGAGGACTGCCCCAGTCCGATCACCGGAATATTGATGGCTTGGCGCATTTCGTCCAGGGCCGGGTCGGAAAAGCAGTAGACAATCACCGCGTCGAAACCGTCGCGCTCCCCCTGGAGCACCGCCTCGAAAACCTCGCGGTCGTTAAGGTAGTGAAGGTGGGAAAAAGCGAACTCATTCAGGCTGTTCAGCCCTCTCTTGAGCAGGCGCAAGGTGATCTCGGTGTCATCCTCCTTGACCATCCCCGCGTTTTTCATTAATAGGTCCCCGTAAATTTTGGTGCCAGCTGCCTGGGGATCGCTGGCGGCGATTCTCTGGATCAGGATTTTCTTTTTCATTGCTTTACTCCGGGGACGTAGGTTTTCTTAAGACGCATGGCCATGTTTTTTTGCCTTTTCGTGAGCTGCTTTTCCTCTTCGCCATAGCGCAAGGCATGGGTGGGGCAAAATTTGACGCATTTAGGGTCCCCATCGCAGAGTTCACATTTAATGGGAAAGTCTTCTGGGGCTGGGATAGAAATGCCCCCAAAAGGACAGGCGTCTATGCAAAGGAAGCACTTCTGGCATTTATCCTTGTCAAGATGCACCACCCCGGTTTTCTCGTCTTTAGTTAGAGCTTCTGCTTCGCATTGTTTCTGACAGGGGGCGGGGCTGCATTGCTGGCAAAAGGTCGACCCGAACAAAATTCCGTCAATCAGTGGATAATTTTTCATCCGGCTGGCATTTCCGATGGAATCAGCCAAATGAATCAACGAACAGATCATTTCGCAATTTTTGCATCCTATGCAGATTTCATTGTCGTATATTAGCTTTTCCATACAGTTATCCATTTTCAATCATAAGTTGCGCGTTTTTGTTTTTTAAGTCGATGTATTCTCCTTCTAAACCAAGTTTTTTAAGTGTTTCCACCGTGGGTGTTCCACGTGTTTTCGACCAACCGCGATCGCTATAATAGTCATCAAGCAGGTTGTCCAGGTCTTCCCTCTCCAGGACTTTTCTACCGTAGTAGTCTGTAAACCGTAAGGCTTCTTCGCCGTCGTGCATGGGTTCGAACCATAAGTCGGGGAAGCGGTCATCCGCCCGGCTGGCGCCCTCGGCCGCATTTAGTAATTTCAGTAGGTTCCATGCCCTCTCACCGGCTTGTTTGAGCTCTCGCGGGCTGACCTCCATGCCGGTTATGCAGGCGAACATGCGGCTGAAAATATCCATGTTGTAAAAGACTTTGGTAATTTTACGCGAGCAAACGCCGGTTATGTTGTAAGTCGAATAATACTCTTCACAATGCCTTACCATTCGGGCGACGTTGAAGTCGTCGTCTCGGTAGAAAACTTCCTTTTTCTCTTGTTCGGTAAGCCCCATCGCATTGCAGTAGTTAACCATTTGCTGAATGTCGATATTGCGGGAGCCGTAGGTGGGCGATCCGCCCGGGTGTTGATGAGCGCCTCGCGGGTTAACCACCTCCTCAAACTCGTAGGTGCCCAGGCGGTTGTTCCGGCCATCGAAGATATAATCCATCCCCTTTATCAAGGCCTCAAATTTTTTACCAAAGACTTTTTCAAGGTCAAATAAACTGTCCGACAGCTTGCCGCCCACCCCTTGGCGGAGACCGATCTGCTCCAGCAATTTCATGGTGGTCGGATAGTCTCTTTTCAAAACGAAACCGTCCGTGTCATCCAACCCGATGACGCCGTCTTCGTAAAGGGTGATGAGATAATCCAGGGCGGAACTCACGCAGTAGGTGTCAATACCCATGCGGGAGCATAGTTCGTGGCAATCAAGGGACGCGGCTATGGTCCCCACATCCAACCGAGCGCCAAAGGCCGTAACCCGGCCGATAAAACTGCTGGCATAGGTGCGTCTATCGACACCATCTTCAGTGGTATAGTCGTAGATCTCTTTGCACGGCATATAACAGCCGGGGCAGGCTATTTTTGTAGTCTTAATTTCGGTTAAAAAGGCATCCGGCCCGAATCTTTCACGAAGCCGATCACGAGGGAAGACCTCCCTCCAACCTTTGTATGGGTTGCCGACAGTTTCCGACCAATGCGGCCATGCACCCATGGAACCCAAGGTCATCATTTTTTCTCTGATGGGAGACGCCTTCATCGCCTCGGCCATGGGGGTCACCACTTCAAGCAACCCCTCGGGGTCGGCAACCCGTATGGCGCCGCTGCCCTTGGCCCCGATTGCCTTGAGCCTCTTGGAGCCCATGACCGCCGCGAGCCCCCCCTTGCCCAGCGAGGCGATATAGTCGATCAGGCACAGCGACATCCCCACCAGGTTCTCTCCGGCCTGGCCAATGGATATCACGCTGCAATCTATGCCATGGCGTTCACGCAATGTATCCGTGGTGTCATAAATATCCTGATGACCCCACAGATCCTCGGCATCCTTAAAGAAAAGTTCACCATCCTCGATCAGCAGGTATACCGGTTTGGGCGCCTGGCCAACTATGGCCACATGGTCGAAACCGGCTTTCTTCAACTCCCGAGCGAAGTTCATGCCGCCGACGGCAGTGCCTATCCAATTGTTCAGGGGATACTTGGTGGTGACGAATGTTTTGCACGCGGCTGGGGCCGATGTGCCGACAAAGGGGCCAGTACCTATGATGATTGGGTTCTCCGGCGAGTATGGGTCCAGGCCCGGCCGGCCGTATTCTTGCATTAATTTTAAGTTAATGCCCATCCCACCCAGGTATTTTTCAACCATAGATGGGTCGAGATCGAAGACCTTATATTCCAATTTACTCAGGTCAACGAATAGATATTTACCCTGATATCCGTACATAATGTCTCCCTTTAATGTCTCATATGTATTTTTTTCTCTTTATTTTCTATGGATGAAATTTTATTTTTCGCCTCCTACCATTTTATTTTTCAATACTTTTCCCAAGGCATTTTTGGGAAGTTCGGCAACAAACTCAACCGAACGAGGCTTTTTGTAGTTGGCGAGGTAGTCACCGCAATAATTTATTACCTCATCTTCCGTCATTTGTTCGTTTTCGCTTAAGACCACATAAGCCTTTACCACTTTCCCCCATTCTTCATGGGAGACGCCGATAATGACCACGTCATCTATCTTTGGATGTTGGATGAGAACATTTTCTATTTCAGCTGTATAAATGTTTTCACCACCGCTTATTATCAAGTCTTTGCGGCGGTCTAAAAAATAGAGATACCCCTCTTCATCGAAGTAGCCTATATCACCCGACTGAAACCATCCGTCGTGCAGAACCTTTTGGGTGGCTTCTGGGTTTTGCCAGTATCCCTGAGTGACGTGAGGCCCATAAAATTGTATCTCACCCGCTTCGCCGGTTTTCTTTTCGTTACCGTTTTCGTCAACTACGCGGATTATGGTGTCAAGGTAAGGCTTGCCAACGCTACCGGGCTTTCTCAACATATCCGGACCTTCTATTAATGTGCCTGAGAACACTTCTGTCGCGCCGTAAGCGTCCGCCATTACCACATGGGGGTATCGCTGTATGAACTCCTTCTTCATTTCAAAAAGCCAAGAGGTCCCGGTGCAGGTGCAATAGCGCCAGTTCTTGGTATCGAATTGCTTTTCATAAGGTTCTTGCAGCAGCCTGCTGCAAATGGTCGGCACTATGGAACACATGGTGACTTTTTCATCCTGTATCAGTTCCATCATTTCAATCGAATCGTAGCGCTTCATCAAAACAATCGTATTGCCCATGAAGACACAGGCAATGACATTGGCGTAAGAGTTCATGTGAAATAGTGGGTTTACCACCAGCACCACTTCGCGTGTATCGTACTTTTTGGTAATTATGATGGAGAGCGCCGCCCAAATATTATTCCGGTGGGTAAACATAGCGCCCTTGGGGAAACCTGTGGTGCCAGAGGTGTACATGATCAGCCGCATGTCTTTTTCAAAGACAGGCACCTGAGGTTCTTGTAATGTGGATTTTGCCAGGAGTTCTTCGTATTTTAATGAATTGCTTTTATTTGATTCACCTAAAGATACAAACTGCAGACCTTCTATATTGCGCAATCCATCAACAATGCTTTGGAGATTATCATCGTAAATTAATATTTTTGAACCTGAGTTCTCGAGAATGAAATTTACTTCCTTGCCGACTAATCGGAAGTTTATCGGTACGGTTATCGCCCCTATTTTAGCGGCGGCGTAATATACCTCGATTGTTTCGGGCGTGTTGTATAGCATGCTTGCTACACGGTCGCCCTTGCTTACGCCCATTGCGAGCAATGCATTGGCCAGCAAATTTACCCGATCATTCAATTCCTTATAGGTAATACGCCTGCCTTCGCACACAACCGCCGTTTTATTGGCAAACTTGGTTGCAGAACGTTTTAAGCAATGCCCAAGTGTGTATTCCATCCTCTATTTGCCTTTGTCCATGAGCTTTAGCAAATGTTGATACCCTGAAGGAAGCACTGGTTCAAATGATCCATACTTTGGTATGGGATACCGTTGCCCCCCGTTGTGAGAATCCTCAAGTGATTTGGTGATGTATTTTATTTTTTTGAAAGGTATGGCAAACACCATCTCATCATCGTGCACCTGACCGAAAATTCTCTCGCCATTACCGGGCAAGACTAAATTAACTTTGTTTTTCTTAATGGATGCGACTACCTCGGAGGCGCAACTGCCGCCGCCTTGAGCCGTGAAATGCATGGGGCTGCCTCCCTTGAATACGGAGGCCTGTACAAACCGCATCATTTGAGCGGCATTGCCATATACCAACACTACATCGGGATCGAAATCGGCCTTGTGCAAGGGGGAGATTAGTATCCCGCGAAATTCCCCAACCGGGAACTTCGCCAAATATTTAGAGCGCTGAATCCTAGCTTTTACGGTCTGGTTGTAAGGGGCAAAAATGAATTCACCTTTCATATAACCATCGGGGGCCTTTGCAAATCCCAAGTAAATTATTGCGTTAGGGCAACTAATGTCTTCCTTTTCCAGATAGAACGACCATCCTGTCCTTCGGCTGATATTGATCGCCTGGCACAGAAACATCGCAATATTCATATCTTTTTTGGGTCGCTTTACTTTCGCCGGCAAGTCGCTGGCATCGGAAACCATTTTAATGGCCACGGGGAATGTGCTCGGCCGAATGTAGTAGGAGATGGCCTGATTGATTGCTGAAAAATCATCTGCTCGTTTTTGCGGCATAACTGTATTTATCCTTAATTACGTCAAATGAGGGTTGCCTCATACACAATTTAGTCAAATTAAACCAAATAGTTATATAGTCTGTCTGCGCTCAGTTTTTGTAATGGGCAACTCTGCCACCTAGCGTTAGGTACTCATGCTGTCAGACGCGAACAGTATTTCCGGCACAGAAAAGGGACCTCCTTACCTCGAGAAAATCGCATCGCGTACCGTTGATTGACTAGTCAATCAACGGTACGCGATGCCAGTTTTCAGTGTCAAGCACTTTTTGTGAGCGGCAATTTAAAAAAATTAGACGGTTGTTTGCCCCAAGGCGGCCATTTATGGTCTTAATATGCGCCACTTAGAGCTGCCTGAGGCGCCGGAGCTACCCCAGACCACGCCACCCCGGCATGATGAGCTCAAGGTGCTGCGCCGCGAGAGGTCGATCGCTAGGGGCTGACCATCAGCCGGAAGTAACCATGGAACGCTTGGAAGCTATAACCGCTTGGGGACGCCAAATAATATCGCGGGGCTCAGCCAAATGGCTGGACCCCGTTTTCATAAGGTATTCAGTCTTAATGTTAATCGCAGCCCAGACGGAGGAGAGGCCGATGAATTTACTAGTTATTTCCAAGCGTCCAAAGAGTTAAGATAATAATCAAGTTTTCGGGCTGGAGCATGAGGCGCCGGCCGCCGGTGCGGCCATGCTTCAAAGCAAAATCAGGGGGTGCGACCATGAAAAAGTTGCTCGTTGCCGTTCTGTGGTGCGTTATGGTGGCCATCCCCGCCATGGCCCAGCAGGTCCCTCCGCCCAAATCCGCCGGCGAGGTCTCAGGTCCCGCTTCCGGCAACATCATGACCAAGGCCTATGCCCAAATGGTCGGGCGCATGGCATATCTCTGGGGTTATGCCATGGTCGATATGTACAACCGCAGAAACGCATTCTCGGTTGTGACCGCCCAACACGGCAACGTGCCCGGCTTCAACGGCGGCGTGGTACCCATGGCCCCGGTGGGCCAAATAGCGATGCTGACCGATTACCTAAGCCCACAGCAGACTTTCGTCGCCTGCCCCAACCAGGATGTGGTGTACGGGGTCGGTTTTTTCGCCCTGGATAAAGACCCGGTGGTCTTTCAGGTACCCGATTTCGGCGACCGCTTCTGGATTTATGCGGTCTATAACGCGCGAACCGATCAGATCGCCCAAATCGGTAAGCCCTACGGCACCAAACCAGGCTTCTACCTGCTCGTAGGGCCCAACTGGAAGGGCGCAACTCCGGCGGGCATCACCGCCGTCATCCGCTGCCCAACCGAGCTGGGTTTCGCCATACCGCGCATTTTCAAGGATGACACCGCCCAGGACACCAAGGCTGTGCAGCCGCTCCTGAGCCGGATCGTGTTTTAGCCGCTGAGCCGTTACGATGGAAAGATGAAGGTCGTGGACTGGAGCCGCCTGCCGCATTTTCCGGTGGCGGCGGGTGTAACGGCCCCTACCAGCTGGGTGCCGCCCGAGCAGTTCTTCGAGCATCTTGGCGCGGTGATGCAACGCGTTCCGCCTCTGCCCGGGGAGGAGGCCCTCTACCACTGGATCGAGTCGGTCTGGCAGGCGGCCGCCAAGGACCCGGAGCTGAAAAAGGCGCTGACCGCTTCCTTCGTGGCCGCCGAGCAGGAGTTGGTGGCCCCGCTGTTCAGGTGGAAGCACAACGGCCGCCCCATCGGCAATGGGTGGAACTCCACGGCCAACAGCGCGCGCTGGGGCACCGACTACCTCAACCGCACCGCCACCGCCAAGTCCAACATCTTTGAAAACAGGCCCAGGGAGACCAAATACATTTACCGCGACTACGACGGCGCGGGGCGGCAGCTCCATGGCAAGAACCTCTACACGGTCACCTTTCCCAAGGGACAAGTCCCGCCGGTCAAGGGGTTTTGGTCGCTGACCCTTTACAATGACCACCACTTTTTCCACCCCAACGCGCTGAACCGCTACTCGCTGGGCACCAAGAGCAAATCGCTCCAATACAACCAGGACGGATCACTCAATCTGTATTTCGGTGCGAAATCTCCCGGCAAAAGCAAGGAAACCAACTGGGTGCCCGCTCCGGAGGGCGCGTTCTCGCTCTATCTGCGTTGCTACTGGCCGGAGCAATCCGTGCTCGATGGATCCTGGTTGCCGCCCAACGTGGAGAAGCACAAGTAGGAATAGGGGCGCGGGTCAAAAGCCCGCGCTCCATTTTGGTTTAAAGGCGGTGGGTGATGCCGAGCGCCGTCTTGGGGCGGGGCGGATTTGACCGGGGAAGCGCCAGGGGATACCATGCACCAAATGCAGGACCTCCCCAAAAGCTTTAAAAGCCCCCCCAAAAAATATCAGCCCAGAGGGCTGTCCGTCCTCTATGAGGATCGTGACATCTTGGTGGTGGATAAAATCAGCGGCCTTTTAACCGTGGGCACGGATAAAGTCAGAGAAAATACCGCTTATTTTCTATTAAATAATTACGTGAGAAAAGGTAACCCAAAATCCAGAAACCGGATGTTCATCGTTCACCGTCTGGACAGAGACACTTCCGGCGTTATCGTTTTCGCCAAGAATGAGGCCGCCAAGCGTTATCTTCAGGAAGCGTGGCACGATTTTACCAAAAAATATTATGCCGTGGTTCATGGGACCTTGCCGGAGAAGGAAGGGGTAATTACCTCATACCTCGCGGAAAACAGCATACATCGCATGTATTCCACCAATGACCCCCAAAAAGGCAAGCTTGCCAAAACCGGGTTTAAGGTTCTCAAAGAATCAAAGAACTACAGCTTGCTCGAAATCGATCTTCTCACAGGCAAGAAAAATCAGATTCGGGTCCATTTTGCGGAAAAAGGTTGCCCCGTGGCCGGAGACAAAGTGTACGGGGAAAAAGGCACGGGCATAAAAAGGCTCGCGCTTCATGCGGCGTCGTTGACCATGCTGCATCCCCATACAAAAGAGAAAATGACCTTTGAGGCAAAAATGCCGGCTTTTTTTCGATCGCTGGTAAAAAGTTAGCGGCAAGTAGAATCTCAATAGCAAGATCATAGAGCTCCCGCAAAAACCGGGCTGCATCGTCGGAAGCGTATTCCCCTATTATTTCCTTTACCCAAAAATATCCGTCCGGCCTGGGCCAACCCGGCAAGGTACCGATTGACTGGCCCATGACAAGGGACTAATCTTCCTCTAACTACGCTTGATGCTTCCTGAAACGATTGCTCAGGAGCTAGCCCTAGAGCGGCGGGTGTGGACTTGGTTGGGTGCGGGTTCAGAGGTCTTTGCCACACACGGACCGGCATTGGAAAGCTTACGTGGCGAGGTAAAGCGGCCTCAGGCGCACCATCCCGGATAACGGTCGATTTATAAACACGTGCGTTTGCTGGAGTGGATGGCCTCATCCACCCAAGCCGGGGAGTACGGCCATGAAGATGCGTTGGAGTGTAGCGATTCTCGCGGTCCTGGTCTCGTTGCTTTTGGCTGGTCAAGCCCTGGCCTGGGACGAGGCCAAGCTTAAGTCTCAGGTGCAGGCGCTCTTGGATCAAGCCGCGGTGGGCTTCGACAAAAGGGACGTCAAGGCGATCACCGCGACATGTGCCCCCCAGGCCACCATTAAGTACCGGGACGGCCGCGCCATGACCATGGACCAGTGGAGCCAAGCCGTGGGCAAGGACTTTGCCGACTGGCAGAACGTGACCAGCAAGTTCGTGGTGGAGAAGGTCTGGCCCAAAGGCAAGGACAAGGCCGGCGCGGTCTATTCGGAGCTTCATCAATTCACCCGGATCAGCGACCAAGGCCACAAGTACGCCATCGCGGCCCGTTTTCGGGTGTTGTTGACCAAAACTCCCCAGGGCTGGCGATTCATGGAGTTCACCGACCTGGGCAGCAGGCTCACCCGGGACGGCAAGACCCTGAGCCCCAAGGCCGCGCCCAAGAAGGCGGCCAAGCCCTAGGGATGAGGCGGCCCAGGCCGGCCGGGAAAGTTTTTCAAGCGCGGGGTTCAGCCATATGGCTGGGCCCCGTTTTTTATTTGAAGAGAGGTTGGGTATAGGCAACCGGCCCACGGCATCTTGGTCCAAACTCCCACCCAGGTGCCGCCCACCAGCCAAAGCAATCTCTTGTCTCCCAGACGTCGAAGACATACACTTTGGCAGTTCAACTTCCTCTCAACGGGAAATCCCATGATAAGCATCAGCCTGTTTCCGGGACGCTATGTGCAGGGCCGGGGCGCGTTGTCCCGGCTTGGCCAAGAATGCGCCAGAATGGGACCCAAGGCCTTTGTGATCGCCTCGCCCTATCCCCGGGAGCACCTGTTGCCCGCGGTGTTGCCGGGCATGAAGGAGCGGTGCGATCTGGCGGTGGAAAGCTTCGGGCGCGAGTGCTCCGACGAGGAGATAGGGCGGCTGTCCGGCTTGTTCGGGCAGGCGGGGGGCGATTTGGTGGTGGGCGTCGGAGGGGGCAAGACCCTGGACGCGGCCAAGGCCGTGGCCCATCTGGCCAAGGTGCCCGCGATCATGGTGCCCACCATAGCCTCCACCGACGCGCCGTGCAGCTCGGTGTGCGTGGTCTACGACACGCAAGGGACCTTCAAGCGGCTCGACTGCCTGCCGCGCAACCCCGACGCGGTGCTGGTGGACACCCAAGTGGTGGCCGATGCCCCCGCCCGCTTCCTGGCCGCCGGCATGGGCGACGCCCTGGCCACCTGGTTCGAGGCCGAGTCCTGCCGCATCAAGCAAGCCCCCAACATCGCCGGGGCGCTGGGCTCCATGACCGCCTACGCCCTGGCCAGGCTCTGCTGGGACACCATAAGGGAGTACGGCCCGGCGGCCCTGGCCTCCTGCGCCGGCCACGCGGTCACGCCCGCCTTGGAGAAAGTGGTGGAGGCCAACACCCTGCTGAGCGGCCTGGGCTTCGAGAGCGCCGGTTTGGCCGCGGCCCATTCGGTGCACAACGGCTTTACGGCCTTGCCCCAAACCAGGGCCTATTACCACGGCGAAAAGGTGGCCTTCGGGGTGCTGGCCTCCTTGTTCCTCACCGACAAGCCACCCGCGCTCATGGAGCAGGTCTACGGCTTCTGCCCAGCAGTCGGTCTGCCCACCACCCTGGCCGACCTGGGCCTCGCTGAGGTCACCGGCCAGGATCTAAGACGGGTGGCCGAGAAGGCCTGCGCGCCCGGGGAGACCATGCACAACGAGCCTTGCGAGATCTCGCCCGAGGTGGTGGTGGACGCCATCAAGGCCGCCGACGAGTGGGGGAGGCGCTTGCGCCGGGCCTGAGGCCTGGCGGCGAAAAGTAGGGGACGCCGTCTGGTTGTCGGCGATCAATCAGGTAAGAAATGGGAGGGTTGTCATGAGTGAGATGAAACTGCCGCCCTACGATCATCGGCCGCTCCCGTATGCGGGGCCTTCCCTGGATGAGGTGCTGGCCCTGCGGCAACGCTATCTCTCCCCGGCGATAATGACCTATTACCAAAAGCCGGTGATGATCGTGGAAGGCTCGATGCAGTACCTCTACGATGAAACCGGGCGGCGCTACCTGGACGGGTTCGCGGGCATCGTTACCGTCTGCGCCGGTCATTGCCATCCCTACATCACCGAGCAGGTGAGCCGGCAGCTTCACGCGCTGCAGCACACCACCACCATCTACCTGCACCCGGTCATAGCCCAATACGCCCAGATGCTGGCCGAGCGCATGCCCGGTCAACTCAGCGTGAGCTACTTCGTCAACTCGGGCTCGGAGGCCAATGATCTGGCCTTGATGATGGCCAGGGTCTACACCGGCAACTACGAGGCCATCGCCTTGCGCAACGGCTACCACGGCGGCGCGGGGGCATTCATGGGCCTCACTTCGCACAGCACCTGGAAATTCAATTTTCCCCACGGCCAGGGGGTGCACCACGCCATGGCCCCGGATTGCTACCGGGGGCCCTACGGGTACGACGACCCCATGGCCGGGGTCAAGTACGCCAAGGACGTGGGCGAGGTGATCCGCATGGCCACGCCTGAGGCGGTGGCGGCCTTTTTCGCCGAGACCATACAGGGCGTGGGCGGGACGGTTCCCTTGCCCGAGGGCTATTTGCAGGGCGTGTACGATCAGGTGCGGGCCGCCGGCGGGTTGTGCATAGCCGACGAGGTGCAGACCGGATTCGGCCGCACTGGTGATCATTACTGGGGCTTCCAGGCCCAGGGAGTGATCCCGGATATCGTGACCATGGCCAAGGGCATCGGCAACGGCCTGCCCCTGGCGGCGGTGGTGACCACCCCGGAGATATCCCGGGCCCTTGCCCAGCGCATCCACTTCAACACCTTCGGCGGCAACCCAATCTCCTGCGCGGCGGGCAAGGCGGTGCTGGAGGTGGTGGACCGGGAAAACCTGCAACAGCGCTGCGCCGAGATGGGCGGCTACCTGCTGGAGGGCCTGGCCCGCCTGAAGGAGCGGCACCAAATCATCGGCGACGTCCGGGGGCGCGGCCTGATGACCGGGGTGGAGTTGGTCAAAGACCGGGCCGGCAGGGAGCCGGCCCAGGCCGAGTGCCTCCAGGTGTTCGAGCGGGCCAAGGACCTGGGACTGTTGATCGGCAAGGGTGGTTATTATGGCAACGTGCTCAGGATAAAGCCTCCCATGTGCATCACCAAGCCGGACGTGGACTTTATGCTGGCGGTTTTGGACCAGGCCCTGTCGGAGCTTTAATCCTTGGGCATCAAAGCACCCGTTCCAGGTTGATGGTCTTGGAAGGGCTGAAGTTGTTGGCGCTGAAGAAGCGGATCAGGTTGGCGTCGTTCCAGTGCACCAGGGTGTTTATCTTTTCCACCCCCAGGCTTCGCATGTGCTCCATGAACTCCTGCATCAGGCGCTCGCCGACGCCCTGGTGCTGAAAGTCCGGGTCCACCCCGATGGTGTCCAGGGTGGCCTCTTCCTGCAAGATGCCGTACTCCCCCAGGTAGAGCTCTCCCATTACGAACCCCACCACCGCCCCGTCTTCGTCCTCCGCCACCAGGGAGGCGGGCACGTAGTCCTTGGACTTGAACAGCTTGTCGAACTTCAGCTCGTAGTACTGCCGCCGGGATTCCAGCGTGATCTTGCGGTCGATGCCCACCACGGCATCGAAATCCTCGTTGCGCATCAGACGTATCTTAATGGCGTCCTGGTCCATGGGGTGTCCTTTCTCTTGGGGCCTTGCCCACGGCTCCGGCCCGGAAGCCGGAACCGAGCGAGTCGCCTCGTTTCGCCGGAGATGATGCGCCTGGCTGCTTTGCGAGAGGCTATAGCTTAATTGTCAGGGGTTTCAAAAAATGATGTCAACGCCCAAAACTTTGGCGGCCGCAAGCGCGGGAGGACGGCGCGCCGCTTGTCTCGGCCTCGCCGTATTAGCCGTGGCTATGCGGGCCTTCATGCTTCCTGGTACAAGTAGATTGATCTTTGAACCGTATTCGACTAAATACCAAGGCACTGCCCAGTTGAGCGGCATCGCCGCTTCGCCTTGTGATCTACAACATATAGCTTGGAGTCTGAGGTGCATAAAATTGCTTTGGCCGCGATGTTGCTTTTCGCCTTTGGCGCGATCGTTTTCAACGGGGAGGCCGGCTTGGCCGGGCCCAACGGACCGACCATGAGGGTGGTCAACAACTCCACCTACGCCAGCATCACCTTTGGCTACACCAGCTACAAGGTGGTCAACGGCTCCAGCACCCGCCAAGGCAGCGGCACCACCACTTCCATCGGCGCCACGGGAATCTTCAACTCCTGGCCTCCGCTCAGCGGCGGGGACCAGCTTTACCTGGACAAGGGGCTCAGGATATCCAGCCCGGACAGATACATGAACTCCGACGGCAGCAACACCTGCGGCGCCGCCGGTTTTTCCCAGGGCGTCTCCTCCCTGTTCGGGCGGGGCTACCTTAGCGCGGGCGACAGCCTCACGGTGACCGTGACCAGGGAGGCGACGGCCATCCCGAGCATCTACAACGCGGTGTGCGCCTACTCCAGGTAGGCGCGGCTTTCGGTTGGGGCGGCGGAGCGTCGCGCCGGAGGGGCCTCGGCGCGGCTCCACCCTTCGCCAGGCTCCGGCTCCTGTGCTACCTTATATGGCCAGCCAATCTCCCCCAGCAAGGAGCCGGGTAGTTGAAAGAACTGTGCATAAAAAACGGCACCATCCTGACCATGGACGAGGCGGGCACCGTCATTCATGACGGCATGCTCTGGATAGAGGGATCGCGCATCACCTACTGCGGCCCGGCGGGGGCCGAGAACAAGCCCCGCTCCCACTGGCGGCGTGAGTTGGACGCGCGCGGCGGGCTCATCATGCCCGGGCTCATCAACGGCCACACCCACGCCTCCATGACCCTGATGCGCGGCCTGGCCGACGACCTGCCCCTGGACGTGTGGCTGAGCCAACACATTTTCCCGGCCGAGAAGAACCTCACCCCCGAGGCGGTGTACTGGGGGGCCATGCTGGCCTGCCTGGAGATGATTCGTTCGGGCACCACCAGCTTTTGCGACATGTACCTCTTCGCCGGAAAGGTGGCCCAGGCGGCCCACGACGCGGGCCTTCGGGCGGTGGTGGGGGAAGTGCTCTACGACTTCGACTCCCCCTCCTACGGCAAGATAGAAAACGGCCTGGCCCTCACCCGGGAGTTCATCGACAAGTTGGCCCCCCATCCGCGCCTCAGCGCGGCGGTGATGCCCCACGCCCTGTACACCTGCTCCCGCTCCCTGATGGAGAGCGCCGGAGCCATCAGCGCCGAGACCGGGGCGGCCCTGGACATCCACCTGGCCGAGAACACGGGCGAGACCGTGGAGGTGCAAAAGATCTGGGGCGCGCGGCCCCTGGCGGTGCTGGAGGAACTGGGCCTGGTCAACGAGCGCCTGTGGATCAACCACGGGGTGGACCTGAACCAGGCGGAGATAGAGTGCTTGGCCGCCGCCGGGGCGCGGGTGACCCATTGCCCCGAGTCCAACAGGAAGCTGGCCAACGGGGTGGCCCCCCTGCCCGAGATGCTGGCCGCCGGGGTCAAGGTTGGCCTGGGCACCGACGGCTGCGCCAGCAACAACGACCAGGACCTTTTCGGCGAGATGGCCTCTTGCGCCAAGCTGGCCAAGGCCTCGCGCCTGGACCCCACCGTGGCCCCGGCCGAGGCGGTGGTGAGCCTGTGCACCCGAAGGGGCGCGGCCGCCTTTGGACGGCCCGACGACCTGGGGGTGCTGAAGCCGGGCGCCCTGGCCGACGTGATCGTGGTGGACACCAACCAGCCCCACCTGACCCCCATGTACAACCCCCTGAGCCATCTGGTCTACGCGGCGCGGGGCGGCGACGTGCTGCACACCGTGTGTCACGGCCAGGTGCTCATGGCCGAGGGCAAGGTGGAAGCGATGGACCAGGAAGAGGTCATGGCCAAGGCCAAGGAGCAGGCCAGGGCCCTCACCGGGCGGGAGGTGCTGTGATGGCGCAGGTGCTGATCACCGGCGGGCCCCTGTGGGCCGGGCCGGGCAAGTTCTGGCCCCAGGGGGCGGTGGCCGCCGTGGACGGGATCATCACCTACGCCGGTCCCGCCGACGGCGCGCCCGAGCCGCCCCAGGCCGAGGTGATCCACGCCGAGGGTGGGCTGATCATGCCCGGCCTGGTCAACGCTCATTGCCACGGGGCCATGGTGCTGTTCCGGGGCTTGGCCGATGACCTGCCCCTGCACGTCTGGCTCGATGAGTACATGTTCCCGGCCGAGGCCCGCTGGGTGGACGATGAGATGGTGGAGCTGTGCTGCCGCCTGGCCGCGGCGGAGATGCTGCTTTCGGGCACCACCACGGTGGGCGACTCCTACTTCTGCCTGGACGGCGCGGCCAGGGCCTACGCCTCGGCGGGCATCCGGGCGGCGCTGTATCAGGGGGTCATCGACTTCCCCGCCCCCGGCGTGCCCGACCCGGCCGACAACCTGGCCACGGCCCGGCGCTTCGTGGAGCGCTGGAAGAACGAGAGCCCCCTGCTGAGCGCGGGCGTCTTCGCCCACAGCACCTACACCTGCTCCGAGGCCACCCTGCGCGGCGTGGCCGGGCTGACCGCCGAGCTGGGCTGTCTTTGGCACACCCACCTGGCCGAGTCCGCCGGAGAGCTGGAGGACAGCATCAAAACCAACAGGTGCTCGCCAACGGCCTATCTGGAAAAGCTGGGTCTCCTGGAGAGCCTGGACACCGCCGTGCACTGCGTGTGGCTCCAGCCCGGCGAAGAAGAGCTGCTGGCCCGGCGCGAGGTGGCCGTGGCGGCCTGCCCCGGCTCCAACAGCAAGCTGGGCTCGGGCTGGGCCGACGCGCCCTCCCTTCTGGCCGCCGGGGTGAAGGTGGGCCTGGGCACCGACGGCGCGGCCTCCAACAACAACCTGGACCTGTTGGAGGAGGTGGGTCTGGCCGCGCGGTTGGCCAAGGTGAAGACCAAGGACCCGGCCGCCCTGCCCGCCGAGGCGGCCCTGGACCTGGCCCTGAGCGGCGGGGCCGCCTGCCTGGGCCTAGAGGGTGTGGTGGGTCGTCTGGAGACTGGCTACGCCTGCGACGCGGTGGTCATGGATCTCACCGCGCCCCGCCTCACCCCCTGCTTTGATGCCGCCTCCCATCTGGTCTACGCGGCCACCGGGGGCAACGTGCGCCACGTGGTGGTGAACGGCCGCCAGGTGGTGAACCACGGCGCGTTGCTGACCATGGATGTGGATGCGGTTATGGCCAAGGTGCGGGAGTTGGCCGCCAAGGTGGGCGGCCCCGCCTGATCTAGGCCCTTTCGGGCTTCGCCGACATCTCCTTGATGCGCACGTCCTGCTGGGGGAAGGGTATCTCCACCCCCTTTTCAGCGAAGAGTTTGAGCACCTTCTTGAGTACGTCGGTGGTCACGTTGGACACGCCGTGCTCCGGGTCGGCTATCCAAAAACGCATGGACAGGTTGATGGCCGAGTCGCCCAGGCCCACCAGGCGGCAGACCGGAGGCGGGCTTTCCAAAATGCGCGGCACGCCCTGGGCCGCCTGCACGGCCAGGGACATGGCCAACTCCACGTCGCTGCCGTAGGCGATGCCGATGGGCACCTTGAGGCGCACCTCCCGGGAGGAGTAGGAGCAGTTGATCACCTGGCGGGAGAGTAGGTCCTCGTTGGGGATCAGGTATTCCTGGCCGTCGCGGGTGACCACCGCCGCGTAGCGGGCCCTGAGCGCGGTCACCTTTCCGAAGACGTCGCCGATCCAGATGACGTCGCCGGGGCGGATGGACTTGTCCACCATGATGATGATCCCGCTGATCAGGTTGCTGAACACGGTGCGCAGCCCGATGCCCAGGCCGAAGCCCAGGGCCCCGGAGAACACGGTGAGCATGTCCATGTCCACCCCGATGATCTCCAGGGACAGGATGCCCACCACCACCAGGATGGCGGTTTTGCTCAGCAAGCCGATGAGGGTGCGGGTGGAGGGCTCCAACTCGCCGCTGGCCGCAAGGCGGTCTTCCAGATAGGAGCCGGCCCGGATGCCCAGGCGTAGCAGGATGGTGAAAAACAGCAGCGACTCCAGCAGGTCCAGCAGGGACAGCTTCAGGCTGCCCACGGTCAGCTTCATCGCGTCCAATACCTGCACCACCTGGCTCAGCAGGCCGAAGATGCTCAGCGCGGCGATGATCCAGATGAATACGGCGAACAGGCGGGCCCAGAAGGGCTTGAACAGGGCGGCGGTCACCAGGCGGATGAGCACCCAGGCCCCCGCCGCGTTGGCGCACAGGGTCAACAGGTCGTTGTCCATGCCCGCATGGGTGGAGAATAAGTACAGGGGCCACAGGAAGGCCAGAGAGATGACCGGGCCGAGCAGGCGCAGGAAGTCCCGCCGCCACTGGGCCCGGCGGTCGTCCCGCGCAATGACCCCGGCCCAGCGCCGGGACAGGACGCCGCGCAGGCGGCGGGCCAGCAGCCAGGACAGGGTGAAGATGGCGGCCAGCACTCCCAGTTCGTAGAGGGTGTCCACCTCCAACAGGTCCTGGGTGACCCAAGCGCGCGCGGTGTGCCAAAGCTGCTTGGCCTTGTCGAAAAGGTGCAGCTTGGCCAGGATCAGGTCCCAGTCGTCGTGGGTGTTTTTTAGGCTGGTCATGGTGGCGGACCCCCCTTGCTGGTAATCCGCAGTAAGAATGGCATGAAAACAGACGGCCAGTCAACGCGGCCCGGCTTCTTCAGCGCTCCAGCATGTCCAGAAGCATCCGCACCGCCTGCTCGGGGCTCTCGGCCTGGGGCACCCCTTCCACCCGCCAGGAGCCCAGGCTCACCACCGGGCGACCCGCTTTAATGGCGTGGCCGATCTCGCTGAGGGTGCCGCCTTCGCCCCCCACGGCGATGGCCCCTTGTCCGGCCAGGACCACCAGGGCGTTGCGCGCCTGGCCCAGCCCGGTGGGCAGCACCACCCGGCACCACTGGTTGGCCGCGTCGTGCTCGTTGCCGGGCAGCAGGCCCACGGTGAGGCCCCCGGCGGTGGCGCAGCCCCGGCAGGCCTCGGTCATCACCCCGGCCAGCCCGCCGCACACCACCCCCCAGCCCGCCTGGGCCAAAAGTTGTCCCACCTGAAAGGCATCCTGCTTCTGCCTCTCATCGGCGGCCCCCGCCCCGATCACGCTGATGAGCTTTGCCGCCTCTACCATCCGTATTCCCCGATGAGGTCCACGAAGCGGCAGCCGCCCAGGTCCTCCTCTATGACCTTGTCCCCCCGGCGGGTGAGGCGCAGCAACGTCTGGATCCCCCGCTGGCCCACCGGCACCACCAGGCGGCCTCCCTCGGCCAGCTGCTCCACCAGGGGCCGGGGCATCACCGGAGCCCCGGCGGTGACCATGATGGCGTCGTAGGGGGCTTCCGCGGGCCAGCCCTTGGTGCCGTCGCCCACGATGAGGTTCACGTTGAATATCTTGAGCTCCTCCAGCACCAGCTGGGCCTTGCGGCTCAGCTCGGGCAGGCGCTCGATGGAAAAAACCCAGTCGGCCAGCTTGGCCAGGATGGAGGTCTGATAGCCGCTGCCCGTGCCGATCTCCAGCACCTTTTCGGTGCCGGTGAGGCCCATGGCGTCGGTCATTAGGGCCACCATGAAGGGCTGGCTGATGGTCTGGCCGCCACCGATGGGCAGGGGATGGTCCTCGTAGGCCCGCCGCCACAGAGCCTGGTCCATGAACAGGTGGCGGGGGATTTCCTGCATCGCCGCCAGCAGGCGCTGGTCGCGCACGCCACGCGCGGCGATCTGGTCTTGAACCATGCGGCGGCGTCGCACCGCGAAGTCGTTAACTCCTGCCAATGATTTGACCTCCGATGCCTTTAACTTAGCAAAAACCGCCCGTTGTCGGCCATTATCTAGTGATGGGACGGCGGGGGCAGCTTGATGACCACTTGGCTGAGGTCCAGGCTCCACCCCGAGCCGCCGTGGGTCAACTCGCCTCGCAGATAGGCCGGGGGAAAGCTCACCGGTCCGTAGTCCATATCCCCCTGCCACCAGCGGCCGCACAGGGCGGGCGCCCCCCAGAGGCGCAGCACGGCGTCGCGCCCGATGAGCACCGAGCGGTTATAGGCGTGCAGGTGCCCGCTGAGCAGGGCCACCAGGGGCCGGGCGGCCAGGAGGGTCATGGCCGTGGCCCCGTTCTGGTCCAGGTTGCGCAGGCCCAGCCCTGCGGGTCCGGGGGCCTTGACCAGGGCGCCCTTGCGAAGGGGATTCACCCCCACAAGGGGCGAGGCCAGGGGATAATGGCTGCCCACCAGGAGGGGGGTGTCCGAGGGCAGCAGGGCCAGCACCGATTTGAGCCAGGCCAGGGCCTGCTCCGGCAGGATGCCGCAGGGGCGGGGCTTGCCGTCTGGCCGGGTGGAGATGCCGGTGTTGTCCAAGAGCAGCACCGCCACCGGCCCCACGAAGCTGAGGCTGCGCACCGGGCCGAAAAATTCGCGCCACAGGGAGTAGTCCACCCCGCCGTCAACGTAGCGCACGTCGTGGTTGCCGGGGCAGGCCCGCCAGGGAGCGGGCAGCATGTCCGCCGCCCGCCGGGCCAGAGTTATCTGGGCGCGGGCGTAGGGCTCCTGGCCCCGGTCGGCGTTCATGGCCATATCCCCCAGCGCCAGGACAATGGCCGGGTTCAGGGATTTGACCTGAGCCGCCGCCTCTTGCCAGGCCCGCATGGGCACCGTGGGGTCCAGCTTGCCCGACCAGGCGGGCGCGGCCTGGGCGTCGTAAAGATGAGGATCGCTGAGCACCGCCAGGGGCAGGCGCTTCGGGCTGGCGGCCCGAGCGGCGCGCAGGCGGAACTCGCCCTTACGGGCAGCCTCCTCGGTGGGCCACCACCAGCGGGGGCCGTCGCCGTGGCCCGGCGGGGCGGTTAGGGCCACCACCCGGCCCGCATCGCTGGTCAGGCTGAAGGCCCCGTCCGGCCCACTCCTCACCACGCCCACCCCGTCGCTGACATAGGCCCCAGCCAGGGGGCGGCCCTGGGCGTCCAGAACCCGGCCCTGCACGGTGAGGGCCCAGGCGGGCGCGGCGGTCACGGCGAGCAGCAGCAGGGCCAGGAGCAGACGGGCGGCCCAAACGGGCCTCAGGCGCATGACTTGACCACCTCCACGAAGACGCCTTTGCGGATGTCCACCAGGCCCTTGTCGGTGAGGCGGATGAAAGGCAGGCCGGTGAAGCAGAAGGTCTGGGCGGTCAGGAAGGGACGGGCCAGGGGGCAGCCCATCTGCTTGAGCGCCGCGCGGCAGGTCTCGGCAATGCGTTGTATCTCCGGGAAGGGCAGGGTGGAGATGATGCCCGCCACCGGCAGGGGCAGGGAGGCCACCACCTCGTTGCCCCGGGCCACGGCCCAGCCGCCGCCCATGGAGCGCACCGCCTCGGCGGCCACGGCCATCTCCTCTTCGCTGGCGCCGGCCACGAAGATGTTGGTGGTGTCCCAGATCAGGCTGCTGGCCAGGGCCCCCTGGCTGAGCCCCCAGCCACGGGCAAAGCCCACGGCCATCTTGAGCTCCGGGCTCTGGCGGTTGATGTGGGCGATCTTCACCACCCCCTGGGCCGGGTCGGGGCGCACGTTGCCCTGCTCGATGGGCAAGGCCGCCTCGCCCTCCAAGGTGATGGTGGCGTCCTTGGCCTCCACCACCCGGACCACCGCGGTTCGCCCCTGGGCGTTCACCGCGAAGTCGGCTGCGGTAAGCGGCGGGCACTGCATGGTCTGCCTGGCCTCGGGGGGATAGGCGAAGGCCGGGGCCGGCACGGTGAGCTTGCCGTCCTGGGCCACCAGGCGGCCTTCCAGCCACACCCGCTGGGCGCGGAACTCCTTGAGGTCGGCCATCAGCACCAAATCGGCAACCCAGCCGGGGGCCACCGCGCCCAGGCGCTCCAGGCCGAAATAGCGGGCCGGGTTGAGGCTGCACCAGGCCACGGCCCGCGCGGGCTCCACCCCCAGGGCCACCGCCCGGGCCAGCAGGGGGTTCATGGCCCCCTAGGAGATCAATTCCTCGAACTCGGCCAGGTCGGTGACCAGCATGGCCTGGCCGGTCTCGGGCAGGGCGGCCAGGGTGGGGACCACCTGGGCCATCTCCCGGCGCACGAAGCCCTCGCGCACCTGCACCGCCAGGCCCAGGGCCAGGCGCTGGGCCGCGTCCTCGCCGGATATGGATTCGTGGCAGCTGGTGGTGCCGGCGGCGACGTAGGCCATCAGCCGGGACCCCCGCGCCCCGGCGGCGTGGCCTTCCAGGCGCTTGCCCAGGGCCATGGCCTGGGCGTAGTTGACGGCCGCCCGCTGTTCGCCGCCGGTGATGGCCGGCCAGTAGGTCTCGCCCACTCCCAGACAGGCGGGGTGTTCCAGCAGCTCCTGGAAGCCCTGCCGGTCCAGCCCGGCGCTGGTCTCCCACTGGGGGAAGGGCGGCACCAGGGGGGGCACCGTGAAGAACACCCGCTGGGGCGTGGCCTGGGCCGCGCTTACGAAGTGCCACAGGCCCTCGGCCCCCCAGGCCCCAGCCATCATGCCCATCTCGCTCACTGCGGTGGTGTTGCCGCTGGCCAGGGCCAGCTCGGCGAAGGGCCCCAGCTCGAAGATGGAGTCCAGATGGGTGTGGGCGTCCACCAGGCCGGGGATCAGATAGCTCCCCGCCGCGTCGAACACCTGGGTGTCCGGGCCCAGCCAGCCGGGCGCTTCCTCGCCCAGGGCGGCCACCCGGCCCAGGGCCAGGGCCACGCTGATGGGCTCGCTGATGCTGTAATCAAAGACGTTGACCACCCTGGCTTGGCGAATGACCGCATCGGCCGCCTGGGCTCCCAAAGCCACCTGGGCCAGACGGGTTACATCGGCGGGTTCCAGGGGGCGCGGGTGGAAGGCCATGTACTAGCTCCCCGGCGGGGCCGAAGTGCGGGCCACCGCCATCTTGAGTAAGGGCAGGAAGCGCTCCGGGGGCACGAAGCCCACCACCCGGCTCTCGGTGATCTCGTTGCCCTGGCCGTCCAGGAAAATGATGGTGGGCACTCCCCGCACCCGGTATTGGCGCATGAGCTTCTGGGCGTCCGGGCCGGGGTCACTGGTGAAGTCGGCCTTCACCGGCACGAATTTGGACAGCAGCTCTTGCACCTCGGGCAGGGGCAGGGTTTCGCTCTTGAGCTTCTTGCAGGGGTTGCACCAGTCGGCGGTGAAGAACAGGGCCACCGGCTTTTTCTGGGCCTGGGCCTCCTGCAACACCCGCGGGGAGAAATGCACCCAGGCGGTCTTGTCCGGCGCGCCGCCGGGAGTCCAGAACCACCAGAAGCTGGCCGCCGCCGCCAGGATGATTATGCCGATCACGCGTTTGAAACTCACGAAGCCTCCTTTGCCGCTCTTTTCCATAAAGCCCAGGTAGACGCCCCCGACCAGGCCGATGATGATCATCAGCCAGCGGGACAGGGTCGCGCCCAAGAGCGGCTCGGCGATGTTGACGGCCATGATCACCAGCACCAGGCCGAAGAATTTGCGCACCCAGATCATCCACTCGCCCGCGCCGGGCAGGCGCTGGATGGAGCTGCTGAAGGCGGCCAGCACCGCCAGGGGCAGGCCCAGCCCGGCGGCCAGGACGAAGAACACCAACAGGCCGTAGGGCACCGAGCCTTCCCGGGCCACATGGGCCATGAGCCCCACCACGAAGGGTCCCACGCAGGGCGCGGCCAACAAGCCCAGGGTAAGGCCCATGATGAGCGCGCCCAATATGCCGGTCCGGTTGGAGGCGGCCAGGCGGTTGAGGGCGGCGGGCAGGCGCAGCTCCCACAGGCCGAACATGCTGGCGGCCATGAACAAGAGCACCGCCGCCAGGAACAGGATCACCGCCGGGTGGCTGAGGGCCTCGCCCAAAAAGGCCCCGCCCAGGGCCACCAGGCTGCCCAGGGCGGCGTACATGATGGCCATGCCCAGCCAGTAGGCCAGGGCGTCGGCGATCAGTCCTCCCCGTCCGGTGGATCGGCCCCCGAAGTAGCCGATGGTAATGGGGATTAGGGGATATACGCAGGGGGTGAGGTTGAGCCCCAGGCCTCCCACGAACACCAGGCCCAAAACCCACCAGAAGCTCTGGCCGGCAAAGGGGTCGGAGGCGGCGGCTGTGCCCGCGGCCAGGGCCGCGGCGGGGCAAAATACCGCCAAGGCGGCCAGGGCCGCGCCGAGCCGCTTAAGGGATGCATATGTGGTCATTTTGTTGAATTCGGCTCCTGGGAAGGGTTTAAGCGTCGTCCCCTCGCGTCTAAAAAAATACCCGAGGGCGGCCGGGGGGTCAAACCCTATAATTCAACGAGGCCGGGTCGCGCAACCATTTATATAAACAGACACTTTACAGTTAAGCTCAGCTCTGCTATCTTAGCCAAAATATGTTTGGGCGTATTCTCGTGCGCTCCAGCGGATGGATGTATGCATTTGAAATCAATTTTAGCCGTTGCCTGCCTGGCCATGCTGGCCGCCGCCGGTTGCGCCACCACCACCTCCCAAACCAGCCAAACCGGTTCCCCCGAGCCAACGGTAATCACCGGTAAGCCCCTCAAGCCGTCCCAGGAGGAAATCTCCGCCAGGGTGGCCCAGGAGCTCAGGGATCTGGGCGAAAAGGAGATGGTCACCGAGAAGAAGCAGCCCGCCGGCCAGGCGGACGAGGCTGAGACGGTCACCTACGACATCCCCATCGTCATCAACTCCCGGGTGGAGTTTTTCATAGAGTATTTCCAGACCAAGGTGCCCAAGCGCTTTCGCATCTGGCTGTCCCGCTCGGGCCGTTATCTGCCCATGATGCGGGCCATCTTGAAGGAGCACGGCCTGCCCGAGGACCTGGTCTACCTGGCCCTCATCGAAAGCGGCTTCTCCTGCCAGGCCTATTCCCGGGCCCACGCGGTGGGCCCCTGGCAGTTCATCCGGGGCACGGGCAAGCGCTACGGCCTGGCCATAAACTACTGGGTGGACGAGCGCCGCGACCCGGTGAAGGCCACCCACGCCGCCGCCAGATACCTGAAGGACCTGCATGATGAGTTCGGCTCCTGGTACCTGGCCGCCGCGGCCTACAACGCAGGCGAGGGCAAGGTCCGCCGGGCGCTCAAGCGCTACAACGCCGACGACTTCTGGTCCATAAGCCAGGGCCGCCGCTACTACCTCAAGAGCGAAACCCGCCAATACGTGCCCAAGATGATCGCCGCGGCGATCATCGCCAAGGAGCCGGACAAGTACGGCTTCACCGACATCCAATACGAACAGCCCATGGTCTTCGACGTGGTCAAGGTGCATCCGGGGACCTCCCTGGGCGTGGCGGCCAAGCTGGCCGGAATCAAGTCCAAGGAGCTGAACGACCTGAACCCGGAGCTGCGCCGCTGGGCGATTCCCCCCACCGGGGGCATGTACGAGCTGCGCATCCCCCAGGGCGGCAAGGCCTCCTTCGAGCTGGCCTACGCCCAGATGCCGGTGCTCAAGCGCAAGGCCAGGGTGGGCTCCGTCACCGTGCAGGTGCACCGGGGCGACACCCTGGGGCGCATCGCCAAGATCCACGGGGTGAGCCTGAACGACCTTATGGCCATCAACCCCAATTTGGACCCCCGCCGCCTGCGCATCGGGCAGTCGGTGGTGGTGCCGCCGGGCAGCGGTTACGGCTCCATGCAGGTGGCCCAGGACGCCTACCCACGCACCCACCGCTCCTTGGCCACCAGCCCCAGGGGCTCCCGCAAGATCCACCACACCGTCAAGAGCGGCGACACCCTTTGGCACATCGCTCGCTCCTACAACATCAACTGGCGCGACATCCTGCGCTGGAACGGCCGCAACAGCAGCCGCCTGCAAGTCGGCCAGGACCTGGTGCTATACGTGCCCAGCGCCAAGGCCGAGGGCAAGGTGGACACCCAGCCCACCCAGTCCGGCGACCTGATCCACGTGGTAAAGCGGGGCGACAACCTCTGGACCATCGGCCGCCGCTACGGCGTGACCCCCAACCAGCTAAAGCGCTGGAACAACCTGCGCTCCAGCGCCATCGCCCCCGGCGACAAGCTGACCGTCAAGCGCTAGCGCCCTTCAAGACCAAATACGTGGGCCGCTCCCCAGGGGGCGGCCCTTTCTATTGGGGCGGAGCCGGCCAGACGTCGGCTAACCGCCTGGCAAGGAGCGGGGAGGGGAAGGCGGTGCGGCCGGCTGTCGTCCCTTCGGGCGTCGCCCCATCCTCCAGGCGTCGGCGCTACCCGCCAAAGAGAGCGCCCGCCGGAGATGGCTCCGGCGGGCGCATGTTTGCTGAGTCGGACCGCTCTTGGGCTAGTCCACGTTCCAGCCCATGAGGCGCGGCAGCCACAGCACCGCGTCGGGCCAGTAGGTCATGATGAGCAGCACCCCGATCTGAATGGCCAACCAGGGCATGACCGCCCGTGACACGTAAAGCAAATTTCGGTTGACCAGTGCCCCGGTGATGTAAAGGCTCACCCCCAGGGGCGGGGTGCAGTAGCCGATGGCCAGGTTCACGGTCATCAAAAGCCCGAAGTGCACCGCGTTGATCCCGTAACTGTCCAGCATGGGCAGGAAGATGGGGCCCAGGATCAAGGTGGCGCTGATGATGTCCATGAACATGCCGATGATCAGCAGCAGGACGTTGATGGTCAGCAGGAAGATCCAGGGCTGGGTGATGGAGCTGACCACCGCCTCGCTAATCTTGCTGGGGATGGCTTCCATGGTCAGGTAGCGGCCGAAACAGGTGGCCCCGGCCACGATGATCAAAAGGGTGGCGCTGGTTATCGCCGAGTTGACCATCACTTTCTTGACCGTGGAGAACTTCATGTCCCGGTGGATGAACAACTCCACGATGAGCGCGTACACGCAGGCCACAACCGCCGCCTCGTTGGCGGTGAAAGCCCCGCTGAAGATGCCGCCGAAGATGATCACCGGCAGCATCAAGGACCAGAAGCCCTCCCTGAAGGCGTGCCAGGCCTCGCTCCAGGTGGGTTTGGGAGCCTGGGTGAACCCGGGGTTGCGCACCGCCCACACGTAGGAGTAGGCGCACATGCCGGCCATGATCAAAATGCCGGGCACGAAGCCGGTTAGGAACAGGCCCTCCAGGCTCACCGCGCTGATCATGGAGTAGAGGATCATGGCGATGGACGGCGGGATGATGACCCCCAGGTTGGGGGCCGTGGTCATGACCCCCACGCTGAATCTCAGGTCGTACTTGTTGTCGATCAGAGCGGGAATCATAAAGCCGCCAATGGCCACCACCGTGGCCACCGTGGAGCCGCTGATGGCGCCGAACAGGCCGCAGGCCAGGATGCCGGCCATGGCCAAGCCTCCGGGCAGCCAGCCCACCACCACGTTGGCAAAACGTATGAGTTTGTCCACGATGGAGCCGCTGGTCATGATGTTGCCGCATAAAATGAAGAACAGCACCACCACCAGGGCGAAATTGTCCATGGAACGGAAAAGGCTTTGAATCAGGACCAGCAGGGGAAGGTCGGTAAACAGCAGAAAGCCGATCACCGAGGTGAAGAACAGGCAGAGAAACACGGGAACCGTGGCGGCCATGGCCCCCAAAAGCACCAGTACGATGATGATATAGCTTGCTTCCATCAGCGCCCCCTACCCTGCGGCTTCATTTTTGGACCTTCCCTCTTGGAAATCCCACCACAGCACCTGGACGGTGCGCACTCCCATGGTCACTCCCATGAGAGGCAAAATCAGGTAAAGGATGACCAGGGGAATCTCCAAGATGATGGTTTCCTGGGATGTCCGCTCCTGCATGAGGGCCATGTCGATGCCGAACTTGGTGATGATCGCCGAAAAGAGCAGCACCGAAAAATGGCTGAAATAGGTCATGGGGGCGCGTAGGCGCGGCACGATCTGCACCAGCGCGTCGATAGTGATCATGGACCGGTTTTTAATGGCCGGCGCCAGGCCCACAAAGGTGGTGAGGATGATAAGTTCGCGTATCAGTTCCTCGGACCAGGCCATGGAGTAGGAAAAGACGTATCGCAGGATCACATTTATGAACAGGGAAACCAGCCCGACCATCACCGCGAAATAAAGGGTCCACTCCTCAAAGAAGGTAAGGCCCTTGTCCTGGAAGCGCAGAAAGCGGTCCCAGTTGCCGGTGAAGGCGGCGACGATCATGAAAAATCCCCAGATGGAGATGGCTCCCCAGGTCAGCCCTTTTAGGTGCAACAGGAAATAGCCCAGAACGGCGGCCGCGGCGATGCAGGCCACAGCCACCCAGCCGAAGATGTATGTCCGCCCTTGTGCCATGTATCGCGGTTTCCTTTGCGGCGCTTGACGCGCCGTCAGCCCAGAGGTGGGAGCCGGGCCGGGGGCAAAGCCCCCGGCCCGATGCATTCATACGGTCTGGTTTACTGCTTGCCGCCCATGTCGTTGGTGATCTTGTAGCCCAGGAACTCCTGGACCTGGCCCAGGTACTCGGGGCCGATCTCCTTGGCGAACTGCTGATGGACCACGTTGCCCTGGAACTGCAGGGTTTTCAGGTCCTTTTCGGACAGATCCCAGAACTTGACGCCGGCCTTTTCCGCGGCCGCCTTCTTGCACGCCATCTCCTGGTCCTTGGTCTGGCCGCGGTAGATGGCGGCCTGCTCCTTGACCACCTTGGTGAAGGTGGTTTGCAGGTCGGCGGGAAGAGACTTGAACCACTTTTTGTTGAAGATCCAGATGAACAGGCCCTGGGCGTAGTTGACGGGGGTGAAGTTCTTGGCGACCTCGAACTTCTTGGTCAAAAAGCACACCAGCAGGGTGTGGTCCAGGCCGGTGATGACGCCCTGCTTCAGGGCGGTGGGCACGTCCGGCCAGGGCATGACCACGGGGTTGAAGCCCCAGGACTTGTAGAGCATCTTGTTGACCGCGGCCTCGGCGATGCGGAACTTCACCTGCTTGGCGTCGGCGATGTTCTTCACCGGGACGGTGGTGGCCCAGCCGTACTGGCCGTAGCCGGTGACGCTCATACCCATGATTCCCTGGTGCTCCATGCCGTCCAGGAAGTGCTGGTAAAGCTTCTTGTTGGAGATGAACTTCTCCAACTTCTCATAGGTGTTGACCAGGAAAGGCAGGTTGACCAGACCCATGCGGGGGCCCAGGTTGGTGCTGGCCACCGAGGAAACGGCCATGCCCTGGATAGCGCCCATCTGGAGCTGGTTTAGAACCTCCACCTCGCCGCCCAACATGGAGAAGGGCAGGTACTCGAAGTAGATCTGGCCGTTGGTGGCCTTCCACAGGGCATCGCGGATGGCGAAGCCGGCGTAGACGCCCTTGATGGCCGGGTGAGAAACGTTGGAGACCTTGATCTTATACTTGGCGCCGGAATAGTCGAAGGCCGGCTTCCACTTCTCCACGGACGGCTTCTTGGCCATGGCCGCCGGAGCTACCAAGGCTATCGCCGCCAAGGCTACTACCAGCACCACAAATACTTTGGAAAAACGCATAACCCCTCCCTTTTCGATTCGCTTGGCGAGTACACACAACGCATGGATTTCTCAAAGCAGGCCCTGCGAGCCGGGGCGCACCGCGCCGCTGGGGGCCTCCATAGGCTATGGAGTAAGCGCCCGTGTTTTGCCTCCTCCTTCCGTGGGCGCTTTATTTGCCTTGAGAGTCTTTGAAAAGCCGCTTCGCCAGGCCGGGGCCTAGCGGGGCAAAAGCTCACTCTGAGCCAGTTTCTTACGTTGGTCCTCAAGCTGCTGCTGGCTGTGTTTGACCAGAAGGATAGGCGTCTTGCATTTCCATAACACGTTGTGAACAACACTACCGCCTAAAATCTCTTCCAACTCGCTGAATCCGCTTTGAGGAAGAATGACCATTTCGTAGCCACCCTCTTCCGCTTCCCGGCAGATAACCGCCGCCGGTTGCCCCTCCTCTATGCGGGTTTCATATTCAACACCCGCTTTTTGGAAGGGCTCGGCCGCCGCCTGCAACACCTTTTCAGCCCGCTTGCGCATGGAATCCTTGATGCGATTCTGGTCGTCGGGGCTGATGCCGTGCTGCTCCAGACGCTTGGTGTTGACCACATTGAGCAGCGTGACCGCCAGGGGCATGCGCCAACTCAATTTGATGGCGTGCTCCTCGGCGGTGATGGAGTTGCGGGCGGTGTCCACTGGAATAAGGACCTTGCTTTTCATGGTCACCCTCTAAGAATGCTGTAGGTCAAAGAGAAACTATTCAATACTGCCTTTTTTTGACCCTCAAATGCAAGCCCTGCCGCCTTTTGGGCCAGCCGGCAAGGGGCCGGGGCAAGACAACACCGCGCCGGGCGGGACATGATCACCACTCCGGTGCAGCGGGGAAAAAGGCCAAAAACCACTCTGGAGTGCCGTCATCGCGCCTGGGGACCATGCATCACCTTTCTTGGGGAGGGATGCCAGGACAACATAGCTACATTGAAGCTACTTACAAAAATGACGCTATCAAAGCACCGCTAATAGTGTCAAGGTAAAAAGGCCTTATAATCCCTGGGAAACCTTGCCCTAATCAGTACAAGCCGCTGGTGGCCCAATTACTCCGTCGGCGGTCAGTGCTACTTGTAGGCCGTCGTGGGCAGCCCATATCTTGCCGCTGAAGTAGCCGGAGGCCGAGGCGGCCGCCTGGCGGGGGTCCACCACCCGGTAGAAGTGGCTGAGCAACAGGGCCCCCACCTGGGCCTGGGCGGCCAAACGGCCGCAGGCGGCGGGATGCAGGTGCCCCGGCTTGGGCTTCTGGTCGGTGCCCGCGCAATGGCAGATGAGAAGGTCCGCGCCCTGGGCGAAACGGGTCAGGCCCTCGGAGGCCTCGCTGTCGCCCAGGTAGACCAGGCTGCGGCCACCCGCCTCCAACCGCCAAGCCAGGCTGGGGGGGTGGTGCACAGCAGGGGCGGTGGTTATCTCCACCGCGCCCAACCGGGCCCGGCCGCCCGGCTCCAGCCAGCGCCGGGTCAGCACCTCGGGCGGCGGGTTAAGCCAATCGCCCCAGGCCTGGTTCAGGGCGGAGAGCAATGGCTCCAGCCCCTGGTGGGCCAGCAGGGTTATGCGGGCCTGGGCGGCCAGCTCGGGATCGTACTCCAGGGCGAACAGCAGGGGGATGAGGTCGGCCATGTGGTCCGGGTGGGGGTGGCTGATGATCACCGCGTCCACCTCGGCCGCCCGGCGCCCGCCGTCCAGGAGGCGGCGCCAGGCCCCCTGCCCCAAGTCCATGAGGATTCCCAGGCCCCCGGCCCGCAGCCAATAGGCCGGGCCGGAGCGCTCGGCCCGCAGCTCGCAGGTGCCCGATCCCAAAACGGTTAAACGCATGACGCCCTCCCTTTGCTTGTCTGGATTTTATAAAACCCGGCATAATCAGGGCAAGCGTGGCGAGGCCATTGACCAAGGGGGAGCATCCCCGGTTAAAATGACCAAGCCCCCACTACGGCGGGCTGGGAGGAAAATAAAGATGCGCAAAATCACCCTGGCTCTGGTCTTGGCCCTGTTGCTGCCGGCGGCCCTGTGTCTGGCCGCAGACCCGGCCCCCAGCGGCCTGATTATCGACAACCAGGGCCAGCGGATCACGGTGGAGCGTTTCGACAAGCTCATGGACAGCTATCCGTTCATGTACGAGGACTCGGAGAGCAAGGTTCCCATGAGCGACGTCAAAAGCCTGACCTACAACAACGACAACACCGTCACCCTGGTGAACAGCAAGGGCAAGAGCTTCAACGTTACCGGCCAGATGGGCATCTGCTACACGGACATGATCTACTATAAAACCAAGAGCCCCATAGACGGCAGCCTGCAAGAGCAGACCATTGATCCGTTCCTGGTTAAAAAGATCGTCTTTAACTGGAAGAAATGATTTTAGCCCAGGGCGTCCCGCGCCTGCTTGAGCCCGGTCAGGATCGTGGCGGGCACTCGCAGGGTTCCCTGACCCGCGCCCAGGCGGATGCCGGGCTTGTTGTGGCCGTGGAAGTCGCTGCCCCCGCTGACCACCAGGTCCAGGCGGGCGGCCATGTCCAGCAGGCGGCGCTCCTGGGAGGGGTTGTGCTCGGAGTAGTAGGCCTCCAGGCCCATCAGTCCCTGGTCTTTCAGGTCCTTGACCAACTGCTCCAGCACCGCCGGGTGCAGCTCCAGCAGGCCGGGGTGGGCCAGGACGCTAACCCCGCCCGCCCCCCGGATAAGCTCCATGGCCTGGCCGGGGGTTAGGCGCTCCTTTTCCATGTAGGCCGGGGCGCCCCGCTTCAGGAAGCGGCCGAAGGCCTCGCCGGGGCCGGCCACCACCCCCTTGTCCACCAGCACCTGGGCGAAGTGAGGCCGCCCCACCTGGCCGCCCCCGGCAGCCGCGACGACCTCGTCCAGGGTGATGTCCACCCCCAGCTCTTGCAGGCGGGCCACGATCTTGGGGTTGCGCTCAACCCGGGCGGTCTGCACCCGCTCCAGGCCCTGCGCCAAGCAGGGCTCGGCCGGGTCCACCCACAGCCCCACCAGGTGCATGGAGCCTCCGCCGGGGCGATCCACGCTCAACTCCACGCCGGGCACCAGCTCCGGGCCGCCGGGCGTCGCCGCCGCCCTGAACTCGGCCAGTCCTTCGGTGGTGTCGTGATCGGTGAGGGCCACCGCGGCCAAACCGGCTTGGGCCGCCGCCTCGGCCACCTGGGCCGGAGGCAGGGTGCCGTCGCTGGCCGTGGAGTGGGTGTGCAGATCGATGAGTTTCATGGTCCCAAAGCTAGCGCCACGGGGCCCGCTTGGCAACCGTGGATGATCCGGATACGCCCTCGGGTTTTGGACGCCGTTGGTTTATTAATCTTGTTTGCCTAATTTTCAGCGTGTTACCCTGATACGAAGAGAGCAAAACATGGCATCCTGATTCACACACCCATGAACCATTTATACCCCGTGGGGGGTGGAGGGAAGTCATGGCGGAAAAGAGAGTCGCCCGAGTCACCGAGATCATCGCCGGTAGCCCCAACAGCTTCGACGACGCCGTCGCGGCGGGCATCAGCCGGGCCAACGCCACCTTGAGAGGCATCACCGGCTTCAAGGTGCAGGATCAGAATATTTCCATGGTGGACGGCAAGGTGCTGGAGTACCGGGTCCGTATGGAAGTGATCTTCGTCCTGGAGTCCTAACCCTCGAACAATAAAGAGACCGCCCCCATTGGGGGCGGTCCCATGAGCTTTAGCCGTTCCGCCGCCTGGCGGAAGGGTGGTTTCGTATTGGTCGGCTCAGCGGCCCCAGGCGCAGTCCTGCAAGGTTTGGCGTAGGCGTTGCACCGGCCATTCCTTACGCTTGGCTATTTGAACCGCCTTTTGGTACTGCGCGCTATCCAGGCGGGGAGTGCGCGACAATATCCACAGATAGTCACGATCCGGCGTACCCACCACCGCCCAGCGGTAGGACGGGTCCAGGCCGATGATCCAGTAGTCGCCGGTGAAGGGCCACTGGAACTGGACTTTGAGCCTGCCGCCGCCAGAACCGGCTACCACCCAGGCCCTGGCCTGGGCCTTGCGAGGCTCGCCCTCGGGTGAGCCCTCACGGCAGGCGTTTACCACCACCAACTCATCCTCGTGCCGGGTGTACTGAGCGGTGGTGCAGGTGCAACCCTCCTGAAACCAAGCCGGGAATGAGGCGATTTCGTACCAGCGGCCCAGGTAGCGATCCAGGTCCACTGAAGAAACCGCCACGGAAGGGGGGGCCTGCGGCCCTGCGCATCCCACGGCCAAGGCCAAAATGGCGGCCAACAGCAGTGCCACCCAGCGACTCATCACCTATGCTTTCTTTTGCCGCGCCGCCTTCTTCTCGGCGGCAGCCTCGCTGCCCGAAGCCTGCGCCTTCTTGGTCCGCTTGGCCTTGGCTTGCTTCTTGGCTCCGGCCTTGGGCGTCGCCTTGGGCTTGGCCTTCTTGGCGCCCTTCACCGGCTCCAAGGCCCAGGCCTCCAACTGGCCGATGCGCTCGGCGAACTTGAAGGTCATCTTTTTCTTCACGTTTTCCGGCACGTCCACTAGGTCGCGCTCGTTGGCCGCGGGCATTATGATCATCTTGATGCCCGCGCGGTGGGCGGCCAGGACCTTTTCCTTGATGCCCCCCACCGGGAGCACCATGCCCCTGAGGGTGATCTCGCCGGTCATGGCCACGTCGCTCTTGACCGGGCGGCCGCTGAACAGGGAGAGCAGGGCGGTGAACAGGGTCACCCCGGCGCTGGGGCCGTCCTTGGGGATGGCCCCGGCGGGCACGTGGATGTGGATGTCGCTCTCGGCGTTGAATCTGTCCTCCAGGCCGCAGGCGTTGGCGTTGGCCCTGAGGTAAGTCACCGCCGCCTGGGCCGACTCCTTCATCACCTCGCCCAACTGGCCGGTGAGCACCAGGGAGCCCTTGCCGGGCATGCGGCTGGCCTCCACGAACAGGATGTCCCCGCCCGAGGGGGTCCAGGCCAGGCCGGTGGCCACGCCGGGCACGGCGGTGCGCAGGGCGGTGTCGGGCAGGATGCGCTGGGGCCCCAACACCTCGGTCACCTCGGGCTTGTTTATCTTCACCGCCTTGGTCTCGCCCTCGGCGATGGCCCTGGCCGCCCAGCGGCACAGGGATCCGATCTCCCGCTCCAGGTTTCTTAGCCCAGCCTCCCGGGTGTAGCCGGTGATGAGCAGGGTCAGGGCCGCGTCGCTGATGCTCAGTTGCTTGGCGCTCAGGCCGTGCTCGCTCCGCTGACGGGGCACCAGGTAGCGCTTGGCGATCTTGAGCTTGTCCTCGGCGGTGTAGCCGGGGATCTCGATGATCTCCATGCGGTCCCTGAGCGGCGCGGGGATGGTGTCCAGCACGTTGGCCGTGGTCACGAACATCACCTTGGACAGGTCGAAGGGCAGGTCCAGGTAGTGGTCGCTGAAGCTGAAGTTCTGCTCCGGGTCCAGCACCTCCAAAAGGGCGCTGGAGGGGTCGCCCCGGAAGTCGGCCCCCACCTTGTCCACCTCGTCTAGCATGAACACCGGGTTGCGGCTGCCCGCCCGCCGAAGGCTCTGCACTATGCGCCCGGGCATGGCCCCCACGTAGGTGCGCCGGTGGCCGCGAATCTCGGCCTCGTCGCGCACCCCGCCCAGGCTGATGCGGGCGAACTTGCGCCCCAGGGCCCGGGCGATGGAGCGGCCCAGGGAGGTCTTGCCCACGCCGGGAGGGCCCACGAAGCAGAGGATGGGGCCCTTCATGTCCGGGTTGAGCTTGCGCACCGCCAGGTATTCCAGGATGCGCCGCTTCACCTTGTCCAGGTCGTAGTGGTCCGCCTCCAGGATGGCCCGCGCCGCCTTGATGTCCAGGTGGTCCTCGGTCTGCTCTTCCCAGGGCAGGTTCAGTATCCAGTCGAGATAGGTGGTGATGACGTTGTACTCGGCGCTGGAGGAGTGCATGCCGTCCAGGCGCTTGAGCTCGCGCTCGGCCTCGGCGCGCACCTGTTCGGGCAGGGCCTTTTCCTCCAGGCGCAGGCGCAGTTCGTCGGTCTCGCCGCCTTCGCTCTCGCCCTCGCCAAGCTCATCCTTGATGGCCTTTAGCTGCTGGCGCAGGTAGTACTCGCGCTGGGTCTTGTCCAGGCCTTCCTTGACCTGGTCCTGAATCTTGCTGCCCAGCTCCAGCACCTGGATCTCGCGGTTCAAGAGGGTGGTGACCCTGCGCAGGCGCTCGCTCACGTCCAGGGCCTCCACGATGCTCTGGCGCTCCTCGGCGCTGATGCTCATGGCGCTGGCCACCATGTCGCACAGGGCGCCGGGATGGTCCACGCTGGCCACCAGGGAGCCCAACTCGTCGGGCAGGTGGGGAGCCAACTCCAGCACCCGGCGGAACAAGGATCTTAAATTGTTAAGAAGGGCCTTGCTCTCCAGGTCGTCGGTGATGATGTCCTCCACCGCCTCCACCTGGGCCATGAGATAGGGTTCGGTGCGCAAAAGCTCCACCACCCGGAAGCGGGTGAGCCCCTGGGCCACCAGGCGCAGGCCGTCCTTTTCGCTCTTGGCCATTTGCAGGATGAGAGCGGCCACGCCTATCTGGTGGATGTCGGCGATGCCCTTAACCTCTTCGGAGTTGATGTCCCCCTTGAGGGCCACCAGCCCCACGATCTTGTCCCCGCTCAAGACCTCGTCCACCAGGCCCTGGTGGCGGTGGTCGGAGACCAGCATGGGCAGGACCATGCGGGGGAACATGCTCATATCCTTGACCGCCAACAGGGGCAGCAGCTTGGGCAGGGGAGGCCGGCGGCCCAGCAGGGTCTCGGCAAGGTCCGCCCCGTCGCCGATGCTGACGTTTACGGAATCTTCGGGTAAAAGCAGATTTGCATTGCTCATGATTTACTCACTTGTAGAACTAGACAGCCTGAACCTCGACACTGGCCGCGCGCGTGCGTTTGGGCAAGACTATCCGGAGCAGTCCGTCGGACAAGCTGGCCTCCACCCGGTTGGGCACGATGGGCACCGTTATCCTGAAGGATCGTACGAACTCGCCGGTTTCTATCTCCATGCGGTGGTAGCGTGCCCCGGCCACCCTTAGGGTGGGTTCGCGGCGGCCGAACAGGCGCACCACCTGATCGTCCACCATGATCTTGAGGCCCTGGCGCTCCACCCCGGCCAGGTCGGCAATGATGATGATCGCATCGGTGGTTTCCACGATGTCCACCGCCGGAGTCCAGGCCCCGTCGTCGCCACTCATCTCGGGCCGCTCCATATTGTGCAAAAGCCTGCGCATGTGCGCCCTTAAGGCCTCACCGGGAGGGGAGTAGTCTCGGGTCATGGCTGTAAATCTCCTAAATATCCAACCTGCCCGCTGGAGCCCCCATAGCACCGGCGGACTACATTTACGTAATAAGGTAAGTACAGTTCCACTATAAGCAATTGGCGGGGTTGGAAAAAAGCCCTTAAACGCATTTATCCACCCGGTAAGACTTGACTATGGCCCATTGCGACTTACCTTGAAAGGTGTGATTTGGATCAAATGCGCTTTTCACAGCGATTTGTCAAAGTTAGGAAAAGATTAAGCCCTCGCCCCGGGGGGGCGGTCAAGATATCAATTCGAGGAGGTAAAGAGTAACCATGGCAGGCAACGAAAAAATTATCGGAATCGACCTGGGCACCACCAACAGCGTGGTGGCGGTAATGGAAGGCGGCGAGGCCAAGGTTATCACCAATGAGGAAGGCAACCGCACCACCCCCAGCGTGGTGGCCTTCACCGACAAGGGCGAGCGCCTGGTGGGTGCCGCTGCCAAGCGCCAAGCGGTGACCAACCCCACCAACACCGTCTACAGCATCAAGCGCTTCATGGGACGCCGCTTCTCCGAGGTGGCCGAAGAGATCAAGCAGGTGCCCTACAAGATAGTGGACACCGGCGCGGACCAGGTCAAGATCGAGGCCCAGGGCAAGGAGTACTCGCCCCCCGAGGTCAGCGCCATGATCCTGGGCAAGCTCAAAAAGGCGGCTGAGGACTACCTGGGCGAGAAGGTGCACGCGGCGGTGATCACCGTGCCCGCCTACTTCAACGACTCCCAGCGCCAGGCCACCAAGGACGCGGGCAAGATCGCGGGCCTGGAGGTCAAGCGCATCATCAACGAGCCCACGGCGGCGGCGTTGGCCTACGGCCTGGACAAGAAGACCAACGAGGTCATAGCGGTGTTCGACTTCGGCGGAGGCACCTTCGACATCTCGGTGTTGGAGGTCGGTGACGGCGTGGTGGAGGTAAAGGCCACCAACGGCGACACCCACCTGGGCGGCGACAACCTGGACCAGAAGATCATCGACTGGATGGTGGGCGAGTTCAAAAAGGACTCCGGCGTGGACCTGTCCGGCGACCCCATGGCCATGCAGCGCCTCAAGGAGGCGGCGGAAAAGGCCAAGATGGAGCTGTCCAGCGCGGTGGAGACCGATGTCAACCTGCCCTTCATCACCGCCGACGCCAGCGGCCCCAAGCACCTGAACATCAAGCTGAGCCGCGCCAAGTTCGAGGCCCTGGTGGACAACGAGTTGCAGCGCACCCTGGGCCCCTGCAAGGCGGCCCTGTCCGACTCCGGCCTGAGCCCCAACCAGATCGACGAGGTGG
>Ga0180016_100069_pt1 | contig 47372 bp, 47 predicted proteins | sample KR46_M_MetaG_FD_129673 | JGI IMG/M metagenome (GOLD analysis project Ga0180016, IMG submission 129673) | Groundwater microbial communities from the Olkiluoto Island deep subsurface site, Finland - KR46_M_MetaG | ecosystem: Environmental > Aquatic > Deep subsurface > Groundwater | place: Finland... | reverse complement strand
TTGGTGGCCGTGGGGAACTCGGCGATCTCCACCCCCGTGGCCGGGTTGGTGGTCTTGTTGATGATCTCGGACTTGGACTCAACCCACTCGCCGCCGATCAACAACTTCAGGCGGCCGTAGTGGTTCTTGACTTCGGGTAATATGGCCATGGCAGGCCCTCTCCTAGATAAATGGTTGCGGGTTCGGCCCTTAACGCAGGCCGTCCTCGTATTTTGCGTCTTTGGTGGTAAGGCCGCCAATGCGGGGCAGCGGGCGGCCGGAGTCGGTGACCACCAGGGCCACCAGTATTTCGTCGGGCAGGGGCGCGTCTTCCACGCTGATGGTCATGCCGTCAAAGTGGGAGCGGATGAAAGCCGCGTCCTTGTGGTTCAGGGGCACGTCGATGGTGCAACCGGCCGGTCCCCGTTTTTTCACCGAGGGGATCAGGGCCAAGCCCCGGCCCAGGGCCTTGCGGAAAGGGGCGCCCAGCTTGGGGTGCAGGATGGCCCCGCCGTGCTCCAACTCGCCCCTGAGGCCCACGATGGCCGCCTTGCCGTAGCTCTCGCATTGCTCGGGGGTGATGCCCAGGACCTCGCGGGCCTTGTTGCCCAGAAGGCCGCCCAACTCTTCGCCCATGTCCATCAGCTCGCTGAGGTCCTCGGCGTATTCGTGGGCAAAGGGGTTGTGGATCACCGCGATAGCAGCTGCTTTGCGGGTGGCGGGCTCGATTTTCTTGCCGGCCTCCTGCAAGGTTTCCTCCACTATGGTTACCAGCTTGCGAATCTGCATGGCTTCATCTCCTAAAGGATAGACAAATAATTAAGCAACCACTTGGGCCTTGCGCATCGCCGGGGGAGTGTTGCGGCTGACCTTGGCCACCACCTTGCCGTCGATGAGGATCATGCTGATGCCCGGAGTGTCGCCTTCGGCCAGCGCCTGCAGCAAGTCCTCGCCGGGCGAACCGATGGGGGTGTCCATGAACACCAGGTCCGCTTCCAGGCCGGCGGCGATGCGGCCACGGTTGAGGCCGTAGAGCTTGGCGGTGTTGCCGCTGGCCATGGCCACGGTCAGCTCAGGAGCCACCCCGCCCAGGCCGGCCACCATGGCCATGTTGCGCAGGATGCCCAGGGTCACCACCCCGGTGCCGCTGGGGGCGTCGTTGCCGAAGATCACCCGGCCCCACTGCTTGGTCTCGTTCATGTAGCGGGCCACCTCGGCGGCGCGCTTCACGTTGCCGCACTGCACGATCTCAATGGCGATGTCGGTCTGGTCGATGATGCGCTTGGCCTCTTCCAGGCTCACTGCGGTGGGGCCGCCGTTGATGTGGCTGGCCACCGAGGGGCCGGTGCCGATGATTTGCTCGGCGCCCACCACCGAGGAGCCGGGGATGGAGGTGCCGCCGGTGTGCATCATCACGGTCATGCCCCGGGCCTTGGCCCAGGAGACCATCTCCGCCGCCTCGGCGGGCTCCTTAACCGAGCCCAGGCCCACCTCGCCGATCACCTTGACCCCGGCCTGGGCGCATTCCTCGATGTCCGCCTCGGTGAGGCCCTTTTCCAGGATCAGGGCGCCGCCCAAAACCTTCATGCCCCCGGGGCGAACCGCGGCCCAGCTCTTGGCGGCCACGATCGCCAGACACTTGGCGCCCAGGGCGTCCTTGGGGCGGCCGGGCAGGTGAACCTCGCCCGCGCTGATGGAGGTGGTGACGCCTCCGTGCAGGGAGGAGTCCAGGAAATTCATCATCTGCTGCCGGGGGGTCCAGTCGCCCAGGACCACGTGGCAGTGAGAGTCGATGAGGCCGGGAGTCAGTGCGCAACCTTGGGCGTCGATTACCGTGGCGCCTTGGGGAGCGCTGAGGCCGGAGCCGACCTCTTGTATCAGTCCGTCGGCGATGACGACGCTGTCAGCGTCCAGAATGGGGTTGTCAACTTCGCCGCTAAGCATAAGGCCGACGTTTTTTACCAATACCGAACTCATGTAATATGCTCCCTTCCTGAAATAGCCTTTACCAACTGGGTGGAGTGACCACCCACACCACCCGGCAGGGCTCCTTGCCGTCGTTGGTCCAGGCGTGGGGCTGATTGGATGAGTAGTAGAAGGAGGAACCGGCAGGCACCTCATGGATGTCTTGGCCCAGGCGCAAGGTAAGCTGTCCTTCCAGCACCAGGCCGAACTCTTCGCCCATGTGATGATAGTCTTCCTTGGTGCCGCCGCCCGGCTGGATTACGGTGTAAAATGGTTGCATGTGCCGGTGTTTGACCATGCGCACCATCTGCTTTATGTCCGCCTTCCAGCGGGGCAGGCTCACCCGCACCCATTGGGAGGGGTCGAGCACCACGGGATCGTCTTCGGTTCCGTCGTCAAAGAAGTCGACGATCCTGGCCTCCAGGACCGCGGCGATTTTTTTCAGGGTCGCGATGGAAGGGGAGGCCTTGTCGTTTTCTATTTGCGACAAATGGGCCGCCGTGCACTGGGCCTGCTTGGCCACCTGCTGCAAGGTCAGGTTTTTGGCCAGCCTTAGCGCCTTTAATTTGCACCCTAGTGTTTCCAATCCTTCTGTCTCGCCTCCCTGAAATAAAAACTGCTTGACGAAGCCTTTAATTTAAATATATTTTAAAAAATATACTATCTATTAAAAAGGACTTGGTCAAGGCAAAAAGGGAACAAGATGGCAGGCCATAACAAAATTGAAACATTGCCGCATCTTCCTCTGAACAAGACGCCTTGGGCATCCTCACCGGCCGAGCGGGCAATACCCTCGCGAAATCGCCGTCAAGATAAACAAACTAAATCAGCATGGTCGGCTAGATAGCTGCCACCGTCCCGTTGATAGGCCGTGCGGCTGATTACAATTAACTTGACGTCTCGGCAATTTTAACTATATTTTAATAAATAAAGCAAATATTAATTTAACGCTGGTGATGAGCCTTCATGGCTGTAGGTCAAAGGAATGAGCGCTTGATGGTAGACAAACAATTGAATAGCTTGATATCGGCTATTTTATTGCGCTTACAGACACGCGCCCTCCTGGGTGCGGCAGTTGGCGCTTCATCCATGTCACTCAGTTAAGGAGGGCGATTCAGATGAGAAAGTCCGTATGGTTGATAGGCCTGTTGGCGGCGCTCTTGGTCTGCTTCAGCGGCGTGACCAATGCCAAAGCCGCTGACGAGAAAAAGAGCATCCACCTGAAATTCTCCACCTGGCATCCTCCCGTAAGCCGCGAGGTCAAGACGGTGTGGATCCCCATGCTGGAGGAGCTCAAGAAGCGCAGCAACGGCCGCATCACTTACACCCTGTATGCCGGCGGCGCCTTGGGCAAGGGCCCTGAGCACTTCGACATCGTCAAGAACGGCCTGTCGGACATGGGTTACTTCACCGCCACCTGGACCCCCGGCCGCTTCCCGCTGACCGACGTGCTGTCCATGGCCGCGTGGGTGGACGGCAAGGACCTGGCCGCCAACATCGGCAACCAGGTTTACGCCAAGGCCCTGGAGAAGGAGTTCAGCGACGTCAAGGTCCTGGAGCTTAACGGCTGCATCCAGGCCTTCCTGTGGACCACCAAGCCGGTTCACACCCTGGAAGATCTTAAGGGTATGAAGATCCGCACCCCCGGCGGCATGCAGACCAACTACATCAAGTCCCTGGGCGCCGAGCCCGTGTTCATGCCCCTGGGCGACGTTTACCTGGCCATGGAGACCGGCACCATCGACGGTCTGGTCACCTGCCCCCCGCTGGTGCTGGCCTTCAAGCTCTATGAAGTGGCCAAGTACGGCGTGCAGGCCACCTTCGGCTGCGTGTCCGAGGGCGTGGTCATGAACAAGAAGTCCTGGGAGCGCACTCCCAAGGACCTCCAGAAGATAATCGAGGACGTGGTGGGCAACCCCTTCGCCACCACCCACGGCCTGGACAAGAAGACCTACGCCCAGATGATGAAAGAGATCGAGGGCAAGGGCGTGAAGGTTTACACCCTGCCTCCCAAGGAGGAAGAGCGCTGGTTCGCCCGCTTCCAGAACGTCACCCGCGAGTGGGTGGCCGCTTTGGAAAAGCAGGGAAAGCCCGCCAAGGAAGCCGTGCTGATGTACACCCAGATCGTGGAGCAGGCCGGTTCCAAGTGTGTGGCCACGCCTCCCGAGTGGCACACCGGCGGCAAGAAGTAACAACCTCATAAGCAGACTCATGCCCAGGACCTGGGAGATCCCATGGAAGCTTACGAAAACATCAAGGCCCTCATCCAGAAGGTCACTCGATTCCTGACCTACGTGGGCATGTTTCTGCTCATCCCCATGATGCTGTTGACGGCAGCCGAGGTGGTGGGCCGGGGCGTTTGGTCCCGGCCCATCCCCGGCACCTTGGAGCTTTCCAGCTACATGCTGTCGGTGTTCGTTTTGCTGGGCCTGGCCTACACCCACCAGGTGAAGGGCCACGTACGGGTAACCATGTTCACCGACCGCCTGCCGGAAAAGGTGTCCATGGGCCTGGACCTTATAACCACACTGTTGAGCATCATCATCATCGGCATACTCTGCTGGCAAGGCTACGTAGTGGCCATGGAAGAGGTTTCGGTCTCGGACATGTTGCGCGTTCCCCAGTATCCCTTCCGGTTGCTGGTGTCCGTGGCCGCCCTGTTCCTTTGTCTGGAGTTGATGTGCGACGTGGTGGATACGGTGCGAAAGCTGGCAGGTAAGTGATGTTGGATCCAATCACCGTCGGAGTCATCGGCACCATCGCCGTTTTCGTACTCCTGTTCCTGGGCATGCCCATAGCCTTCGCCCTGATGCTGGTGGGCTTTTCCGGCATCAGCTACCTGGCCTCCTTTGACGCTGCGCTGCCCAAGGTGGCCAGCACGGTCTGGGAGGTGGCCTCCTTCTATCCCTACACGGTGATACCCCTGTTCATCGTCATGGGCGGTTTCGCCAGCAGCTCGGGCATCACCCGCGAGCTTTACGGCACCTTCGACAAGTGGATGCGCCGCCTGCCCGGCGGCCTGGCCATCGCCACCATCGGGGCCTGCGGCGGTTTCGCGGCGGTTTCCGGCTCCTCGGTGGCCACGGCGGCCACCATGGGCACCGTGGCCCTGCCGGAGATGAAGCGCTTCAAATACGACCCCCGCCTGGCCACCGGCGCGGTGGCCGCGGGCGGCACCCTGGGATTTTTGATCCCCCCCAGCATCGGCTTCGTGGTCTACGGCATGCTCACCGAGCAGTCCATCGGCAAGCTCTTGGTGGCGGGCATGCTGCCGGGCTTGTTGCTTACGTTTGCCTACATCGGCATCGTCGTCGCTTGGGTGAAGATGAACCCGGCCATGGCCCCGGCCAGCCCGGAAAAGGTCACCTGGGCCCAAAAGATGGCCTCCCTCAAGGGCGTTTGGGAGCCTCTGGTGCTGTTCCTCATCGTCATGGGCGGCATCTACGCGGGCTTCTTCACCCCCACCGAGGCCGGCGCGGTGGGCGCCACGGTGCTGTTCATCGTGGCCATGGTCAAGGGCCGCCTCTCCTGGGAAGTGCTCATCGGCGCGTTGTTCGAGTCGGTGCGCATCTCGGTGATGGTGCTGTTCCTGGTGGCCGGAGCCAACGTGTTCAGCTACTTCCTGGCCCTGTCCACCATCCCCATGGCGGTGGCCGGTTGGGCGGCGGGCCTGGAGGTTTCCCCTTACCTGATCCACACGGTCATCATCCTCATCTACCTGTTCCTGGGCTGCTTCCTGGACGCCATCTCCATGATGGTGCTCACCCTGCCGGTGATTTATCCCATCATCACCGCCCTACATTTCGACCCCATCTGGTTCGGGGTCATCGCGGTGCTTATGATGGAAGCGGGCCTTATCACCCCGCCCATGGGCCTGAACATCTTCACCGTGGCCGGGGTGGCCAATGACGTCAAGGTGGAGACGATCTTCCGAGGGGTGGCGCCGTTCCTCTTGGCGATTTTCCTGGTGGTGTTGTTGATCACGGTCATCCCCGGCATTGCCACCGTGTTGCCGGATATGATGAATCGGTAGGGACGAACTGACATGCCCCTGAAGTTCACGCTCAACGGCAAAGAGGTTTGTCTGGAAGACGTGCCGGGCGAGGCCACCCTCCTGGAGGTGTTGCGCCAGAGGCTGGGCATGCTGGGAGCCAAGGAGGGCTGCGGGGTGGGCGAATGCGGGGCCTGCACCGTGCTGTTGGACGGCAAGGCGGTGGACTCCTGCCTCACCGCCGCTTGGCAGGCGGCCGGTCGCCAAGTCACCACGGTGGAAGGCCTGGCCCAGGGCGAGACGCTGCACCCCATTCAGCAGGGCTTTGCCGACACCGGCGCGGTGCAGTGCGGCTTTTGCACTCCGGGCATGATCCTCACCGCCCTGGATCTGGTGGAGCAAGCTCCTCAGCCCAGCGAAGATCAGATACGCCGGGCCATGTCCGGCAACCTGTGCCGCTGCACCGGCTACCACGACGTGGTGCGCGCGGTGCGGCGCGGGGCCAAGTACCTGCGCGGGGAAGGGGAGGAGCAATGAGCCGCTTCCTGACCCCCGCCACGGTGCAGGAGGCCCTGAAGGCCCTGGCCCAGCCTGGAGCCAAGGTGCTGGCCGGGGGCACCGACCTGATGATTTCCCTGCGCCAGGCCCGCATGAACGGCGCGGAGCTTCCCGAACTGCTGGTGGACGTAACCCGCTTGCCCGAGATTACGCGCATGGAACTGGATGGGCCGAACTGCTACCTGGGGGCCGGGCTCACCTTCCGCTTCTTGGACGAAAGCCTAGAGGCCAGGCGGCGTGTACCGGTGCTGGCCCAGGCGGCCTCCATGGTGGGCTCCATGCAGGTGCGCCAGACCGGCACCATCGGGGGCAACGTGGCCAATGGCTCCCCGGCGGCCGACGGCATGAGCGCCCTGGTGGCCCTGGACGCGGTGGCTGAGATCGCCTCCCTGGAGGGCGTGCGCCACTGCCCACTCAGCGAGCTGATCACCGCGCCCAACCAGACCACACTTGCTCCGGGCGAGCTGATTTTGGGTTACATCATCACCCCGCCGCCCGAGCCCGAAGGCCAGGTTTTTCTCAAGGTGGGCCGCCGCCACGAGGTGGCGGTGTCGCGGCTCAATATGGCCGCCTGTCTGGACCGAGAGCTGACCGACCCCCGGGTGGTGCTGGGCTCCTGCTTCCCCTCGCCGCGCCGCCTGGTCGATGTGGAGGCGCTTATCAAGAGCGGGAAGCCCGGCCCGGAGCTGTGGCAGGCGGCGGGCGAACAGGCGGCCAGCCATTTCACCGATGTGTGCGGCTGGCGCTCTTCGGCCACCTACAAGGTCCCGGCCATCACCCGCATCACCGCCAGGGCCCTCAAACGGGCCTGGGCCCAGTTGGAGGGCCGGTCATGAGCCTGGGACAGAGCCTCATCCGGGTGGGCACCCAGGGCAAGGTGCGCGGCGAGACCCGCTACGGCTTTGACATGCCCCAGGCCGGGGACCTGCACCTGGCCTGCGTGCGCGCCCCCAAGGCCCCGGCCAAGATACTGAGCATCGACCCGGCTCCGGCCATGGCCATCCCCGGCGTGGTACGGGTGTTCACCGCCGAGGACGTGCCCGGCGAGCACCGTTTGGGCATCATCGCGGTGACTCAGGACCAGGAGTTCATGGCCCCCGGTTGGGTGCGCCAACCATACCAATGCGTGGCCCTGGTGGCGGCCGAGACCCTGGAAGCGGCCCGCGCCGGAGCCCGCGCGGTCAAGGTGGAATACGATTTTCAGCCCGGGGTCTACTCCTTCGAGGAAGCAATGGCCCCGGACGCGCCCCTGGTGCAGCCGGAGCACGCGGGCGGCAACCTGCTGCGCGAGAACAAGATCAAGCAGGGCGACGCCGACGCGGCCATGAAGGACGCCGCCGTGGTGGTGGAAGCCACCTATACCACCGAGCGGGTGGAACACTGCGCCCTGGAGGTGGAGGGCGGCCGCGCCTGGTGGGAAGACGGCCGGGTGATGGTAAAGGCCTGCACCCAGAACCCCCACTACGACCAGGCCGACATCGCCAGGTTTTTGGGCGTGCCCGTGGACCGGGTGCGGGTGATCCAGGCCGAGACCGGCGGCGGCTTCGGCGGCAAGCTGGACCTGTCCATACAGCCTTTTCTGGCCCTGGCCGCCTGGCATTTGAAGCGTCCGGTGTGCCTGCGCTACAGCCGCGAAGAGTCCATCAGGGCCACCGGCAAGCGCCACGGCCTGTGGATGCACTTCATCTCCGGGGCCGACGAGCAAGGAAACATCCTGGCGCTCAAGGCGCGCATCACCGGCGACACCGGGGCCTTCGCCTCCTACGGCCTGGCGGTGAACCAAAGGGCGGCGGTGCACGCCACCGGCCCCTACCGCACCGCCAACGTGGACGTCATCGCCCGCATGGCCTACACCAACAACACCTTCAACGGGGCCATGCGCGGCTTCGGGTGCCCCCAGGTGGCCTTGGCCCACGAGGCCCAGATAGACGCCATCGCCGCCGGACTGGGCCTGGACCCCTTTGATCTGCGCAAGCAGAACGCCCTGCGCCAGGGCGACCACACCAGCACCGGCCAACTGCTCCGGGCGGGGGTGGGCCTGTTGGAGTGCCTGGAGCGCATCGAGCCCATCTATCGTAAGTGGAAGGCCGAGCTGAAGCACACCGATGACTACCTGGAAGGGGTGGGCGTGGGGGCCATGTTCTACGGCATCGGCAACACCGGGGCCTCCAACCCCTCCACCGCCCAAGTGGAGTGGATGCCAAATGGCCGGGTGACCCTGTTCACCGGCGCGGCGGACATCGGCCAGGGCAGCGACACTGTGCTGCTCCAGATAGCGGCCAGCCGACTGGCTCTGCCGGTGGAGCGGATAGACCTGTGCCGGGGCGACACCGACAAGACCACCAACGCGGGAGCCACCTCGGCCAGCCGCCAGACCTACATCAGCGGCAACGCGGTGATGGGCGCGGCGGACAACCTGGAGATGCAGCTTTTACAAGGCGCCAGGGATATGCTAAAAGAGCGCCACTTGGAGGTGGAACTCAGGGGCGGGCTTCTGAAGACCTCCGACGGACGGGAGATCGAGCCCGCCGAGGTGGTGCGGCATCTGGCCAAGTCCGGAGTGCGGACCATGGGCGAGGGCCGCTTCGACCCCAACTTCACCGCCCTGGACCCCCAGACCGGCCAGGGGCGGCCCTACGCGGCCTACGCCTACGCGGCCCAGTGCGCCAGGGTCAGGGTGGACACGGCCAGCGCCATGGTCAAGGTGACCGATGTGGCCGCGGCCCACGACGTGGGCCGGGCGGTGAACCCCCGGGCGGTGCAGGGCCAAATATGCGGAGGCGTGGTAATGGGCGTGGGCATGGCCCTCATGGAGGAATACGTGCAGGGACGCACCGACAACTTGCAATCCTACCACATCCCCACCGCGGCCGACGCCCCCAACATCACCCCGCTCATAGTGGAAGAGCCCGAGCCCACCGGCCCCTACGGGGCCAAGGGGGTCGGCGAGCCCGCCCTGATACCCACCGCTCCCGCCATCGCCGGCGCGGTGGGCCAGGCCCTGGGGCGGCCCATGCGTCATTTGCCCATCACCCTGGAACGGGTCATGGAAGCCCTCAACGCAGCCGAAGGAGACACCAACTGTGAAGATTGATCTGGAGCGTTGCAACGGTTGCGGGCTGTGCGTAAAGGACTGCCCGGTGGCGGCCATCACCTTGCAGGGCAAGAAGGCGGTCATCGGCCAGACCTGCGTGGAGTGCCACACCTGTTTTAAGGTGTGCCCGCGCGGCGCGGTGCACGACGAGCTGGTGCCGGTTGCCGGGGCCAAGGAGTGCAACCACTGCCCGGTGGGCTGCCGCATTCCCGAGGGGCTCACCGGGGCTTGCGGGCGCTACACCAACCGTAAGCGCGAGATGGTGCGCACCCGGCCCCTGCTCACCTTTGCCGAGGTGGCCCAGGAAGTGGGGCCCGAGCCTGAGATTCTCATAGAACGGCCCAGCATCACCGCCATCGGCGCGGGCGGCACCTACCCCGACTACATGCCCGCCCCTTACATCGTCACCCACGAGCGCGACGGGGTGGAGGTGGTCACCGTGGTCACCGAGGTCCCGCTGTCCTACTCCGGGCTCAAGGTGAAGATCGACACCGACCTGGAAGTGGGCCAAGAGGGCGCGGCCATCACCTTTGAAGGCCGCACCGTGGGCATGGTGGAGACCGAGGAGTACGGCTCCAAGATGCTGGCCATCGGCGGGGTCAACCGACTCACCGGACGCCACGGTTTCGCCGCGGCCAGGGCGGTGGCGGCCATCGCCAACCGCGAGGCAGTGCAACTCAAGGTAAAGGGCGGGGCCAAGCTGGAGATCCAGGTGGGCCAGCCGCCGGTCATCGACGGCCAGATAGTGGAAAAAATGCGGGTGGGCTGCGGCTCGGCCTCGGCCGGACTGTTCGCCACCTTCTTCCTGGACGCGGCCGACGAGGTGATCGTGCTGGACCAACACATCACCAGCCTGTTCAGCCATCACGCCTCGGGCCGCTGCCTGGGGCTCTCTCCCAGCGGGGTGGAGCTTTGCTTTAAGCAGTCCACTCCAGGGCGCTACTTCGGCACCCACGGCAAGGGCTGGGGCGGCACCGACTTGGCCGATCCCCTGGACATCGTGTCGCAGGTGGACATCAGCATTACCGCGCCGGGCTCAACCTTGCTCATCACCGAGACCACCGGCCAAAACGCGGCCATGTACGTGCTTGGCTGGGACGGCAAGTACCAACCCACCGAACTCACTCCCAAGGCCCGTTTGGCGGTGTCGGCCCTGGCCGAGACCTGCCAGCGCTCTCGGGTGGCGGCCGTGTACGTGGGCGGGGCTGGAGGTTCGGCCCGTGCCGGAGTGACCCGCTACCCTCTGCGCCTGACCCGCGCGGTGCACGCGGCCAAGGCGGTGCTCACCTGCGGCGGATCCAAGGTGTTCGTGCTGCCAGGTGGGGGCATCACCTTCTACGCGGACGTGGAAAAGGTGCGCGCCGGGTCCTTCACCTGGGTGCCCACTCCCGCCACCGTGGCTCCCATCGAGTACACCATGCGCCTGAGCGATTACGAGGAAATGGGCGGCCACATGGAGGCGGTGAAGCCTTTCACGGCCGAGGAACCGGTGCCTTGGAACCGGTGCAAGTAATACGCCCCGACCTGGTCCTGGTGGACTGGGGCCCCATGACTCTGACCATATCCGCCTGGCAAGGCGGACAAGCCCGCCCGGTGATGGCCGCCCAGGCCGCCCGGGCGGCTTTGCGTTGCCTAAAGGTGCTGGCCGAGTTCCAGGGCTACATGCGCCGCCGCATGAACGATTTGCCGGCCGGGCGGCCTTTGCCGATGGTGGTGGAGCGGGCCACCCAGGCCTGCCGCGCGGTGGACGTTGAGCTGACCCCCCTGGCGGCCGTGGCCGGGGCGGTGGCCGACGAGGTGGCCGACTTCGCCCTTGGCCTGGGAGCCGACCGGGTGGTGGTAAACAACGGCGGGGACATCGCGGTTCGCTTGTCGCCTGGGCAGAGCCTGCGGGTGGGGGTGAAGCCGCCGGAGCGGGAAGAGGGCGAGGCCTCGCCGATCATGGGGCGGCTGAACCTGCGCGGTGGCGACGGCATCGGCGGGGTGGCCAGTAGCGGCTGGCAGGGGCGCAGCCACAGCTCGGGCGTGGCCGATCTGGTCACGGTGTGGGCCGAGAGCGCGGCCCTGGCCGACGCGGCGGCCACCGCCCTGGGCAACGCGGCCCAGGCCCAAGGGCCGGAACTGGAGTCGGCTCCGGCGCGGGAGATAGATCCCGACAGCGGCTTGGGGGACCAGCGCATCACCACCAAGGTGGGGCCCATGCCCAGGGAGCAGCGCCTGGCTGCCCTGCGCGGGGCGCGGGAGGCCGCCCACCGCCTGCACGGCCAGGGGCTCATCACCGGATGCCTGGTGCTGGTGCAGGGCGAGGCCTTGCTTTTGGACCAAGGCCACCGCATCACCCTGGCCGGACCGGCGGCCTCGGCCAAACTACTGGCCGCCTAGTCCTCTTCCAGCAAAACTTCGCACTCGCCCCGGCGGAGGCTGGTTAGCAGCACCCTGAGCGATGGGTCTTGCTTGCTCACCAACTCGGCCACCTGCCGCGCCACCTCGCCCGCGCCGGGCAGTTCGCCCTGGTTGAGCACCAGCACTTTGCGGATGCGGGCCGGGGCCTTCTTGAAAAGGCCCCTGGGGTGGGTGGCCAAGGTCGCCAAATGGACGGGCTCCACCGGCTGGCCCGGCGAGGCTCCGGTAAGGGCGCAAAACTCGGACGCGCCCAGGACGTGCTCTTCATCCACCGGCTGACCCACGCCGGACAGGCCCAGCACCCCCACCAGCATGGTGGTGGTCATGGGGATCACCGGCTCGTGGGTGCGGGGGGCCTTTAGAGGCATGCGCCGCGCACCATCCGCTTCCACCAGGATAAGAGGGGCCACGACCGCTTCCCAAAGCCAGTCCACGCTGGAAGGCGCCAGGCCCTTGAGCTTGGCCCGGCCCTCCACCAGAGAAGACTCCGAAGCCACGGTAAGGCAAGCGCCGGGGGACAGCAGGCGCTCTATGCGCTCGGGAAGCCAGTCCTCGTGGGGCTCGATGAGCACCGCGCCGCTGGGGCGAAAGACCTGGGTGGTGGTGGTGGCCAGCACCGCCTTGCCGTCGGCGGCCTGCTCCGAGGCCAGGGCCTCCAGCAGGCTGGTCTTGCCGCCCGCGCCCACCAGGCTCACCAGGTCGCCGCGCTCCAGCTCCAGGGCCCCGCTGTAGCGCTGAGTTAGCACCGCCTCGGCCAGGCCCAGCTGCCCGGGGGTGTCCACGTCCAGGCCGGCCAGGGGGAAGTTGGGCGGCAGCAATACCGCTTCGTCCCGGTGCTCCTCGAACACGCTCCGCCCCCCGGCGTCGCCTCGTAGCGCTAGAAGCTCCAGCCAAAAGCGGCGGGCGAACAGGGTGGGCGGAGAAAAAGAGTTCTCCCCGGCCAGGGTGGCCAGGTCGCACCCGTCTTCTGCCGCATCGACGAAGCTGTCGATCAAGGCGGGACTAAGAAGGGGTTGGTCAGCCAACAGGAACAGAGCGTGGCTGTGGTCCTGGCCCAAGGCCTCCAGGCCCAGGCGAAGGGACGAGGCCTGTCCCTCCTGGGCCTGATGGTTGAGCACCACCTCCAGGCTGGCCGGGAGGTCGCCCAATTCCTGGGCCGTCTCCGGGCTGGTGACCAGCACCAATCGCCCCAGCCGGGAGGCCGACGCCGCCCCCAAAGCCCAGGAGGCCAGGGGGCGTCCGGCCAAGGGGGTGGTCAGTTTCTGTCCGCCGAAGCGGGTGGAAAATCCGGCGGCCAAAATTACGCCGGCGACTTCACTCTTGGGCAAAGCCATGACTGCACCTTGTTGCCTTAGGGAGCCAGCACGGGATCGGCCGCCCCGGCCTCGGCAAAGCCTTTGGCCCTGAGAAGGCAGGAGTCGCATTGGCCGCAGGGCCTGCCGTCGGGGGCGGGGTCATAACAGGAATGGGTCAGGCCGTAGTCCACGCCCAGCTTCAGCCCGGCCTGGATTATCTGGGCCTTGGTCATGCGGATCAAGGGGGCGTGAATCTTGATGCGCCGCCCCTGGGTGGTGGACATCTTGGTGGCCAAATTGGCCAGATTTTCAAAGGCCATGATGAACTCGGGACGGCAGTCGGGATAGCCCGAGTAGTCCAGGGCATTGACCCCGATGAACAGGTCGGAGCTGTCCAGGGTCTCGGCCCAGGCCAGGGCCAGGGACAGGAACACCGTGTTGCGCGCGGGCACGTAGGTGACAGGTATGCCGCCGGACATGTCGGCCTCGGAGCGGCCCTTGGGCACCTCGATGTCCGCGGTCAGCGCCGATCCGCCGAAGGCGCTGAGGTCCACCCCGATCTCCCGGTGCTGGGACGCGCCCAGGGCCTGGGCCACCCGGCGGGCCGCCTGAATCTCCACCTCGTGGCGCTGGCCGTAGAGCACGCTCAGGGCATGGCATTCAAAGCCCTGGGCCTTGGCCATGGCCAGGCAGGTGGTGGAGTCCAGGCCGCCGGATAAGAGCACCACGGCCCTGGGTTGGGTGTCGGCTTGGGTCATGGGGCCTTTATCACATCAGGGCTTCCACCCGGTTGATGCCGGGCAGTTGCTCCTTCAGGGATTTTTCGATGATATCCTTGAGGGTGACGTTGGCCGAGGCGCAGCCCGAGCAGGCGCCCATCAGCCGCACCAGGACCACGCCCTGGTCGTTCACTCCCACTAGATCCACGTTGCCGCCGTGCTTTTTCAGCTCGGCGCGGGCCACGCCCAGAGCCGCTTCCACCGACTCGCGGTTAACCTCGGCCATGCCTCAGCCTCCCTTGCAATTAGTCCTGGCTATTGAGCTGGTTCAGAACCTTCTTGGCCAACTCGCGGTAGGGCTCCCCGGCCGGGCTTTCCAGCACCGTCTTGGGCTGGCCCAGGTCGGCCAATTGGCGCAGGGCGGGGTCCAGGGGGATCTCGCCCAGATAAGGCACGCCCAGCTTGGCGCACAGGGGCTTCACCGAGCCGTGTCCGAATATCTCATGACGGCTGCCGCAGTCGGGGCAGTTGAAGTAGCTCATGTTCTCCACGATGCCCATGAGCGGCGCGCCCACCTGGCGGAACATGTCCACGCCCTTGATGGCGTCGGTCAGGGCCACGTCCTGGGGAGTGGTTACCACCACCGCCCCGGTGATGGGCACTTCCTGGGCCATGGTGATCTGCACGTCGCCGGTGCCGGGAGGGAGGTCCAGAACCAGCACGTCCAGGGGAGCCCAGGCCACGTCGTGCAGAAGCTGGCGCACCGCCTTCATAACCAAGGGGCCGCGCCAAATGAGGGCGGTGTCGGCCTTGATCAGGAAGCCCACGGACATGGCCTTGAGGCCGTGCGCCATGATTGGGCCGATCTTGTCGCCCACCGCGTCGGGCTGCATCCCGGTGACGCCCAGCATCATGGGCACCGAGGGGCCGTAGAGATCCAGGTCCAGGATGCCCACCTTGAGCCCCATGCTGGACAGGGCCATGGCCAGGTTCACCGCCACGGTGGACTTGCCCACGCCGCCCTTGCCCGAGGCCACGGGGATCACCCACTTGACGCCGTCGATGGGGTGGGGCCCCTTATCCTCTTTCTTGGGCTTGGGCGGCTCGGGGGAGTGCACCTCAACCACCTCCACGCCCGTGGCCTCGCGCACCATGGCCGCGATCTGGTTTTCCAGCTCCTCGCGCACCTCGGGGGGGGCGGATACGGGACGCAGTTGGATGACCGCCTTGCCCTCGCTCAGGCGGGCTTCGGTGACCAGCTGCATGGACATGATGTCCATGTCAAAGCCTGGATAGCGCACCTTTTTGAGCGGCGCTTCCAACTCCAGGTCGATGGGGAATTCTTGGTTCTTATCGGACATGATCGCTCCAATTGTAACGCGAATGAATTTTGGCCTTTAGGATACCAGCCGCAGGGGAATCAGCCCAACACCTCCACAAAGGCCTCCAGCCGCAGCCGGGTGCGGCCGTCCACCGGGGCGAACTGGTCGCCCTCCAGGGTCAACACGGGCAGGTCCAGTTCGCGGCGCAGGACCAGGTCCTGCATCTGCCGCCAACAAAAGCTTTGAGTGTAGTGAATCAGCCCGTCCAGGCCCCGGCGCGCGGCTTCGCGGCGGATGTCATCCACCCTGGCCCCCACCTCGTAGGGGTAGGTGTAGCGGGCGTACTGCTGGGCCAGGCTGCCGCAAGGCCCCCCGTCGCCGTCCAGCATGGCGAACTGCCGGGGCACCTCGTTGAAAACCACCGACGCGCCCAGCTCCTCCAGGGTCTCGTGCAGCCCGGCGATTATGGGAGGCACGCCCAACAGGCCCAGGCGCACCTTGGGCGGGCGGGCGGGGCGCTCCTCGGCCAGGGCCAGGAAGCGATCCAGACGCGCGGCGAAATCCTTTGGGTCGCCGTCAAAGTCGCTGGCGCTGACCAGCCACAGGTGGTTTTCCCCGCCGCTCACCTTGCTCTCTTGCCAGGTGAGGCGGTCCAGGCGCTCCAGGTTTTGCCGCAGGGGGATCAACTCCCGGCGAATCTCCTCGGCCCGGGCCAAGTCGGCCCCCAGCTCGCGGGCCAGGCGCTGCATGGCTTGGGTCAAGGCGGTGGGGTCGTCCTGGTTGGGATAGTCGAAGGGAAACACCCGGCGTCCCCGCCGCGAAAGCAGCTCCATGAGGGCGTGGGTGTTGGAGCAGTCTCCCCGGGTCACCCCCACCATGGCGGCCACCTCGGGGTGGCGCAGGCACCAGGCGTACATGCCCTTGATCCAGGCGCACAGGGTCCGGGGCAGGCCCTGGTCCTCGGCCTGCTGCACCAGCCCGGCGGGATCGCGGTGGGTGATGAAGCGGTTGTTGAGGTCCACCGGGGTCCAGCCCCCGGCCAAGGCCACCTCCACCGGTATGGTGGAGGTGATGCCAAGCAGGCGGGAAGCGGACAAGGCTAGAGCCTAGTTGCCGGGTTTGGGGGCGTCGCCCACGACCCGCACCCTGGCGTCCACGGCCATGACCCCGCCGGGACCGGCCAACAAGGGGTTGATGTCCAACTCGGCGATGGCGGGCATCTGGCTGGCCAAGATGCCCAGGCGCATCACCGCCTCCAGCAGGGCGGCGCGCTTCACCGGTGGCTGGCCCCTGAAGCCCTTGAGCAGGGCCGCGCCCCTGAGTTGGTCCATCATCTGGCCCGCCTCGGCGTCGTTCACCGGAGCCAGGCGCAGGCTAACGTCGCCCAGGGCCTCGGCGGCGGTCCCGCCCAGTCCCAGGAGCACCACCGGGCCGAAGCCGGGGTCGCGCTTGACGCCCAGGATCAGCTCCTGGCCGCCCCGCAGGTGTTGCATGACCACCAGCCGGTTGGGCTTAAGCTGATCCATCATTTTTTGGGCCGCTTGGCGCACCGCCTCGGCGTCGCCCAGGTTCAGCACCACGCCGCCCGCCTCGGTCTTGTGCAGCAGGTCCGCGCCGCCCACCGCCTTGAGCACCACCGGATAGCCCAGGGTGCCCGCCGCCTGTACCGCGTCCTCGGCGTCCAGGGCGGTGACAAAGGGGGCCACCGGTATGCGGGCCGCGCCCAGCAGGTGCAGGGCCTCGGGCAGCTCCAGCCAACCGTCGCGGTCAGCGGTTGCCAGCAGGCGTTGCACCATGTCCCGGTCAAAGCCCTCGGCGCAACCCAGGCGCTCGGGCACGGGGATGCCGCCGGCCCTCTCCGCCGCGGACAGGGCCAGGATGCCTTCCTCGGCAAAGGTGAACAGGGGTATGGAAGACAGCCGGGAGGCGGAAATCATTTCCTCGGGATCGACCAGCAGGGCCAGGGCCACCGGCTTGTCCGCCTCCTTGCACAGCTCGCCTACCTTGGCCACAAACTGGCGGGAAACCTCCACCTCGGGCCCCCGGTAGCCGTGCATCATCAGCACCGCATCTATATCTTTCTGGGCCAGGGCGTTTTTCAAGATGTCCACGTACAGCCCGAACTGGAAAAGGTCGCCCAGGTCCAGGGGGTTTTGCAGATGGATCACCGAAGCCCTGGTGGCCTGCTGGATGGGCGCCAGAAACTCCTCGGAAAAGGCGGGCAGCTCCATGTCGTGGCGATAGGCTGCGTCGGCGGCCACCACCGCGTGGCCTCCCGAGCGCGAGATGACCGCCAGGCGCCGGCCCTTGGGCTTGGGCAGGCTCAGGCCCTTGACGATCTGCATGCACTCGTGCACGGTGTGGGCCCGGATGGCCCCGGCCTGCTTGAGGGCCGCTTCCACCACCGCGTCGTCGTTGGCCAGGGCGGCGGTGTGGCTGCTGGCGATGGCGTGGCTGGTTTCGCCGATGTTGGACTTGTGCACCACCACCGGTTTGGAGGTGGAGCGGATCAGGTCGTACATGGCCCGGCCGTCCACGATGGACTCCAGGTAGAGCAGGATAGCCTCGGTCTGGGGGTCCTCGATAAGGTAGGCCAGCAGGTCGCGCTCGTTGACGTTGAGCTTGTTGCCCATGCTGCAAAACTTGGCGATGCCTACCTTGTTTTCGGAGCAGCCGTGCAGGTAGGTGAGGCCTATTCCGCCACTCTGGGCCATGATGGAAAGGCCGCCGGGCATGATTTTGCGGTCCAGCAGGGGGAAGGGCACCGATAGCTTGGACTCGGTGCAGATGACCCCGATGCAGTTGGGGCCGATGAAGCGCATGCCGTATTTTTTGCTGGCCTCGACGATCTGGGTCTCCAGAGAGCGCCGGTCGTCGGCCAACTCTCGGAAGCCGCCGGTTTCGATGACCAGGCGCTTGACGCCTTTTTCCCCGCAGTCATTGACCAGGCCGGGCACCGTGGCCGCCGGGGTCAGGATGACCGCCAGGTCCGGCGATTCGGGAAGCTCGCTCACGCTGGAGTAGATGGTGCGGCCCTTGTATTCGCCGCCCTTGGGCGAGACCAGAAATATCTCTCCCGGGAAACCGATGCCTTCCAAGTTGGCCAGGATGTTGCGGCCCATGTTGCCGGGTCGGGGGGACACCCCCAGGATGGCCACGGAAGAGGGATAAAAGAACTGCTTCATGCTACCTCGCTGGAATGTGCAAGCGTGCGGCGCTTGAATATTGATTCAATCAGAAACTATCCACCCAAATTGCGAGAATTTCAATAAACCATTGGCTTGGCAGGGTGTCAATGCGAATGGCGGTTCATCGCCTGGGCGGAGTTGTATGGGGGACGGTGGCTGGGCTTTTGAGGGAGCGCAAGGCCAGACCCAGGCTGGGCAGGTCGTGGCCCACCACCTCCCGCCAAAAGTCGGCCAGAAAGCCCAGGGCCAGGGGCGACTGCCCGGCGGGAAGGCGCAGGCGCGAAAGAGGGCGGGGCTCCAGGGCCCTGGCGGCGGCCAAAAACTTGACCAGACCGGGCGGAACCTGGTGGTCCCGGTGGCCCGCCGGGCAGGACGGGCACACCACACCCCCGCCCAGGGTCAGGCGCAGGCTCTGCATCTGCGCCACCGGACGGCCGCAGTGCAGGCAGGCCTCCAGATTGAGGCCGTATCCCAAGAGGGCCAGCAGGCGGGCCAGGAATATGGCCAGGGCCGAACCCAGCTCGGCCGGTCCGTTGCCCAGCTCCATGCGCGACAGGGTGATGAGCGCCAGTTCCAACACGCCTTCCTGGGGGGCCTGCACCGGGGTGGCCCGCAGCAGCAGCTCCAGCACCGGCCCGGCGGCCAGCAGGCGGCGGTAGTCCTGGCGCAGTCCCAGGTGGGAGGCCAGCACCCGGGCCGAGGCCAAGCGCCACAGGTCCGGGCTCTTGGTGGGCTCCAGGTTCATCTCCAAAAGGTGGGCGTCCAGAAGCACCCCGAAGAAGCGCTGCTTGGAGCGCTTGCCGCCCTTGGCCAGGGCGGTGATGCGGCCCATGGCGCTGGTGAACAGGTCCAGCATGAGGTCGCTCTCGCCCAGGGGGCGCAGGCGCAGCACCAGGCCGGGCAAGGCGGAGGTGGACACTAGGCCAGACCCCGCAAAAACCCGCGCACCATGGCCGAAAGCTCCGGGGCCATGGTGTACACGGGCATGTGGCCGCAGGGCAATGCCTCCCAACGCGCGCCGGGGGGCAGGTGGGAGTAGATGCGCTGAAGCTCCACCGCGGCCACCACCCGGTCACGCTCTCCCTGCACCAAAAGCACCGGGGGCTGGAGTTTGCCCAGGCGGGGCCACACCGGCTGCTCCAGGATGGCCCGGCCGGAGCGCACCAATGAGCGCTCCAAAAGGGGCCGCTCCGGGCCCTCCCATTGGGCCCGCACCCGGCGGGTAAGCTCCGCGCGGGAGGGATGATTGGGGTCGCCGTAACACATGCGGGTTGCCAGATTGACCAGGCAGGGGCAAAAAAAGAGGAAGCGGTCATCCTTGGTGGCCACCACATTTTGTAAAAAAGACTGCCAGCCGTTGGCTCCGTCCTGGCCGCCCGCCGGGCAAACCGCCACCACCGAGCGCACCAGCTCCGGCCTCTCCAGGCCCAGGGTGAACGCGATCTGCCCGCCCATGGAGTGGCCCAGCCAATGGGCGCGCTTCAGGCCCAGGCGCTCCGACGTCTGGGTCATAACTTGGGCGAAAAACTCAGGACTGTAGGGCAGATCGGGCTTGTCGGAATACCCGAAGCCGGGCAGGTCGGGGATTAGCAGGGTGTGGTCCCGGGCCAACTCGGGGGCCATGGCCAAGAAATCATGGCAACTGCCGCCCAGACCGTGCACCATGAAAAGAGGCTCACCCTGCCCCCCGGCCACCAAATGCATTCGTCCCCAGTCAAAGGCAAGGCGGTAGCTCTTGAAGCCTGGGGGAAGGGCGGGGGAGGCGTCGCGGCTCATGGGATGGTCCTTTTTAGTTGCCGCGAGGGGGAGCGGCTAGTATTTTCTTAATTAGCCGGAATTGTTATGTGCAACCAGTCTGAGGCTATTTTAACCCAAATAAGGCTCCTGGGCAGGTTGACAAGGTGAATTCCGCATTTGAAAGGCATTATGGCAGCAAAATCCAAAGGCAAGAACAAGGCCTCTGTCTCCAAAAGCAAGGCAAAAGCCAAAAAGGCTCCGGCCAAGGCGGAGAAGAAAGAGGCTTTGACCAAGCAGAGCGCGCCTGAGGCTGTGCTGGAGCCGGAAGTTCTGGATCCCGAGGAAGACCTGGATTCCACCGTACCAGACCCGGATCAAGAGGTGGAAGAGGGCCAGGATTTCGCGCCGCCCGACGATCAGGACCTCCAGGAGGACGACTCCGAGGACACTCCCGGCCTGGTGCCCCTGGGCAGTGGCCCCCCCGCCACTACCAACGCCCTGCAACGCTATTTGTGGGAAGCCCGCCAGTACCCCCTGTTGACCAGGGAAGAGGAACTGGAGCTGACCCAGGCCTACTATGAAACCGGCGACCCGGCCCTGGCCGCCAAGCTGGTGACCAGCAACCTGCGCCTGGTGGTCAAGATAGCCATGGACCACCAGCGCTACTGGATGCGCAACCTGCTGGACTTGATCCAGGAAGGCAACATCGGCCTTTTGCAGGCGGTGCAGAAGTTCGACCCCTTCCGGGGCATAAAATTTTCCTATTACGCCAGCTTCTGGATCAAGGCCTACATCCTCAAGTTCGTCATGGACAACTGGCGCCTGGTGCGCCTGGGCACCACCCAAGCCCAGCGTAAGCTGTTCTACAACCTGCGCCGGGAACAGGAGAAGCTGCAATCCCAGGGCATAACCCCGGGGCCCAAGCTGCTCAGCACCCGCTTGGGGGTTTCCGAAAAGGACGTCATCGACATGTCCCAGCGCCTGGACGGCTGGGAGCTGAGCCTGGACGCGCCGGTGCGCGAAGACTCCGAGGAGGCCCATCAGAGCTTTTTGACCGACGAGGAGCAGTCCGACGCCGAGGACGAACTGGTCAACCAGGAGCTCAGAAAACTTTTCCATGACGAGTTGATGGCGGTGCGCGATACTTTGGATGACAAGGAACGCGACATCCTGGACCGCCGCCTTTTGGCGGAGAGTCCCATGACTCTCAACGAGCTGGGCGAGGAGCACGGGGTCAGCCGTGAACGCATTCGCCAACTCCAGGTTCGCTTGATGGACAAGCTCAAGGATCGTCTGAGCGAACGGATACCCAACTTTGAAGAGCAGTTCGCCGGCCTGGCCGAGGGCGACTGAGGAGTCGGCCTGTCCCATGGGCACCAGCTCAAAAAGTAAAATCCTGCTTAACGGGGCATTGTGGATGGCCTTGCTGCTTGTGGCCGCCTGCGCCGGCGCCCCCACTCCACCCCCCGCGGCCCCCGCACCCGCCAAACCGGTAGCCAAGCCCCAGGAGGTGCCGCCCGTACCCCTGCGCTCCCTGGACCTCTACGCCCAGGCTCAGGTAAGCCTGCGCTCCGGCGACCATGTTTCGGCCATCAAATACCTGCGCCAGGCTCAACAAGCCGACCCGTCCAGCGGCTACCTCCATCTGGAGATGGCCAGGGTGCTGGTGCGCATCAACCAGATCGACCAGGCCCTGGGCGAGACCCGCAAGGCGGTTCAGCTGAGCCCCAACCTGGTGGACGCCTGGCTGCTGCTGGGGGGCATCTATTCCAACCGCAAGGAAATTTCCCGGGCCATCACCTCCTATGAGAAGGCCCTGTCCATCGATCCCGAGCAGGAGGAGGCCCGCCTGCTTCTGGGCACCCTGTACCTGGAGGACCGCCGTTTCGAGCTGGCGGTCAAGGTGCTCACCCCCCTGGTGAAAAGCCAGCCGGACCTGGTGCCGGCGCATTACTACCTGGGCCAGGCCCAGGTGGGCCTGAAGCGCTACGGCGCGGCGGAGACTAGCTTCCAGCAGGTGCTCAAGCTCTCTCCTCATTTCCAGGGGGCCCAGTTCGAGCTGGCCCGGCTGTATGAGCTGCAGCGCAACATGGCCAAGGCCGAGACCATCTACCGCGACATCCTCAAGCGCCATCCCGAATCCACCCTGGCCCACGAGCGCCTGGGGCGGCTCTACCTGCGCTCGGGCCGCTACCAGGAGGCGTTGAACCAGTTCGCCATCCTCAAGGGGCTGAGCAACGACGACCTCGAGGTGCGGGTAAAGATAGGCATGGTCTTCTTGCAGCAAAAGCGTTTCGGCCAGGCGGCGGACGAGTTCCAGGCCATTCTGCGCCTGGACCCCAAGAAGTACCGCGCCCGCTATTATCTTGGCCTGACCCTGCAAGAGTTGAACAAGCCGGAGCAGGCCTTGGAGGTCTTGGAGGAGGTGCCGCCAAGCTCGGAGTTCTACGTGGAGAGCCGCCTGTTGCAGGCGGAAATCCTCCTGGACCTGGGCCAAGGCGAAGAGGCCAACAAGGTTCTGGAGGAGACCCTGAAGCTCTTCCCCAAGGAGGCGGACTTGCACCTGGCCCTGGCCGCCTTGGCCGAGGCCCAAAAGGATTTGGCCAAGGCCGAGGACGAGCTGCGCAAGGCGCTCAAGCTGGAGCCGGGCAACGCCGAGGCCCACTTCCGCCTGGGAGTGGTGCTGGACAAGCAAGGCAAGCACCAGGAGGGCCTGGAGGAGATGCGCAAGGCGGTGCGCATGGACGACCGCCACGCTAGGGCCCTTAACTACCTGGGCTACACCCTGGCCGAAGAGGGCAAGGATCTGGACACGGCGGAGAGCTACATCCGCCGCGCCCTGGCCGTGGAGCCCCGGGCCTACTTCATCCTGGACAGCCTTGGCTGGGTCTACTACCAGCGGGGGGACTACCCCCAGGCCATCAACTACCTGCGCCAAGCGGCGGCCGGGGGAGCCGGCGACCCGGTGATCGCCGAACACCTGGGCGACGCCTACATGAAAATGAAGCGTTACAAAGAGGCGGTCAAGGCCTACCAGCAGTCCCTGTCCAACAAGCATCCCCGCCCCGACGAGGTGCGCGCCAAGCTCAAGGAGGCCAAACGCCTCCAAGGCTCCGAGTGAGAGGCCTTGCATGACATGTTCGGCCTGCGCGCCATAGGGTATATGCTTCTGGCGGTAGCCTTCGCCCTCGCTCTGAGCTCCTGCGTTCACCTGCCCGGCGGACCCACCGGCAGCCTGTTGCCGCTGGCCCAGGAGGTCAGGGCGCGCCTGGAGGCCCGCCAGCAGGCGGTGTCCAGCCTGGTGCTCAGCGGCGAGGTCGAGCTGGTCGCGCCCCAGGGCACCCTCAACGGCGACCACCTCATCATGGGCTTGGCCCCGGACCGCATCAGGGCCGAGGTGCTGGGGCCCTTCGGCCAGCCACTGCTCAGGGTAGTCACCGACGGGCGGCGCATGGCCGTGCTTTCCTACCGCGAAAACCGGGCCTACCTGGGCCAGGCCAGCCGGGCCAACCTGTCGCGCTTTTTGGGTCTGGCCCTTTCGCCGGGCGAGATTTTCGCCCTGCTGGCCGGGTGCCCGCCCCTGCTGCCCCAACCGGCCAAGGCCGAGGTCCTGCCCAGCGACGCGGGCGGCGGCAAAAAGCTGCTGCGCCTGCTGGAGCCGGGCGGCCAGGTGTCCGAAGGGGTGGTGTTCGATCCCACCGACTACGCGGTGGAGCGGGCCTGGCTGGAGAGCCGGGGCGGCGGCCCCAACCTGGAGATGTCTTTTGGCCGCTTCTCGGCGGCCCTGGGCTCGCGTTATCCCGGCCGCCTAAAGGCCACGGACGGCCAGGGGCGCAGCCTGCTTCTGATCAGCCAGGAAGTGAAACTGAACACCAAGGTGGACCCGTCCCTTTTCGAGGTTACGGTACCGCCTGGTTTGGAGGTGGTGGAACTGCCTTGAGCCGCTTGCTGTGCGATAGCATGTTGGGCCGCTTGGCCCGCTGGCTGCGCCTACTGGGCTACGACGCCCCTGCGCTCAAACGCATCCCCGCCCAAGCCCCGCCCGGCGAATTCCTGCTCACCCGCCGCAAGGCCTGGCAGGGAAGGCCAGGAGTGGTGTTCATCGCCCACGACCGGGTGGAAGATCAGCTAAGCCAGGCCCTGGCCGATCTGAGCCTCACCCCTGAGCCTTCGCGCTTTTTCTCCCGCTGCCTGGATTGCAATGTGCCCGTTCTGCCCCTGGCCCGCCAGGACGCGGCCGGACGGGTGCCGGACTACATCCTGGACACTGCGGAGGGATTCACCCACTGCCCAAGTTGCGGCAAGGTGTTCTGGCCGGGGAGTCATGGGAAGCGGGCAAAGGAACGCCTGACGGCCACGCTGGGCCAAGCCCAGGGCGGCGCATCAGGCGCTTAGACTTTTCGATGAAATGGCGGCTGCTTAGTCTTCCGGGTCCGGCACCAGGCGGCTGAAGCCCACCTCGGGGTCGAAGCGTCGCACCGCCTTCAGGCCGCTCAGCTCCATGACCACCACCTCGGCCACCTCCCAAACATGGACCCCCAGGCGCAGGCAGCCCATGGTCACCCGCTCGCCGCTGGCCATGGCGCCGTGCAGGTGCACCACCGGGCGCCCCGCCTCGTCCGGGAAGATGGTGCCCATGACCATGGCGTCGTGGGGACGGCCCACCATGGTGGTGAGGATGGTCACCGGGTTGGCCTTGGGGTCGTCGGGCCCGGCCACCAGCTCGCCGTTTTGAATGGCCCCCAGCATGAACAGCACGCCGTGGCTGATGTGCTGCTCCTGGGCGAATGACTCGATGGCGTCGGGAAGGCGCTCGCCGTCTTCCACGCTGACCAGGAACACCCGGCCTATCTTGGTTTCGCTGTATCTCATGATGTTTTATCCAGGGGCCGGGCGCAGTCATTGGGGTCGCCGCAAAGCTTGTCCAGGGCGTGGGGCAGGGCTGGCAGCACGGCTTCGAGGTTTTCCAGGGCGCCCCGGGGAGAGCCCGGCAGGTTGATGATGAGAGTCGATCCCCGCACTCCGGCCATGCCTCGCGAAAGCATGGCGTGGCGGGTGTGCTTTAGGCCCTCGGCTCGCATGGCCTCGGCCAGGCCGGGCACCGGACGCTCGATAACCTGGGCCGTGGCTTCGGGGGTGTTGTCCCGTGGGCTAAGGCCGGTGCCGCCGCTGGTGAGCACCAGGGGCAGGCGCAGCTCGTCGGCGTAGCGTTTGAGCGCGGCCATGATCTGCTCGGGCTCGTCGGGCACCGTCTCGCTCATGACGGTGTCGATATCCCAATTGGCCAGGGCGTCACGCAGCGCAGGGCCGGCGAGATCCTCCCGCAGGCCCTGCGCGGCTTTGTCGCTGATGGTCAGGATGGCGGCTTGGTGCCTAATTGCCTTCCTCCCTGGATTTTTCGTAGGCTTCCACGATCTTGGCCTGGACGTCGCCGGGCACCTCTTCGTAGTGGTCCAACTGCATGGTGAAGGCGCCCCGGCCACCGGTCATGGAGGTCAGCTCGGGCTGGTAGGTGAGCACCTCGGACATGGGCACGTGGGCGTTGATCACCTGCAGGCTGCCCTTGGAGTCCATGCCCAACACCCGGCCGCGCCGGGAGCTGATGTCGCCCATGACGTCGCCCATGGCGTCTTCGGGTACGGTGACGGTCAGCAGCATGATGGGCTCCAGCAGGGTGGGCTTGCACTGGGCCGCGCCCTTCTTGAAGCCCAGGGAGCCGGCCACCTTGAAGGCCATTTCCGAGCTGTCCACCGCGTGGAAGGAGCCGTCCACCAGGCGCACCTTCACGTCCACCATGGGGTAGCCGGCCAATACGCCGTTCAACATGGCTTCGCCGATGCCCTTTTCCACCGCCGGGATGTACTGGCGGGGAATGGAGCCGCCCACGATCTCGTCCACGAACACGTAGCCCTCGCCGGGGGTGTCTGTGGGGCTGATCTCCAACCAGGTGTCGCCGAACTGGCCGCGGCCGCCGGTCTGCTTCTTGTAGCGGCCCTGCACCCTGACCGAGCCCTTGATGGTCTCGCGGTAGGGCACCTTGGGGGTCTTGAGGTTCACCTCCACGCCGAACTTGCGCCTCAGGCGGTCCAGGGTGGTCTCGATGTGCACCGAGCCCATGCCCGAAAGCAGGGCCTCGTTGGTCTGGGGGTCGCGGTCCAGGCGCAGGGTGGGGTCCTCTTCCAGCAGCTTGTTGATGCCCGCGAAGACCTTTTCCTCGTCGCCCTTCTCCTTGGCCTCGATGGCATAGGAGATCACCGCCGGCAGCGGCTCGATGTTATCGAACTGGATGGGCTTGGCCACAGTGCACAGGGTTTCGCCGGTGTGAGTTTCCTTGAGCTTGGGGATGGCCACGATGTCGCCGGGAAGGGCCTCGCTCAGGGACTTCTGGGTCTTGCCGGTCTGCTGGTACAGCTGGCCGAAGCGCTCCTTGGCGTCGCGGTTGGGGTTGAACAACTGCATGTCCGAGCTCAGGGTGCCCGAGAACACCCGCACCATGCTCAGGCGGCCGGCAAAGGGGTCGGCCACCGTCTTGAACACCAGGCCCGCGAAGGGGGCGGCGGGATCGGGCTCGCAGGTGGTCTCGCTGCCGTCCTTGGGGTTGATGCCCGCCACGGGGCCCCGGTCGATGGGCGAGGGCATCAGGCGGTTGATGAGGTCCATCACCGGCTGCACGCCCATGTTCTTGAGGGCGGCGGTGGCGGCCACGGGCAGGAACAGGCGCTCGCGCACGCCCTTGGCCAAGCCCTTGGCCAGGTCGTCGGCTCCCAGCTCCTCGCCCTCCAGGTAACGCTCCATGAGAGTGTCGTCGGCCTCGGCGATGTCCTCGATGAGGGTTTCGCGGGCGGCTTCCACCGCGTCGGCGAACTCGTCGGGCACCGGGCCGGTTTCCATCTTGCCCGAGCCGTCGCTCGCGAAGGTGTAGGCCTTGTTGGCCAACAGGTCCACCACGCCGGTGAAGGCCTCGGCGGCGCCCATGGGAATTTGCAGCTTGATGGCCTTGATGCCCAGCATCTCGGGGATCATGTTCACCGCGGCATCGAAATCGGCCCGCTCGCGGTCCATCTTGTTGACCACCACCAGGGCGGGCAACTCGGCCTGGTCCACGAACTGCCAGATTTTTTCGCCCTGCACCTTCACCCCGTCTATGGCGTCGGCCACCATTACCACCCCGTCCACGGCCCGAAGGGACCCGGCGGCATCGGAGAGGAAGTTGTCGTCGCCGGGAGTGTCCACAAAGTTCACGGTGAACTTATTGAAGCCGTAGTGCCCAAAGGAGGCGCTGATGCTGCCCCCCCGCTTGGCTTCTTCGGGTTCCCAGTCCAGGGTGGTGGTGCCTTCGTCTACCTTGCCCAAGCGGTCGGTAGCCTTGGCGTTGAACAGCATGGCCTCGGCCAGAGAGGTTTTGCCTCCACCACCGTGGCCTACCATGGCGACGGTGCGGGTTGTCTTGATCTTGTCGGTGCTCATGTCGGCTCCTAAAAGCTGCAAGAGGTAAGTATGCCGATAAAAGTGGAATGTAACGGCCAAAATTAACTAAGCGTTCTGAGATAGTCAAGTCTTTGCTTATAGGTGGCCCAACTATTTTATAAACCATCAGGCCACGGCGGGGAGGCGAGGCAAAAATTCTTTGGACTTGATTCCCCGTCCCGGAGCGATATGATATTGTTTTTCATATTGCAGCCCAACGGCTTAGGGGTCCTGGGGCGGCAAAAGGAGGCGAGCGGGCAGCAAGGTGGAAAACCGGCTGAAAGGCTTTGAAAGCTACCTGGCCGAGGGAGCGGGGGCGGCGGCGCTTACCAGCGCGGCCTACCGGCGCGACGTGAGCGAGTTCGCGGCTTTTTTGGACGCGTCCCGGCCCGGGTGGGACTGGCCCTCGGTGGGTGAGAACGATGTCTTGGCCTGGATGGCCCAGGGGCTAAAGACCAAGAAGCGTTCCACCATGGCCCGCAAGCTCATGAGCCTTAGGAAGTTCTTTGATTTTTTGCTGAGCCGGGAAGAGATAGCCGCCAACCCGGCCCGGCAGGTGAAGCCGCCCCGCCAGGGCCGCCACCTGCCGCCTCGTCTGAGCGTGGACGAGGCTTTTCACCTGGTGCAAGGCCCGGCGCGGGAGATGGACGGCAAGGAGCTGTCCTCCACCCAGCGGGCGGCGGCGCTCCGGGACATGGCCATGCTGGAGCTGATGTACTCCAGCGGCCTGCGGGTCAGCGAGCTGGTCGGCCTGGACACCGGGCACCTTCGCCTGGACCTGGCCCTGGCTCGGGTGGTGGACGGCAAGGGCGGCCGGGAGCGCTGGGTGCCGGTGGGCGGCCGGGCCATGGACGCCCTCAAGGATTATCTGGCCTCGCGGGCCGAGCTGGCCCCCCGGGGCGAGGAGCAGGAGGCCCTGTTCCTGAACCAAAAGGGTGGGCGCATCACCCAGCGCAGCGTGCAGCGCCTGGTGGCCCGTTTCGCGGGCGAGCTGAGCGCCGGGCGCAAGCTGAGCCCGCACGCCCTGCGCCACGCCATGGCCACCCACCTCCTGGAGGGCGGGGCGGACCTGAGGTCGGTGCAGGAGATGCTGGGGCACAAGAGCCTCAGCACGACTCAAAAATACACCCACCTCACGGTGGACCACCTGCTCAAGGTCTACGACCAGGCCCATCCCAGGGTCCACGAGGCAGGCGAGGAGGACAAGTAAATGCCCGATCCCCAAATGCGCGGCACCACGGTATTGGCCATCATGCACGGCGGTGGGGTGGTCATGGCCGCCGACGGCCAGGTGACCTTGGGCAACACGGTGATGAAGGCCACCGCCAACAAGCTGCGGAGGCTGTATCACGACCAGGTTTTGGCCGGGTTCGCCGGGGCCACGGCCGACGCCTTCACCCTGTTCGAGCGTTTGGAGAGCAAGCTGGAGGCCTACGCCGGCAACCTGACCCGTGCCGCCGTGGAGTTGGCCAAGGACTGGCGCACCGACAAGGTGCTCAGGCAGCTCGAAGCCCTGCTGTTGGCCGCGGACAAGGAGAAGCTCTTGATCATCTCCGGCTCGGGTGACGTGATCGATCCGGAGGAGGGCATAGCGGCCATCGGTTCGGGCGGGCCCTTCGCCCTGGCCGCGGCACGGGCCTTGGTCAAGAACACCACCCTGGGCCCCGAGGAGATCGCCCGCGAGGCCATGCGCATCGCGGCGGACATCTGCATTTACACCAACCACCAAGTGAAGGTGGAGAGCCTATAAATGGCAACCCTGACCCCCAGAGAGACCGTGGCCGAACTGGACAAGTACGTCATCGGCCAACACGACGCCAAGCGCTGCGTGGCCATCGCCTTGCGCAACCGCTGGCGCAGGCGGCAGGTGCCCGAGCACCTGCGCGACGAGATAGCGCCCAAAAACATCATCATGATCGGCCCCACCGGGGTGGGCAAGACCGAGATAGCCCGGCGGCTGGCCCGCTTGGCCGATGCGCCCTTTCTCAAGATTGAGGCATCCAAGTTCACCGAGGTGGGCTACGTGGGCCGCGACGTGGAGTCCATGATCCGCGATCTGGCCGAGTTGTCCATCAACATGGTCAAGGCGGCGGAGCACGAGACGGTGCGGGCCAAGGCCAGGGAGCTGGCCGAGGAGCGCCTGCTGGACATCCTGCTGCCGCCCAGGCGGGCTGGCGACGACAAGGGCGAGGATGACGCTGGCCGCCTGGAGGTGGTGCGGGCCGACGAGGATATCAACCCCACCCGCAGCAAGCTGCGCCGCCTGCTGCACGACGGCAAGCTCAACGAGCGCTACGTGGACCTGGAGGTGCAATCCCAGGGGCCCACGCCCATGGTGGAGATATTCTCTGCCGGGGGCATGGAAGAGATGGGCATGAACCTCAAGGACATGCTGGGCGGCATGTTCCCCCAGCAGACCAAGCGCCGCAAGGTGAAGGTGCCCGAGGCCCTGGAGCTGCTCACCAACGAGGAGGCCGGGCGGCTCATCGACATGGACCGGGTGGTCAGCGAGGCCATGTCCAAGGTGGAGCAGGAGGGCATCATCTTCCTGGACGAGATCGACAAGATCGCGGGCCGGGAGTCGGGCCACGGCCCGGACGTGAGCCGCGAAGGCGTGCAGCGCGACCTGCTGCCCCTGGTGGAGGGCTCCACGGTGACCACCAAGTACGGCATGGTCAAGACCGACCATATCTTGTTCATCGCCGCCGGGGCCTTCCACGTGGCCAAGCCCAGCGACCTGGTGCCCGAGCTGCAGGGGCGCTTCCCCATACGGGTGGAGCTGAACGCCCTGAGCGCCGACGACTTCGTGCGCATCCTCACCGAGCCAGAGAACGCGCTGATTCGCCAGTACGAGGAGCTGATGAAGACCGAGGGCCTGACCCTGGACTTCACCTCCGAGGCCATCCGGGAGCTGGCCGAGATCGCCAGCCGGGTGAACCTGTCCACCGAGAACATCGGGGCCAGGCGTTTGCACACGGTCATGGAGCGCCTGCTGGAGGAGGTGTCCTTCGAGGCTCCCAGCATGGACGGCGTGACGCTCAAGATCGACGCGGATTACGTGAAGCAACGCTTGGCCGACATAAGCACGGACCGGGATTTGAGCCGCTATATCTTGTAGGAAGAGAAACATGGCTTCCATAGACCCCAAAATCACCGCCCAGACCCTCATCGAGGCGCTGCCCTACATCCGGCGGTTCGCCGGGCAGACCGTGGTGGTCAAATACGGCGGCCACGCCATGGTGGACGAGGCCCTCAAGGAGAGCTTCGCCCTGAACGTGATCCTGCTCAGGGCAGTGGGCATATACCCGGTGGTGGTGCACGGCGGCGGGCCCCAGATAGGCCAGCTGCTAAAGCGCCTGGACATCGCCTGCGAGTTCATCGACGGCATGCGCGTCACCAGCCCCGAGGTCATGGACGTGGTGCAGATGGTCCTGGTCGGCCAGGTCAACGCCTCTATCGTGGGGCTGATCAACAAGCACGGCGGCCGGGCGGTGGGGCTAAACGGCCACGACGGCGGCCTGATCAAGGCCTCCAAGATGCATATGACCCGCAAGGGCCTGCCCGCGGACCAGCCGCCGGAGATCATCGACCTGGGCCTGGTGGGCCAGGTGGAGGCGGTGGACGCCCAGGTGCTGCACGCCCTGGAGCACGGCAACTTCATCCCGGTGATCGCCCCGGTGGGGGTGGGGCCGGATGGCGAGTCGTTCAACATCAACGCCGACCTGGTGGCCGCGGCGGTGGCCAGCCGCCTGCGGGTAGCCAAGCTGATCATGATGACCGACACTCCCGGCGTTTTGGACGGCGAGGGCAAGCTCATCAGCTCCATGACCGCGGCCAAGGCCGAGGAGCTAAAAAAGAGCGGGGTCATCGCCGGAGGCATGATCCCCAAGGTGGGCTGCTGCCTGGACGCCCTGGAGGCCGGGGTGGAGAGGGCCCACATCGTCGACGGCCGGGTGCCCAACGCGCTGCTCTTGGAGGTCTTCACCGACCAAGGGGTGGGCACGGTGTTCAGCGCCCGCTGAGGCCACCGGGCATCGCAAGCGCAAAAGCCGGTATCATAAGTCACGGGTGGGAATTAATTCTGATGAATAGAAAACGACGATAAGGCCGCGATCCTGTGGAAGCATTAGGTAAAAGAACTCGTTTGCAGATCAGGAGCTAGATATGGACGCGGCAAAACTTATCGATAAATACGTGATGAACACCTACGGCCGGGCCCCCATCACCTTTGTGCAGGGTGAGGGCTGCCAGCTTTGGGACCATCAGGGCAACCAATACACCGACTTTTTGGCGGGCATCGCGGTGGTGAACCTGGGGCACGCCCACCCCGAAGTGACCAAGGCCATCTGCCAGCAGGCGGCCAAGCTGGTGCACGTGAGCAACCTTTACTACACCGAGCCCCAGGCCAAGGTGGCCGAGCTTTTAGTGGAGAATTCCTTTGCCGACAAGGTGTTCTTCTGCAACTCAGGGGCCGAGGCCAATGAGGGAGCCCTAAAGCTGGCTCGCTTGTGGGGCAAGGAGAAGATGAACGGGGCCTTCACCATCATCACCATGGAGCGCTCCTTCCACGGCCGGACCCTGGGCACCCTTTCGGCCACCGGCCAGGAAAAGATCCAGAAGGGTTACGACCCCCTGGTGCCCCGCTTCAAGCATGTGCCCTACGGCGATCTTGAGGCGGTGAAGGCCGCCTGGGACGACGACGTATGCGCCGTTCTGGTGGAGCCGGTGTTGGGTGAGGGCGGGGTGGTGGTGCCCCCGGAAGGCTATCTGTCCGGCCTGCGCGAGTTGTGCGACAGCCACGGGGCCCTGCTCATGTTCGACGAGGTGCAGACCGGCCTGGGCCGCACCGGCAAGCTGTTTGCCCACGAGCACTTCGGGGTGAAGCCTCATGTGATGACCCTGGCCAAGGCCCTGGCCAATGGCCTGCCCGCCGGGGCGGTCTTGGCCGACGCCGAGGCTGCCGCCATGTTCGGCCCCGGCTCCCACGCCACCACCTTTGGGGCCGGTCCGGTGGTCATGGCCGCTTCCGGGGTGGTGCTGGACCAACTGATCAACGGCGGGTTGGTGGAGCACGCCGAGAAAATCGGTCTGTATTTCAAAACCCAGTTGGAGGGCCTGGCCGCCAAGTACACCGAGGTGGTCCTCGATGTGCGCGGTCTGGGCCTGCTGCTGGGCCTGGCCTTGAACCAGGCGGCCGGCCCCCTGGTGGCCCGGCTGAGGGATATGGGCTACATTGTGGGTGCCGCTCAGGATACGGTGATCCGCTTTGCGCCGCCTTTGGTGGTGAACAGTGGAGACATCGACGGATTGGTGGCGGCCCTGGACCAGGCGCTGGCCGATTGCTGAGCAAGACCAACACGCCGGACCGCGGCTAAACCTAATAAGTGATCTTAAAAATGCAACTTAAGACCAGACACTTGCTAACGATTAGAGACCTGGACTCCTCGGAGATCCGGGACTTGGTGCGGCGGGCCGCCGAACTGAAGGCCGCCTTGAAAGGCGGGGGGCACCAAAAGTCCCTGGCCGGCAAGAGCGTGGCCCTCATCTTCGACAAGCCATCCACCCGTACCAGGGTCTCTTTTGAAGTGGGCGTGGCCCAGTTGGGCGGCAAGCCTCTGTTCATGACTTCCCGGGACAGCCAACTGGGCCGCGACGAGCCCTTGAAGGACACCGCCCGGGTGATGAGCCGCTACGTGGACGCCATGGTGGTGCGCACCTTCGGCCAAAACGTGGTCAAGGACCTGGCCCACTGGGGCAGCGTGCCGGTGATCAACGCGCTCACCGACCGCTACCACCCCTGCCAGGTGCTCAGCGACTTGCTGACCGTGCAGGAGCATCTGGGCCGTCTGGAAGGTTTCACCTATGCCTGGCTGGGCGACGGCAACAACATGGCCCATTCCTGGCTGGAGGCCGCCGCTGCCCTGCAATTGGAGCTGCGCCTGGCCTGCCCGCCGGATTTCATGCCCCACGAGGATATCGTGGCCTATGCGCGAGAGCAGGGGGCGCAGATAACCTTGACCCATGATCCCCGCGAGGCCATCGCCGGGGCCCAGGTGGTGAACACCGATGTATGGGCCTCCATGGGCCAGGAGGATCAGGCCGGCGAACGGCGCCGGGCATTTGAAGGATTTACCCTGGACGCGGGGTTGTTGTCCCTGGCCGATCCCGCGGCCATTGTGCTACATTGTCTACCCGCCCACCGGGGCGAGGAAATCAGCGAAGAAGTCTTGGAAGGCCCCCAATCGGTGGTTTGGGACCAGGCGGAAAACCGTCTGCACATGCAAAAAGCCATTATGGAAGCCCTCCTGGCTCCGCAAGTGAGTTGAAAGCCATGAACAAAGACATAAAAAAGGTGGTATTGGCCTATTCCGGCGGCCTGGACACCTCCATCATCCTCAAATGGCTCATCGAAACCTATGACTGCGAAGTGGTGGCCTACGTGGCCGACCTGGGTCAGGGAGAAGAGTTGGAGGAGGCCCGCAAGAAGGGCCTGGCCACCGGAGCCAGCGAAGTCATCGTGGACGACCTCACCGAAGAGTTCGTGCGCGAGTACGTGTTTCCCGCCTTCAGGGCCGGGGCCATCTACGAGACCCAATACCTGCTGGGCACCAGCCTGGCCCGCCCGGTGATCGCCAAGGGCCAGGTGGCCGCGGCGCTCAAGACCGGGGCCGACGCGGTGAGCCACGGGGCCACCGGCAAGGGCAACGACCAGGTGCGCTTCGAGCTTTCCTACCAGGCCCTGGCCCCGGAGCTGGCCATCATCGCCCCTTGGCGCGAGTGGGACATGAACTCCCGTGAGGCCCTGATGGACTACGCCAAGAAAAACGGCATCCCCGTGCCGGTGACCAAGGCCAAGCCCTACAGCAGCGACCGCAACATCCTGCACATCTCCTTTGAGGGCGGCATCCTGGAAGACCCCTGGGCCGCGCCCCCGGAGGACATGTTCGTCTTGAGCGTCTCGCCCCAGAACGCCCCGGACAAGCCCGAGGAACTCACCTTGGAGTTCGACAAGGGCGACGCGGTGGCCCTGGACGGCGAAAAGCTCTCTCCGGCCAAGCTGTTGGCCCGCCTGAACCAGTTGGGCGGCAAGCACGGCATCGGCAGGGTGGACATGGTGGAAAACCGCTACGTGGGCATGAAGAGCCGCGGCGTGTACGAGACTCCGGGCGGCACCATCCTCAGGGCCGGGCATCTGGCCCTGGAGACCCTGTGCCTGGACCGCGAGGTGCTGCGCATCCGCGACGGCCTGCTGCCCCGCTACAGCGACCTCATCTACAACGGCTACTGGTTCAGCCCGGAGATGGAGCTGTTGCAGTCCATGATGGACAAGGCCCAGGAGCCGGTGTGCGGCGAGGTGGCCTTGCAGTTGTACAAGGGCAACATCACCGTCTTGGGGCGGCGTTCGCCCAACAGCCTGTATAGGCCGGACATCGCCACCTTCGAGGCAGATACGGTGTACGACCAGGCCGACGCCACCGGCTTCATCCGGCTCAACGCGTTGCGCCTGCGCATCCGCCACGCCCTGGACAAGGCTAAGAAAGGCTAACCGGCCGGTTCATGAGCGAGAGCAAGGGCAAAAGACTCTGGGGCGGCCGCTTCGGCCAGGGCCCCCACGAGTTCATGGAGCGCATCAACGCCTCCATCGGGGTGGACAAGCGCCTGTATTTGCAGGACGTGCGGGGCTCCCAGGCCCACGCGGCCATGCTGGCCCGCCAAGGCATCCTGAGCGCCCATGACGCCGAGAAGATCATCGTTGGCTTGGACCAGGTGAGGGCGGAGATCGAGGGCCACAAGATGGAGTGGTCCGATTCCCTGGAGGACATTCACACCCACGTGGAGATGCGCCTCAAGGAAATCATCGGCGACGCCGCCGGACGCCTGCACACCGCCCGTTCGCGCAACGACCAGGTGGCCACCGACCTGCGCCTGTGGGTCATGGACGCCTGCCGTGAGATCGACGCGGCGCTGCTGAACTTCCAGCGGGCTTTGGTGGGCCGGGCCGAGGAGCACCTCGGGGTGATCATGCCCGGCTACACCCACCTCCAGCGGGCCCAGCCGGTGCTCTTGTCGCACCACCTGTTGGCCTACGTGGAGATGGCCTGGCGCGACCGGGCCCGCCTGGCCGACTGCCTGGGGCGCGTCTCGGTGCTGCCCCTGGGCGCGGCCGCCCTGGCGGGCACCAGCTTCGCCCTGGACCCGGCGTCGGTGGCCGACGAGCTGGGCTTCACCGGGGTGTTCGCCAACTCCCTGGACGCGGTGAGCGACCGCGACTTCGCGGCCGAGTTCCTGTTCACCCTGAGCCTGGTCCAGGTGCATCTGAGCCGTTTGGCCGAGGAGCTGGTGCTGTGGTCCTCCATGGAGTTCGGCTTCATCTCCCTGAGCGGCGCCTTTGCCACCGGCAGCTGCATAATGCCCCAGAAGAAACACCCCGACGCCGCCGAGTTGGTGCGGGGCAAGACCGGGCGGGTGCTGGGCGATCTCATAAGCCTTCTCACCGTGCTCAAGGGCCTGCCCCTGGCCTACAACAAGGACCTGCAGGAGGACAAAGAGCCGGTGTTCGACGCCTTTGACACCGTCCTGGACAGCCTGCTGGTCATGGCCCCCATGATCGAGACCATGCACGTGCACGCCGAGCGCATGGAAATGGCGGTGCGCCACGGGTTCTTGAACGCCACCGAACTGGCCGACTACCTGGCCGCCAGGGGGGTCCCCTTCCGGGTGGCTCACGAGGTTTCGGGCAAGGCGGTGCGTTTGGCCGAGGAACGTGTGTGCACCCTGGAAGACCTAACTGATGAAGATCACGCCCGTTTGTGCGAAGGGCTTGAGGTTGAGCTGGATGACGGGTTAAAACAAGCCCTGGACCCTGGCCGCGCGGTGGACCGGAGGATATCCCCCGGAGGCACCTCACGGCAAAACGTGGAAGCAGCCCTCAAGGAGGCGAGGAAGCGGTTATGGCCAAAAGGCTCAGAGCAGTAGCGCTACTATTGGTTATTTCGGCGGCGGTCTTTTCCGTTGCTTGCGGGGTGAAATCCAATCCCACCCCTTCCTCGCGGCTTATCCCGGCCACTCCCCCCCAGGTGGTGCTAAAACCCACCGGCGAGGGCATGCTGATCAGCTTCAACATCCCCGCCGCGCCCAACCCGCCCCGGGCGGTGGAGGGGATCAAAATCTACTATGGCTATCTGCCCCTGACCGGCGACCCGGCCTGCCCGCCGTGCCCGCCCCGCTTGCGCAAGTTCTACGACTTCACCCTGCAAAAGGGCAAGAGCAAGGTGGACCCCATGGAGGGCGGCCGCTTCTCCTATTTGGACACAGCGGCTCCCCAGAACATGGAGGCGATTTATCAGGTGATCTTGATCGACGCCTCGGGCCGGGTCAGCAAGCCTTCACCCCTGGTGCGCATGCCGCGCCTGGCGCCCGCCGCCGCTCCCCTTAACCTGAAGGTGACCTCCGGCGACAACGAGGTGATCCTGGCCTGGGAAGAGGTCAAGGTTTCGGCCAAGGGCGACAAGCTCACCGACATCTCCGGCTACGTGGTGGTGCGCAAGGGCCCCGAGGGCACCAAGCAGCTCAACGAGCGCCCCCTGACCATGGCCATGCTCAAGGACCAGACCGTGGTCAACGGCAAGGACTACTCCTATCAGATATTCGCCACCAGGTCCTACCGGGACAAGCACCTGCCGGGCCAGGGTAGTAACTGGGCCAAGGCCGCGCCCAAGGACATGAAGCCCCCGGCGGCGCCCAGCGATCTGGCCGGAGCCAGCGCCAAGGATGGCATCTACCTGCGCTACACCCCCAGCCCGGACCGCGATGTGGCCGGTTACCACGTGTACCGCAAGGCCAAGGGCGGCCAGTGGACCAAGATCAGCGAGTCGCTGGTGGTGGAGAACGTGTTCACCGATAAGAACGTGAAGCCGGAGAAGATCTACTACTACCGGGTGCAAGCGGTGGACGAGGCCGACAACCTCAGCCAGTTCAGCGAGGTGATGGACATAGTGCATCTCCCCTAAGCTCTACTTGGGTGATGGGCTTGACAAAAGCAAAACTTTAAGCATATTTATCAACAATGGCCGCCGTATTTCGGCGGGCGTGCCGCAGCCCCGGGCCTCGGGGCGCGGCCCTGATTTGAAAGCGGCGGTAGAACAATGGCACCGAGCCGGAATAAAATGAAACCCAAAGCCGGGGGCCGGCGAAAAAAGGCCTCATGGTTACGGTTGCCGGACGACGGGTGCACGCCGCACCGCGATTAAGCCTGGGCCACCCCGGCCCTGATTCCATAAAAGACGGCGGCCCCTCAACCAACAACACCAGCATTATGCGGCTGTTAGACTATGCATCATTTTAGCTACAAGAACGGCGAGTTATACGCCGAAGACGTGCCTCTGGCCACCATCGCCGACCAGGTGGGCACCCCTTTCTACGTCTATTCACAGGCCACCCTGGAGCGTCATTACAAGGCCATTGACCAGGCCTTCGAGGGGCTGGACCACGTGGTTTGCTTCGCGGTGAAGGCCAACAGCAACAAGGCGGTGATCGCCACCATGGCCCGCCTGGGGGCGGGGGCGGACATCGTGACCGGCGGCGAGTTGGCTCGCAGCATGGCCGCGGGCGTGCCCGCCGAGCGCATCGTCTACTCCGGGGTGGGCAAGAGCGAGGCCGAGATGACCGCCGCCCTGGACGCGGGCATCCTTATGTTCAACATCGAGAGCGCCCAGGAGCTGGCGGTGCTCAACGAGGTGGCCGGGCGCATGGGCAAGAAGGCGCCGGTGAGCCTGAGGGTGAACCCGGACGTGGACGCCCAGACCCATCCCAAGATCACCACCGGCCTGTCCAAGAACAAGTTCGGCATGGACATCGAGTTGGCCTTCAAGCAGTACCAGGAGGCGGCCAAGCTTCCCAACGTGGAGCTCAAGGGCGTGTCCTGCCACATCGGCAGCCAGCTCACCAAGGTGGAGCCTTTTGCCGACGCCCTGGAGCGCCTGGGGGTCTTGATCGGCCGCCTGCGCGGGGCGGGCATTGAGTTGGAGCTGTTGGACCTGGGCGGCGGCCTGGGCATCACCTACAACGAGGAGGTGCCCCCCAGCCCGGCCCAGTACGCCGGGGCCCTCAAGGATCAGGCCGCGCGTCTGGGGCTCAAGCTGGTGTTGGAGCCGGGCCGGGTCATCGTGGGCAACGCGGGCATCATGGTGTGCAAGGTGCTGTTCACCAAGGACACCCCCACCAAGCACTTCATCATCGTGGACGCGGGTATGAACGACCTGGTGCGCCCGGCCATGTACGATTCCTTCCAGGCCATCTGGCCGGTGAACGAAGACCTGGACCGCCCCAAGCTGGTCAGCGATGTGGTGGGCCCCATCTGCGAGACCGGCGACTTTTTGGCCCGGGACCGCCAGCTGCCGGACATGCAGCGCGGCGAGTTGGTCGCGGTGATGAGCGCCGGGGCCTACGGATTCTCCATGTCCAGCACCTACAACTCCCGGCCCAGGGTGGCCGAGGTCATGGTCAGCGGCGACAGGTGGTCGGTGGTGCGCCGCCGTGAGACTACCGAAGAGCTCATGCGCGGCGAGAGCCTGCCCAAGTGGATGGACTAGGGGCCCCGGAAACGGGGCCCTTAACTTATATTTCAGATAGGAACACCATGGATTCGGCACAAATAAAGCGCCTGGAGGCCTTGGCGGGAATTGAGCTGGTCAAGATGACCGGCACGGGCAACGACTTCATCCTGGTGGACAACCGCGACGCCGCGGTGCCCCGGGAGCTAATGCCCCATCTGGCTATGGGCCTATGCCAGCGGCGGCGCTCGGTGGGCGCCGACGGCATGATCTTCCTGGAGCCCAGCCGCCGGGTGGACCCGGTCAGGGGCACCGTGGACTGGCGCTGGCATTTCTTCAACGCCGACGGCTCCGCCGCCGAGATGTGCGGCAACGGGGGGCGCTGCGCCGCCCGCTTCGCCCACGACATGGGACTGGCCGGCACGGAGATGGTCTTTGACACCACCGCCGGCCCCATCCGCGCCTGGATTTTGGACAACGGCGTCAAGCTGGAGATGATCCATCCCTTTGGCGCCTATCAGGGAGTGGAGCTAAAGGTGGACGGCGTGGTCGTGAAGATGGACGGCGTGAACACCGGGGTGCCCCACGCGGTTATCGCGGTGGAGGACATCGACGCAGCCCCGGTGGTGCCGGTGGGACGCCAGGTGCGCTTTGCCCAGCACTTCGCCCCGGCCGGAACCAATGTGAACTTTGCCTGCACCGCCGGTGGCGAGCTGGTGGTTCGCACCTACGAACGAGGAGTGGAGGACGAGACCCTGGCCTGTGGTACCGGCGCGGTGGCTTCCGCCTTGATGCTGGGCCCGGCCATGGGCCTGAAACCGCCGGTGACCGTAAGGGTAAGAAGCGGCGAAAGGTTGAAAGTTCACTTTGATAAGCAGGGAGAAGATTTCGGCGCGGTGTTTCTGGAGGGGGCGGCCCATTACGTCTACTCCGGCAAGATGCACGCCGAAGCCCTGGCTTGGTTACATACTCAGGAGGTATCTCCATGTTAAAGGGAGCCATGGTAGCCCTGGTCACTCCGTTTACGGCGGACGGCCAGGTGGACGAAGAGAGTCTGCGCCGGCTCATCGAGTGGCACATTGAAAGCGGCACCGATGGCATAGTGCCCTGCGGCACCACCGGCGAATCCCCCACCCTCAGCCATGAGGAGCACCGGCGGGTCATCGAGATTACGGTGGAGCAGGTCAACAAGCGCGTGCCGGTGGTGGCCGGGGCTGGCAGCAACAGCACCGCCGAGGCAATCGCCCTGACCAAGCACGCCAAGCAGGTCGGGGCCGACGCGGCTCTGCAGGTGACCCCTTATTACAACAAGCCCACCCAGGAGGGCGTGTACCAGCATTTCGCGGCCATCGCCAAGGAGGCCCCGTTCCCGCTGGTGCCCTACAACATCGCCGGGCGCACGGGCACCAACATCGAGCCGGCCACCATGGCCCGCCTGGCCCAGCTGCCCGAGGTCATCGCCTGCAAGGAGGCCAGCGGCAACATCAGCCAGATGGCCGAGATCTACTACCTGTGCGGCGACAAGATGGACCTCTTGTCCGGCGACGACAACATGGTCCTGCCCCTGCTGTCCATAGGCGGCAAGGGCGTGATCTCGGTGGTCAACAACCTGATCCCCTCGGAGATGTCCGAGCTGTGCCGCCGCTGGTTCGCCGGCGACGTGGCCGGGGCCCGGGAGATCTTCTACAAGGTGTTGCCCCTGTGCAAGGCCATGTTCATCGAGACCAACCCCATTCCGGTGAAGGTGGCCATGGGGGTGCTGGGGCGCATACCCAACGCGTCGCTGAGGCTGCCCCTGTGCGACATGGCCCCGGCCAACCTGGAGCGCCTGAAGAAGGCCCTGGCCGACTACGGGCTCAAGTAGGGGAGAGCGAAATGGTCAAGATCGCCGTCGCCGGAGTGGCCGGTCGCGTGAGCGGGCACATCGTGCGCGCTGTCTTCAACCGCAAGGGCGCGGAGTTGGTGGGGGCCTTCGAGGCCCCCGGCAACCCATCGGTGGGCAAATCCCTGGCCGGAGTGGTGGGCCTGTCCGGGGCCGAGGGCGTGGTGGGCGACAGCCCCGAGGAAGCCCTGGCCGAGGCTCAGGTGCTCATCGACTTCACCTCTCCGGCCTCCACCGTGAAAAACCTGAAGCTTTGCGCCGCCATGGGCAAGGCGGCGGTGATCGGGACCACCGGGCTGAACGAGGCCCAGAAAAAAACCCTGGCCGCCCAGGCCAAGAAGGTGCCCGTGGTCTACGCGCCCAACATGAGCGTGGGCATGAACCTCATGTTCAAGGTGGTTTCGCAAATGGCCGAGGTGCTGGGGCCGGACTACGCCCTGGAAGTGCTGGAAGCCCACCACGACCAGAAAAAGGACGCCCCCAGCGGCACCGCGGTGCGCATCATCGAGGAGCTGTGCCGGGTGCGGGGCTGGGACCCGGAACAGGCTTGCCGCCACGGCCGGGTGGGCATGACCGGTGCCCGCACCGCCGACGAACTAGGGGTCAGCGTGATCCGGGGCGGGGACATCGTGGGCGACCACACGGTGTACTTCATCGCCAACGGCGAACGCCTGGAGTTCACCCACCGGGCCCACAACCGCGACACCTTTGCCCAGGGGGCGGTGCGCGCCGCCTTGTGGGTGGTGAACCAGGAGCCGGGCCTGTACGACATGCAGGACGTGTTGGGGCTCAGGGAGGGCAAGCAGCGTGAGCAAGAATAAGGATCTGCTGGACTGCAAGCGCGGCATAGTTCGTTTCAGCCACCAGGGCAAGGTGCGCTACGGCCTGGTATCGGGCGGCAAGTTGCGCCTGTACGAGGGCTCGCCCTTTTCGGGCGGCCAGCCCGGCAAACAGACCGCGCCCCTGAACCAGGTGCGCCTGTTGGCTCCCTGCCGCCCCTCCAAGGTGGTGGCCGTGGGGCTGAACTACAAGGCCCACGCCAAGGAGGTTAACAAGCCTCTGCCCGCCGAGCCCATGATCTTTATGAAGCCCTCCACCTCGGTGATCGGCCCCGGCGACAAGATCGTGCGCCCGGCCATCAGCCAGCGGGTGGACCACGAGAGCGAGCTGGGGGTGGTGATCAGCCGCTCCTGCCGTTTGGTTAGCCCCGAACAGGCCAAGGACTACATCCTGGGCTACACCTGCTTGAACGACGTGACCGCCCGTGACCTCCAGGCCCGCGACGGCCAGTACACCAGGGCCAAGGGTTTCGACACCTTCTGCCCCCTGGGGCCGGTCATCGCCCTGGACCTGGACCCCACCAAGGCCCAGGTAAAGGCGGTGGTCAACGGAGAGACCAGGCAGGACACCAACACCTCGGATATGATCTTCGACGTCTATCAGCTGGTTTCCTTTGTCAGCCAGGTGATGACCATGAATCCCGGCGACGTTATCGCCACCGGGACCCCTTCGGGGATTAGTCCTCTCCAGGCGGGCGACGTGGTCGCCATCGAAATCCAGGGAGTGGGCGTGTTAAGCAACCCTGTGGTTTAAGCACAAGTTAAGCTAAGAGCGAGAAGAACAAGGATCGACCATGGAGATTATTCGCGCCCAGCGCCTTCAAAAAATGCCGCCCTATCTCTTCAAGGAGATTGACCGCCTGCGCGACGAGGTTCGCTCCCAAGGCGTGGACATCATCGACCTGGGGGTGGGCGATCCGGACCAGCCCACCCCGGCCAACATCATCGAGCGCCTGGCCGAGGCGGCCAAGGACCCCTCCACCCACAAGTACCCCGCCTACTCGGGCATGAACCGCTTCCGGGCCAGTGCGGCGGCCTGGTATCAGCGGCGCTTCGGCGTGGACCTGGTCCCGGCCACGGAGGTCATCACCCTGATCGGCTCCAAGGAGGGCTTGGCCCATTTCCCCTTTGCCTTCGTCAACCCCGGCGACGTGGTGCTGGTGCCCAGCCCGGCCTACCCGGTGTACAGCAGTTCCACCATCATGGCCAGCGGCGTGCCGGTGGAAATGCCCCTGACCAAGGAGAACGGCTTCCTGCCCGATCTGGAGGCCATCGACCCGGCCACGGCCAAGGCGGCCAAGATCATGGTGGTGAACTACCCCAACAACCCCACCGCCGCCGTGGCCGATGCCGACTTCTACCAAAGGCTGGTGGAGTTCGCCCTGGCCAACGACATCATCGTGGTCAGCGACGCGGCCTACACCGAGATGGCCTTTGACGGCTACCAGCCGCTGAGCTTCATGCAGACCCCCGGGGCCATGGAAGTGGGCATCGAGTTCCACAGCCTGTCCAAGACCTACAACATGACCGGCTGGCGCCTGGGCTTCGCCGTGGGCAACGCCGAGCTGGTGGGCGGCCTGGGACAGGTGAAGAGCCAGATCGACTCCGGCGCCTTCGACGCGGTGCAGATCGCGGGCATCGAGGCCCTGGAGGGCGACCAGTCCTGCGTGACCGAGATGCGTGGTCTCTACACCGAGCGCCGCGACGTGTTGGTGGACGGCCTGAAGGGCCTGGGCCTGGAGGTGGAAAAGCCCAAGGCCACCTTCTACGTGTGGTGCGCCACCCCGAAGGGAATGAAGAGCGCCGAGTTCACCAAGCGCCTGCTGTCCGAGTGCGGCATCGTGACCACCCCGGGCAACGGTTTCGGCGGGCCGGGCGAGGGATACGTGCGCTTCGCGCTCACCGTGGACAAGACGCGTATGGCCGAAGCCATCGAGCGCATGAAAAAACTGGATATTTAGTCCCGTGCATGCAGCCCAGGACGTTTTCATAGGCCTGGGCTGCAACATGGGCGACTGCCGGGCCAACCTGCGCTTCGCTCTGGAGGGGCTGGCCGCCTTGCCGGGATACCGGCCGGTGGCGCTCAGTTCCTTGTATAGGACCGCGCCGGTGGGCAAAACCGACCAGGCCGACTTTTACAACGCCGTGGCCCGTGGTAAATATGAAGGGTCTCCCCTGGAGCTGCTGGCCGGGTTGCAGGCCCTGGAGCGGGCCAGGGGGCGCAAGCGCGTAGAGCGCTGGGGGCCGCGCACCCTTGACCTTGACCTGCTGTCGTTCGGCCGGGAGATATTGGACCTGCCGGGTTTGGAAATACCCCATCCTCGCCTGGCCGAGCGGGTTTTCGTCTTGGCGCCGCTTTTGGAGATAGCCCCGGATTACGTCCTGCCCCGCTGGGGGCTCACCGCCGGGGAACTCTTGGAGCGCATGCCCGCCGAGGAAAAGGCCTGCCAGGAAGCGAAACGGATCGCATGGGAATAATTCGCCTTGTACAGATAGCCCTGGTCATTCTCCTGGTGTGGATGGGTATCAAGGCGATCAAAAGGTTCCTGGCCAAGGACGCCGAGCCAAGGCGGGTGCGGCGCAACGCGGCGCCGGGCGAGGTGATGGACGTGATGGTCCAGGACCCCCAGTGCGGCACCTACCTGCCCAAGCACGAGGCGCACAGCGCCTGGGTGGACGGCAAGGAGCAGTTTTTTTGCAGCCGGGAATGCCGCGACGCCTATAAGGCAGGGCAACCCAAAAAGGCCGGCAAGGCCTAGACCACGCAATTACTCAGCGGCCAGGCCGCTGATATTTTTTCATGGGCGCTAAGAGGAGAGCCAGATGAAAATTTTTATCGACACCGCCGATCTCGGCGAAATCAAAGAGGCCATGAGCCTGGGCATCCTGGACGGGGTGACCACCAACCCCTCCCTGGTGGCCAAGACCGGCAAACCCTTCGAGGCCTGCATCAAGGACATCCTCGAGGTGGTGCCCGGCGACGTGAGCGTGGAAGTGGTGGGGACCGACCACGACACCATGGTTAAAGAGGGCAAGAAGTACGCCGCCTGGGGCGACAACGTGGTCATCAAGGTGCCCATCATCCAGGAAGGCCTCAAGGCCATCAAGACGCTGAGCCAAGAGGGCATCAAGGTCAACGTGACCCTGTGCTTCAGCCCCCTGCAGGCCCTGTTGGCCGCCAAGGCCGGCGCGTCCTACATCAGCCCCTTCGTGGGCCGCCTGGACGACATCGGCCGCGACGGCATGGAGTTGATCCAAGAGATCGTTGACATCTACGGAAATTACGCCTATGACACCGAGGTGTTGGTGGCCAGCATCCGCAACCCCATGCACGTGGTCAGCGCTGCGCTGATGGGCGCCGATGTTTGCACCATCCCCTTCAAGGTCATCGGCCAACTGCTCAAGCACCCCTTGACCGACAAGGGCCTGGCCGCCTTCCTGGCCGACTGGGAAAAGGCCAACAAAGGTTAGGAACGTCATCCAGTGGGCCCCGTGAAACGAGAACAGGTATTCAACCTGCCCAATTTGATAACCCTGCTGCGGGTGGGCTCCATCCCCTTGCTCATGGGGATGCTCTACCTACCCGAAGCCGGTTGGCATTGGGCGGCGGCCATTCTGTTCTTCGTGGCCGGGCTCAGCGACCTGGCCGACGGCTTTTTGGCCCGGCGCATGAAAAAGGTCACCGTGCTGGGCCAGTTCCTGGATCCCCTGGCCGATAAGATGATCATCGCCTCCATGCTGGTGATGCTGGTGATGCTGGGGCGGGCCGAGGCCTGGGCCGCGGTGGTGATCATCTGCCGGGAGGTGGCGGTTACCGGCCTTCGGGCCGTGGCCGCCGCCCAGGGGTTGGCGGTGCCCAGCGACCGTTGGGGCAAGGCCAAGACCGCCCTACAGATGCTGGCGGTGCTTTTGCTGATCATGCCGGAGCCGTTGGGCGCGTTCAAAGTGCAGTATTGGGGCACCTTGGCCTTGTGGACCGCCACCGTGGTAAGCTTTGTTTCCGGCCTGAGGTACTTTGTGCGTTTCAATCGACTTTACATGGGGCAAAGCTAAACTCAGGCCAGATTTCGCCTTGACATAACGGGCGGATACTGTAATATTCGGATGCCGATGCGGGAGTAACTCAGAGGTAGAGTGCAACCTTGCCAAGGTTGAAGTCGCGGGTTCAATTCCCGTCTCCCGCTCCACAGAGAGCAAATGCCGGCCTCCTTCGGGGGGCCGGTTTTTTTATGGGTTTTGCGGCGCATGGCCCGCGCGGCAGGCTGGATAAGGCCTGAAACCGCTTGACACTCCACCAAGGGGCCGATATTATTTGGGCCACTCGGGCTAGGGTTATAAGAGGCCGTAGTCACGGAATAATTGTATATAAGGCGGCGTAGCCAAGTGGCTAAGGCAGCGGACTGCAAATCCGTTATTCACCGGTTCAAATCCGGTCGCCGCCTCCAGTTACTAATGAGCCCGGCCCAAAAAGGCCGGGCTCTTTTTGTTGTGTCCACAATTTGTGGTTGGGAGACTTGCAGCTATGAAAAAAAATCTCTCCATGCTCTGTCTGTTTGCCGCTCTCACTCTTCTTACCGCCTGCGGCGCTACTTACTACACGGTGACCACCAACGAGGGCAAATCTTACACCGCTGTTGAGGAGCCCAAGCTGAACACCCAAGGCAAGACCTATAGTTTCAAGGACAATAACGGTCACGTGGTGATCTTGAACCAAAGCGACGTGAAGGAAATCAAAAGCCTTTCCCAGAAGTAAAGCTGGATGGGTTCGTCCACCAAGTCTGCTTGCAGAACTAAAATCGGGGCCGTGGCCGTCAAAGTGTTAGGCTTTTGGGAGCAACACTAACGGGATATGACACATGAGTAATATTGCCTGTTGCGGCCTGGATTGCAGCCAGTGCCCGGCCCATCTGGCCTGGCAAAACGACGACCAAGCTCTGCGCCAAAAGACGGCCAAGGAGTGGTCTCGTATGTACAAGGCCGAGATCACCCCCGGGCAGATCAACTGCGCGGGCTGCCATTCGCCCAACGAGCCGCTGTTCGGCCATTGCCACCAATGCGACATTCGCGCTTGCGCCCAGGAGAGGGGCCACGCCACCTGCGCGCCGTGCCCGGACTACGCCTGCTCCCGCCTGGATTTCGTGCACCAGGCCGTGCCTCAGGCCCGCCAAAACCTGGATGATTTGCGCTCCCAAGGCTGAGGGGCCATACTTGGCCCATGAACGCCGCGCAAAGCAAAAAACAAGCGAGACGTGACATCCTGGTGGTAGGGGGAGGGCGCTTCGGCCGTTTGGCCCTGGAGCGCCTGCCCGGCCGGGTGGCTACGGTGGTGGAGCCAAAGCCCGATGAGGCCCTCTTGGCCCTGGCCCGTGAACAGGGCGCGG
>Ga0180016_100068_pt1 | contig 47803 bp, 50 predicted proteins | sample KR46_M_MetaG_FD_129673 | JGI IMG/M metagenome (GOLD analysis project Ga0180016, IMG submission 129673) | Groundwater microbial communities from the Olkiluoto Island deep subsurface site, Finland - KR46_M_MetaG | ecosystem: Environmental > Aquatic > Deep subsurface > Groundwater | place: Finland... | reverse complement strand
TGGGGTGCCCCGAGCCAATGCTGATGGTCAAAAAACAAAACGAGGTCCAGGGGAAGGGAACGGTAGTTTCGATTTCTTATTTGGAGGGCGCCCGGGGAAACATCCAGCGCCTGGCAACCAGCCAGGGCTGGACGGTGCAGGTCGAAGACCGGGACGAGGAATGGATCCTGACCCTAACCAAATAGGGAACAAAAGAATCGCCGGGTAGTGTAGCCCTACGACGAGGATGGACGTAATCATTAGGGTGCGGCCAAAGAATACTAACCTCGTTATGAAAACCAAACCGAAACCTGACTGGAGACTGGACTTTAAACCAAACACCGGCCCGACCCAGCGGGCCCTTCGGATCATCACCGGCATCGGACTACTGGCCCTGGCCGCTTCCGGACTGTTCAACACGTTCTGGGTTGCGATCCTGGTTTTTGCGGCGGTATTTCAGTTTGTGGAGGCTGCCGCCCGGTATTGACTGGTGTTCGACCTGCTCGGGTGGTTCAGCCGTGACGGAAGATCGTAAGACGCAGAACGTGCATTACGTTCTGCGTCCTTCGTTATCGATATAATGCCCTTGGTTCTTTCTAACCGGCGTTCAACAGAGACTTGACTAGGTGGTAGTCGCTCGGCTTATCTACGTCTACAGCAATCTCAGGGTATTCCGATACAATCACCCGACCGCGCACCCCGACCAGCCCGGTGATTTTCTCCTCGGCGTCAGCCAGAGAGAGGGCACCGACGACAAACCACACCAGAAACCCGCTCCCCACGACCATGGCCAGCTTCAACGGCTTTTTCCGGTAGAGGGTGAACTCTTCTCCTTTGGCACGGCACTGGGCAAACACCGAAGGGCGGAAGATGGAAATGTTGCCTCCGGTGAACCGGCCATCCTTCAGGCGGACGTAGGTGCGCTTCACCCCAGGAAAAACCTTTGAAACCGTCGGCTCGGATACCACTGGGTAATAAATGTCGGCGTCCATGGCTCCGCACTGTACCAGGAAATCATCCAATGCAGCCACGGTCAGTAGAGGAATGTCTGAAGTAGCAACCAGCACCGGCGCGTCAGGCATTCCCAATGCCGCGAAGCCTTCGGCGATGTTGTCCATCAGACCCTGCTTCATCGGCACCAGACGGGTGTCCGGATGATTGATGTAGTGCTCCAGTTCGGGTGGGCCGACAATGACAATCTGCCCGATCCGGTCCGAGCCCCGCAGGGCATCCAGTACGAAGCTGAACATCGGCCTGCCGCCCACCGGAATAGTGGCCTCATACCTGGAAGTACTCACGTCCTGAAGCGGCCCGTTGTTGGGACTGCCGGCTAGGAGTACACAGTCTATCATAAAACCTAGCTCCCCTTTAAGTCCTCTTCAACCGCACAGAGGAAGCTGTTCTCCGCGTTTTCGATATGCTCCCGGGCGAGGGTCATCGCCAACTCCACGTTGCGGTCCGAAATTGCGTCGACCAGTTTCTTATGTTCCTCCAGAGCCAGCCTGTTCCGACCAGGTTGGGAGAGGGTAATCTGACGGAAACGATGAATCTGTTCATGCAGGTGTACCACAATCAACTTAAGCCGTTTATTGCGGCTGGCCTGGTAAATAATCTCGTGGAACTCGGAGTCATACTCGACCAGGGCGTTAATGTTCTCGTTTTCCACCACTTCCCCGATCTGCACCACGGAGCGCTCCAGCTTTTCCAGCTCCTCCTCGGTGATACGCTGTGCGGCCAGGCCTGCAGCCAAGGCCTCCAGCGCCGCCCGCACTTCGAAGACATCGGTGATATCCTTGTAGGTGATGCCGGCCACGTAGGCCCCCTTGCGGGGCACCATCACCACGAAGCCCTCCAGTTCCAGCTTTCGGATGGCTTCACGCACCGGGGTTCGGCTCACCCCCAGCTCTTCGGCGAGCTGTAGTTCCATCATCCGTTCACCGGGTTTCAGGATGCCCTGGATGATCGCCTCCCGTAAAGACTCAAAAACGACTTCCCGTAATGGCTTGTAGCTGTCCAGTTTCACGGGGAGCAAACGTCCCTGCTTTTCCAAAAAGAGCACCCCTTTCGTTCATTTATGACATTGTAACGCTTGGGCCACCCCAACAGCAACTCAAATTGCGGCCGTTGAGGTGACCCACACACCGACCTCCGTACTGAGCAGACGATCCGCGATTTCCTGGGCTTCATCGGTGGAGGGTGCAAGACCAAAAATCGTCGGGCCGCTACCGGCCATCAATATCCCGCTGGCTCCCGCCTTCCACAAGTCATCCTTTATCAACTGCAGTTCCGGGTGCATTGTAAAAGTGGCTCTTTCCAGGTCATTATGAAGCGCCTCGGCAATCTGTTCAATACCCCCGTCACGGAGGCCCTCAACCATTTTCTGAGCATCAAAGGCCTCCGGCTCGGGCAAATCGTCGAACATGCGATAAGCCCCTGCGGTGCTGACACTGAAGGCTGGCTTAACGAGTACCACACCCATCGGCGGGGCTTCAGGCAAACGCTCCAACACTTCACCCCGGCCCCGGGCCAAGGCCGTCCCGCCGAACAGGCAAAACGGCACATCTGAGCCAAGACGCGCACCCCATTCCATGAGCTTGTCCATCGACAGGCCCAGCCCCCACAAGCTATTCAAACCGATCAGGGTGGCTGCGGCATCCGCTGAACCCCCCCCCAGACCTGCTGCCACGGGGATGTTCTTGGTCAGGTGGATACGTGCCCCCCAAAGGCATCCGGTGTGACGGCGCAACAGCTCCGCCGCCCGTACGATCAGGTTATCGGAACCAGCGGGCACCTGGGTGTTCTCGGTAGTTAGCGAGATGTCCTCTTCCGAAATAACGAACTCAAGCAGGTCGTGCAGTGCCAGCTGCTGCATTACGGACTCCAGTTCGTGATAGCCGTCCAAACGCTTCCGACCTACGGAAAGTGTAAGGTTAATCTTGGCGTAGGCCTTTACCGCCAGCATACGCTCCCTCCTTTTCCTCTAGAATTGTACAGGAGCATAAATTATCCTCTATTCCAGTACTAATCAATAAGCAAATTGACAGGACGGGTGCCCTCCGCTCACTTTGGGGGTACTCTTCCGGGGAGCCGATCTATGGAACTAACCGTAAGTCTTATCGCCGGTATGGGTACTCTTGTCGGAGTTGCTCTGGTGCTGTTCCTCGGAAAACTGCGCTCACCCACGATCGCGGTCTTTCTCGGGCTGGCCGCCGGGGTGATGGCGGCCGTAGTCATTTGGGACCTGATCCCCACCGCCCTCGCCCAGGGACGCACACAAACCGTAATCACCGGATTAGCGGCAGGCATTCTCGCGATAGCCTTGTTAGATATCCGGATTACCGCGATTCTGGGCCCTCTGCAAAGTGGATTCCTGAAGACGGGCATCCTCATTGCCACGGGCATCGCCCTGCACGACCTGCCGGAGGGCATGGCCATCGCTGCCGGCTTCGCCTCCTACACCAACCTGGGCTTCCTGGTAGCGTTGACGATCGGCCTGCACAACCTTCCGGAGGGAATGGCCGTGGCCGTACCCCTACGCGCCGCCGGGATATCCCCCTGGCGGATCCTGCTTCTTACCTTCCTGGTCAGCCTGGTGACCCCTCTCGGCACTTTCCTGGGCCTTTTCCTGGCCCATAACGACCTCCTGCCGATTTCATTTCTCTTGGCAGCAGCAGCCGGGGCCATGCTCTACATTGTGGTCTTTGAGCTTCTCCCCCGGTCACTGCAGGAAAGCGTCCCTTTCTCCTTTGGGGGCCTCTTGGCAGGTATCCTCATCGTGCTGCTCCTGACCTCACTTCTTTAGAAGCAGGAAAGCACCCCCGGCCATTAGGAACACTCCGGCGATACGGTACCAGGTGAAGGCAATTTGCTTCAGTCCGAACAGGCCCAGGTGGTCAATCGCGGCGGCAGTCAATACCTGACCGATGATGATGGCCGTAGTGGCAGGCGCCACCCCCACCTGGGGCATGGTGCGCACCACCCCGTATACGATGACCACCCCCAACAGGCCGCCTATGTAATAATACCAAGGAGCCTCCGCATACCTAGCCAGTGAGCCGTCACCGAGCCCGAACATGAAGAGCAGCGTGGTCACGAAGAGCAGTCCGACCACGTGGACCACGAAAGTCGCCTCCAAAAGTCCAATAATTTTAGAGAGTCCGGAGTTTATGGCCCCCTGAAAAGCCATTGTGACGCCGGCCAACCCGGCAATGAGGAATGGGATCATCTGAGCACTCAATAGCGCCCTCCTTAACCCATTATTCAAGTCAGGCCTAAATTTGCTGCCCGACGGTTACTCCCTTATTTTTGTCCCTGCCGTGCTATGAAAATACCGTCCGGACACCCGGTGCGCCTGCGACATATGTTAATAAGCAGGAGGTGATTTGTGAATGACTCAGATACTTACCAGAAGCACCGTTAATCTGGCTGTCTCCTGCCACGGTTACGGCGATGAGGGGGCCTTTGACCACCGCGCCTCGCGCACCCGTTACACGGTCCTGAAACCGACCACCGGAAAGGAACTGCTGGGACTCCTGGCTCAGCACGGGGCGATTCGGAACCTAAAGATCTTCAGCCATTCTTACCCGCGTGGGATAATTCTGTCTAACTGGAGCGGGTTTTACTATTCTCCCGGTGCCAGCGACAACGAGTTCGCGGCTTACCTGGACGACTTAGCCACAGAGAAGGCGGCCGGACGGATCCGTTTTGCCGGGGGTTCAGTGATCGCCCTGTACGGCTGCAACCTGGCCGCTGAGGACTTCGCGCGCCGGTTTTCGGAGATTACGGGGGGAACCGTGGTTGCCGCTTGGGCGGGGGTACATCCCCAGATTGCGGGCGGCCGTGAGACCGGTGTGTTTATCTCGGCTGTAAACTGGGAGCAGTACGTAGCGGGCCGGCCGGCCGGCAGCCTGGGCAAACACTACCGCGGCTGGTAGGCTACTCAAGGAGTCAGTACTCAGTAGTCAGGAGAAAGCGGGAAGCAACCAAAAATCAAGATTCTTCTTCCTTGTTTATTCTGAATCCTGAATCCTGACCACAAAAATAGGCTGCCTTGTAACGGCAGCCTATTTCTTGGTGTGATTCGGCTCTAACCGGGGATATTTATCACCTGGCCGATCTGCAGTCTGTTCGGGTCGACCCCGGGGTTGGCGGCCTGCAGGGCTGCGACCGTAGTTCCAAACCGCTGGGCCAATCTGAAGAAGGTATCCCCGGCCTGAATGGTGTATGTACGAACACCAGGCGCTGGAGTAGGTACCTTCGGTTCCGGAACCTTAGGCTCCACAATCGGCTCTACGACGTCGGGTGGTTCCAGGCAAATTACAACCGGTTGCTGTACGACTCTGGTCGCCCTTACATCGACTCTGACCACAATGTTCAGGCCTACGTTGCGATGGTTCTCCAGGTCGGCCGCCACCCATTCGACCGTGCACATCACGATCAGGCGCGGATCGGCGTCACCAACACCCCTGATGTCCGCAAAGGTGGTGAAGGGGACTTCCACTTCAAAGGCGTGCACCGGCTGAGTCGGCTTATCGGCGACATAAGTGACCTTAATCACTACAACACCGCGGATGATCACCTTGTTGGCCAGGATCTCTTCCTCGGTAACCTCACAGGACACTACGAAGGCTTCAAGTACCTTTTGCGCGGGTGGCTTCTGGTCGGGAATGGTGGCTGTGTCACGGATGGTGACCTGCCGCATTACCTCTGCGAGAACCTTGTCAAGGAAGAGCGTAATCTTCTCAAAGCGCCCATTGCCCACAATGTCGATTACCACGGTCTTGGTAATTTCCTTGGTTACTTGGGCTCTGATCTGCAGGACCACACTGATGGACACTTCACAGTGGTTCTTAACGCGGGCATTGGCATCCTCAATCGTCACCTGGACATCGACAATCATGTCCGGGCGGGCACCTTCCACGTGCACGAACTCAGTGAAGGGTACCTCGACGTGTGCGTGGTGTACCGGCTGGCTACCCTCCCACGTCTTGGCCACGTAGATGATCTGCAGGGTGAGAACGCCCTCCACAATCACCTTGTTCTTGATTACTTCCTTCTTCGTGATCCGGATGTCCGCAATGACATCAAGAATCTTTTCCGGACAGGGCTTCACACCATCAAACAGCTTCTTAATATCCACCTGCTGACTAACGACCACCTGGCGTTCCCCAAAGGCTACTACTTCTTCGAGCGTGATCTGCCTGGTTACCGGCTTCAGGTTTGCCGGGGCTTCTTCAAGGACGTCAACTTCTACGGTTTCCGTGACTTTTACGAAGATCTTCACGATGACGGTAACCACGATTACCCGACGGTCCTTGTCGTTTTCGTCCAGATGGACGGCAACCTTCTCCACGGTCAGTTGGACCACTACGTCCTGTCCGGCTTGCGCACCCGGGATATCAAAGGATTCCACAAATTTCACATCGCCGGAAACGTGGTGCACAGGCTGGCTGGGGAAGTCGGCCACGTAGGTAACCTGCACGTGCGCCTTGCCTTCAACGATCACCTTGTTCGGGATGATCTTGACTTCCTGGACCTGGGTCTGAGCCCGGGCGGCTAGGACCTGTTCAGCCGGCGGTTTCTCCGCCGGGATGAGAATCCTGGCCCGAACGGCTGCTTGCTTGGTCTGCTCCCCGATGACCTGCCGGACACGAATCCGCTGGCATCTAATCCGCCCTACCGGGGCGGTAGGCTCCACTACACCCAAGAAAATTCCTCCTTTCGGCATTTGCTTTAATATATGCCGACAAGAAGGAAATGTGAGAGTTGAGCGGTTCACCGTCAACCAACAGATATGGGTTTCAGTGCAATCGTCAGCAACACTTAGTTTTAACCGACCACTAGGCATTATTATCCAGACAGATGACCACTTTCTGTTGAACGATCTTGGTCGCTCTGACATCCACCCGGACCACGATGTTCAAACCCACATTACGATGGTTCTCAAGGTCAGCCGCGATAAACTCCACGGTGCACATTACCGTCACCCGCGCGTCATTGTCGCCGACACCCTTGATGTCTACGAATGTGGTGAAGGGGATCTCCACTTCAAAAGCGTGCACTGGTTGGGTCGGCTTATCCGCCACATAGGTAACCTTTACAGTGACTACGCCCCGCACAATGACCTTGTTGGTCAGGATTTCGGTTTCCGTGATTTCGCAAGCTACTGCGAAGGCGTCCAGAACCTTCTGGGCCGGCGGTTTCTGCTGCGGGATCGTTGCCGTATCCCGAATGGTGACCTGCCTCATCACTTCCGCCAAAACCTTATCCAAGAACAGCGTGATGGTCTCAAACCGCGGGTCGTCCATGATGTGAACCACCACGTTCTTTTTAATCTCCTTTGTAACTTCGGCCCTAATTTGCAGGACCACGCTGATCGCCACTTCACAGTGGTTCTTAACCCGGGCATTGGCATCCTCGATAACCACCGAGACATCGACGATCATATCCGGACGCGCGCCTTCAACGTGGACGAATTCCGTAAAGGGAATCTCCACGTGGGCGTGGTGGACCGGCTGGCTGCCCTCCCAGGTCTTGGCGACGTAGATAATTTGCAGGATGATCACACCCTCCACAATCACCTTGTTCTTGATTACTTCCTTTTTCGTGATCCGGATGTCCGCAATGACGTCGATGATTTTTTCAGGACAAGGTTTTACGCCACAGAAGAACTCCGTAATGTCCACCTGCTGACTGACTACCACCTGCCGCTCGCCAAACGCGACCACTTCTTCCAAAGTGATCGGCTTCACAACGGGCTTCAACCAGGGCGGACCCTTTTCCAGGACGTCAACTTCCACCGTCTCGGTAACCTTCACGAAGATCTTAATGATGATCGTAACCACAATTAACCGGCGGGTACGGTCGTTTTCATCCAGATGGACAGCGACCTTCTCCACCGTCAACTGGGTGAATACGTCCTGGCCGTTCTCAGCACCCGGGATATCAAAGGATTCAAGGAACTTAACTTCTCCATGTACGTGATGAACCGGTTGGCTGGGCATATCGGCCACATAGGTCACCTGAAGATGTGCGCGGCCTTCCACAATCACCTTATTCGGGATGATTCGAACTTCCTGTACCTGAGTCTGGGCCTGGGCAGCGAGAACCTGCTCCGCCGGAGGCTTCTCGGCGGGGATGATGATCCTCGCTCTGACCGTAGCCTGTTTGGTTTCTTCCCCAATTACCTGCCGTACCCGGATGCGCTGACACTTCACCGGCCAGGTTTCAACACCATGGCCGTCTCCCTCTATTCCACTCAAGAAAAATTCCTCCTTCCGACACATTTTTCCATAATATATGCCGAGAAGGAGGAAATGTGAGAAATTTACCAGTTAGCCAGTGAACAACTGGACGAACATTTTGCCGTAAGGACTACCCTGTACCACCCCAATACCGATCTTCGTGAAGTTGGCGTTGAGGATGTTGGCACGGTGTCCCGGAGAGTTCATCAGATTTACGTGGGCACGTTCCACATCCGGAGCCCCGGCCAGGTTTTCACCCGCGGTCCGGTAGGTGATCCCAAACTTCTTCATCATCTCAAAGGGTGAACCGTAGGTGGGAGACTGGTGGGCAAAGTAATTACGGTCAACCATCTCCTTCGCTTTCACTCTTGCCACCTTAACCAGTTCCATATCGATCTGGTAGGGTCTCAGACCGTTTTTCACACGCTCCTGGTTTACCAGTTCGAACATTCGAGCCTCATCGGCGTTAAGGCCTGGCGTCGGAGCCGGGGGCGTTGGGGTCAGTGTCGGGGTCGGTGCCGGGGGCGTGGGTGTCGGTGTCGGGGTCGGTGCCGGCGGTTGGGCAACCGGTGGCTTACAGGGGTTCGGTATAGTCACAACCGGATTTGTGGAACTGCCGCCGAAGATCACGACTGCCCTTCCATTCCGGTAAGCAAGGCCGAACTCCTCATGCTGGGCCTGCATGGTTCTGGCACTGGTTGCCGATAAGGCTCGGGCTGCCGACTCAATACTGTTGGCGAAGACGGTCACCTGAACGAGGTTGGTACTGCTGATCCCTTTTGTGGCAAGACTCTTCACATAGATCGATCGGGTCAGGGCCTGCTTCTGAGCGGCATCGCACAATGTCGCGTTTAGGGCCAGAGGCTTCAATCCGGCCTGCTCTCGGGCCGCATTCACCATCTTCGCCAGCTTCGCTTCATCAGCAGTCGGCGGTGCGGCGAAGGCAGTCGGTACAAGGAACAACATACCTACTAACAGCGCAATAACAATCCCTACAAATCTCCTGTTTACAATCCGCATGAACACCCTCCTTTTTCCTTTTCTGGACTTGTCCACAGATTGTAAACTATATGACCAAATTAGGCAAACCTCTCTAGGTTTGCTGAAGTCTGGTATGTTTTGTTCATATTCAACATTGCTGCTAATTGCGGAAAATTCGGTAGCATATTGGTTAATTGTCACAAAATGGATAGTTATTCAATTACCTTCTTGATTTCCGCTTTCACACCAATTTCCTCGAGCAGGGCCAGGGTTGTCTTAGCTGCGGCACCTACCAGGGAAATGCTGACCAGGCCGGTAGTGGTCAGTTTCTGCAGGGTCGCCACAGCCTGCCGCGGATCAGAAATCTCTGATTGTACTTCCAGCGCAGCTACAAACCCGTTGTTGTGGCCAAGACTGACCCCTTCACCGTATCCCTTATCATATCCTTCTTCAAAACCAACAGCGTAACCCTGGTTGTAACCCAGTTCCCAATCCCGCCTAGACATAAACCACCCTCCCGGCCATCCCCATTACCATCATATTTCCGTGCGATTTATTTGTGCAGGCTCACCGCCAAATGGGAAAAGACCACCGGGATAGTGGTCTTTTCCAGGTTCTCAGGGTTTTACGCCTTCCCGGTAGGGGCCGGTTTGTAAATCACAACCCCCAGTCCGTCAGTCTCTACCAGCGATTCCGCTTCCTTATCGGTAGAGTAAACAAAACAAGTCAGAATGAACATCTTCTTGAAACCATATGCTTTTTTAAACCGCCAAAGCGTCAGTTCATCCAGACCAGGGATGGATACAATTGTCTCCCCGGTGCTGTGTAACTGCAACGTGTAGCGTCCGTCGCTCTGGGCTTGGAAGTTCACCTCTACCGTTGCCTCCCCACCGGGCTTGACGAAAACGGCTACGCGCTCCGTAAGGCGCTTGGCCTCGGCTAACGCCCTCTCCCTCTGACTGAAGCGGGCGCCGATAACCGGAACGTCGTTGATCAGCGCCATGGCAATACCGTCCGACATAGGCACCCTCCTTTTTTTACCTATTATATGAAGGTAGAGCGAAGGGTGTTAGTTTTTGGAAGACTAATAGGCGGATTTGGGTGCCCCCAGTCGAAACTTACCCGGCGTATCAACCCCGCCAATGCCGGGATAGCCAGTAATCGTAGCCTCTATGGTTTCACGCAATTCAACCGGCAGGTGCACGGGGGTATAGGCCACCCGTTCCACAATGAACACCGGGTCGAAGGCGTGAATCAACACCCGCTCCGGGGAACTGGCAAAATTGGCACCCGCTTCCAGAATTGCCTCGTAGTGAGACTGGCAGGCTCCGGCAAAGATCACCAGATCATCCCGACTCTTTTCATACCGGCGGGCTGCCTGGACGGCCTCCACGAAGTAACGGGAGTTCCGGTAGTTGTCCAGATTTTTGAAGTCTTTTTTTCCCTTGATAAAGGAATCGTGTCCCGTTGCTACCAGGATATCGGGGTTGTGCTTCTGCAGCAGCTGGCTGACCTCGGCTGGCTGCTTCTTTTCGTTGATGTGGTAAGCATGGCAGGTAACGCCCAGTTGCTTATAGGTGGCGACACAGAGATCCAGGTAATCAGAATCACCGTCCATGTGCAGTACCCGCCCGGGGATGTTAAAAGTTGTAACTTTCTCTGCGTTGCGGGAATGAATACGCACCTGCTCCTGATCGCGGCGGGCAAAGCTGCGTTTGATCAGCTCGCCGCTCTTCATCATTACCTTGCGCCAGTGTTCAGCCACCTTGTCCGCACTGATCTTCTCCAGATCATCCACGGGGGCATCGGCACAAAGTCGGACATCCAGTCCGTGAATCTTGGCCATTTGCCGTCCGTCCGAATCGGTATATAGTTCACAGATCTTAAAATAAAGATCACGATTATATGACTTGCGCCCTACGATATCTCCAGGTTCTAACACTGTGATCCCCCCTTTCCACATTTATTCCATGCTATGAACTAAACACCAGTTTCGTATCTACATGGCCGCTCACGCTTTCCATATAGTCCCAATATATTGTGAGGGAGGGAGGATTGTTCGTAGATGATCTGCGCTGTTATACCGGTTCAAAACGAGGCTAAAAATATTGCGTCTGTCATTTCCACGCTGCTCCTGTTGCCGGTCAATATTGTGCTTCCGGTGATCAACGGCAGTACCGATGGATCCGGTGAAATCATTGCCCGGTGTTTATCGGACCGGGTGCGTCCAATCTGGTTTAAGGAGTCCCTGGGAATCGATGTACCGCGGGCCGTGGGGGCCGCCCATGCCCGGGAACTGGGGGTGAAGACACTGTTGTTTGTAGATGGTGACATGGTCGGTGACATCGGCAAGGCTTTACTCGCTTTGTCGGAGGCGATCGAAGCGGGAGGGGCGGACATGGCTCTTACTGACTGTTACCCTGCAGACGAATTCGTACCACTTTCAACCCAGGCTCTGCAACTCTGCCAAATCCGTGAATTGTTTAACCGGGCCGTCGGACTGGGCTACCTTAGGGCCGCGTCCCCTGCGCACGGTCCGCACGCCGTCTCAAGGCGTCTGTTGGACCGATTGCCGCTGCGTGAGCTCGCAGTGCCTCCGGTAACCCTCGCCATGGCGGCCCAGGCGGGCTTGAAGGTAGTCATCGGTGCCCAGATGCCCCACTGTACGCTCGGGTCGCCCGACAAAGGGGAGGAGCACGCCCGACACATTCGCCACACCATTGTCGGTGACTACCTGGAAGCCTTCGGCGTTTATCGCAACACAACACGATCCCGCTCATTGAACGGGATCGTCTTCGATGGGTATAACCATATCAGGCAGTTTAAGGTTTTGGATGAGTATCTGAAGAACAGTAAATAACTAAAGCCCCGACCCTACTTTGTGTGGCGGTCCGCCACGGACGAAGCGCCGAAGGCGTCCGGTTTGATCCGAGCCCGAAAGCCGCTCCCGGTGACCATCCCGACCACTTCACGGATCAGGTCTTTGGTCTCTCCGTAATTCCCGACGTCAATGTGGATCTCCACTTTAAAGTCGTCGGTGGTCCCCTGGTCGCTGAACTCCTTGACAACCATGCCCCCCAACTCCAGGCTGAGTGCGGTTTCGAAGAATATTTTCTGACGCAGGCTTTTAATCTTGCGGTGGGTCTTCTTGCGATAGAAGTAGCGGGCACCCTTCCCCAGGCGGTGCACGATAACGGCGGTAATGAAGCAGGTGCTGTTTTTCATAACCTGGGAGTCGCTGCCAATGATGACCTTGTAAGAAGAAGTCGGCAGCCCGGTGATAAAATCCATGATCTCGGCTATCGTCTCCTCAAAGGTCAGCCTTCCCTTTGTCGGACTGGTTAGAAACATCCCCGATTTCACTTCCCCGCGAAAGGATTCCCGTGATACTTAGTATATGCGTCCGCCAACTGGCCGAATTCCCCAATGCTAAGAGTCTCTCCGCGGCGCTTGGGGTCGATTCCGGCAATCTCGCAAACCTGCATCCAGAACCGCTTGTCGAGCCCCAGACCGGCCCCTTCCAGGGCGCTGGGCAGCATCTTGCGCCGCTGCCCGAAGGCTCCCCGAACCACGGCAAAGAAAGCCGGCGCCGAATTCACCTTCACCCGCGGCTCCTTGAGCCGCCTCATCAGGATCACTGTCGAGTCCACCTCGGGCGGCGGGGAGAAGTTCCGGCGTGACACCCGCAGCACGCTCGCCGGCTGTGTGTAGTATTGGACCAGAACGGAAAAAGCACCGTAGGCCTTAGTTCCCGGGCCGGCCACGAGGCGTTCGGCCACCTCTCTCTGAACCATCACGACCGCCAACTCGAACGGATGTCCTTCCTCCAGCAGACGGGCGATAAGGGGGCTGGTAATGTAGTAGGGAAGGTTCGCAACCACCTTGAACGTGCCGGTCAGCCCCCGTTCGGCCAACAACGCCCGAAAGTCCACCTCCAGAGCATCACCCTGCACGACTTCCACGCCGGAAAGGTCCGCCAGGGTCTCCTCCAGCAACGGCAGCAGACGCCGATCCAGTTCCAGTGCAATTACCCGTGCCCCAGCCAAAGCCAGACGCCTGGTGAGCACCCCCACCCCGGGTCCGATCTCCACGACCGTATCCCCCGACCTGATCTCAGCCGCAGCTACGATCCGGTCTAGCACGTTGCCCGAAATGAGGAAATTCTGGCCCAAGCTCTTCCGCGGCCGGATACCATAACGCACGAGCGCCTCGCGCAGCTTAACAGGTGATACTAGATCCGTGACCGTACCCTCCCTAATACTCTAATTATATCCACATTATCACAGTCCGCGTCAAAAGAATAACGCCCCGGGAAAGGGCGCTAAGATTAGCTTGTTCCAGTACTACTGTAGGTAAATATGGGGCGGATGAAACAGCGCAAGGCAACGCGGTAATTATTCTGATATCACAAACACGTTCACGTTCCTGGAGCCCCAGCGCAGAGCCTCGGCACGGGTCGGGAAGAAGACGTCCACCCGGTTCCCCTTGATTGAGCGCCCGATGTCCATCGCCTTTCCGTAACCATATCCGTCGATGTACAGCTTGCTCCCAAGCGGGATTACCGTGGGGTCCACCGCAACGCTTCCAGGTCCCGGGGGTACTCCTGTAGCCGTGTTGTTTCCGGTGTAGGTGTAAGCCGTAGCCCGAGCCTCAACCACTCTGGAGAAATGCAGGTCTTCGCCGCCGCGGCTCACCGTCTGGACCATGCCTACGAGGATGACCTTGTCCTTGGGCTTCCTTACGGTCGTGGACGATATCAGTTCCCGCTCGACCTCTTTGCCGTCGTGGTAAACCACCTTATAAGACTGCTTTTCAAGCCCCGGGGCACCTTTGGTAATGACAGAGGTTTTACCGTTCTCCAGGTTGTAGGCGGGCCTGCGGGACACGCCATAGGGGAGCTCGACATCTTGTACAACAGTCTCCTCACTGACCCGCACCAGAGCTACAAGCAGACCCTTTTCTACAGGACTCGCCGGATCGGGCCTTACCAAATCACTCGGATCCGGAACAATGTTCAACTCGTTGAGTAGTTCACCTACCGTAGCTGCTCTGGTCAGTTCCTGGCGTTCATCACCTTCAATGAGGATCGTCACCGGAACCGCACGCGCGATAATCACTTCCAGACCGTCCTTGAGGACGGTGTCCAGGGCCGGTTCGACCGCATCTCTGGGCCCAATCTCAATTCCTTCGGCTGTCAGTAGGTCGCCCACGGTACGCTGAAAGGTATACAGGGTTTGTTGCTGACTTCCGTCCCGGAGCACGACATCCTTCTGGGCCCAGGAATAGCCCCCCCAGGCCAGCAAACAGCACAATAACGTCACCATGCCCAGAGAGACCAGCAGCGTCCGGTTCGATCCCCGACGCTTTCCGGTCTCAGGAAGATCCTGACTACGGATTGTAGACCACGTCATTTAATCACCAATGCATCTTATTCGGCAAGGCTCCTCCGAACTCCTTCCGTTTCCAGATAACTTCCAATCGGGAGAACTCACTAAAATTCGATTCCTTTTTGGGCCTTAACACCGTTCTGATAGTGATGCTTCACTTCCAGCATCTCGGTAACCAGATCCGCCTTGGCCACGATCGCCGGTGAGGTGTTACGGCCGGTGAGCACCAAGTGCAGTCCCACCGGTTTGGCCTCCATCAGTCCGAGGACATCGGCATCGGTGATCAGCCCGAGCTTGACTGCGTACAGGACTTCGTCCAGAATCACCATTTCATAGTCTCCGGACCGGACCGCCGCCCAGGCTTCGGCCAATGCTTCCCCCGCTGCGGTGCGGTGCTTGGCCAGTGCCGCTTCATCCCCCAAACGCACGAACCCGGCCCCCATCGGGCGGATATCCAGGCCGTCCATTTGTTCGGCCGCCTTGAGTTCCCCCGGGTTCCCATCCCGCTTCACAAACTGCAGCATCAGGACCCGCATGCCCTGACCCCAGGCCCGCAGCGCCAGTCCCAGTGCCGCTGTGGTTTTTCCCTTGCCGTTTCCGGTGAAGACCATAACCAGTCCCTGATCGGTCATACCTGATCCCCTCCGCTCACCATCTCATTCTCTCCATTACATACGCGCCACACCACAAATTCTGAACCGCGCTAAACCAGCCCGAAAAACAGCTTGGCATTAGCCGTCGTCTGCCGGGCTACCTCTTCCAGGCTGATCCCCCGGATAGAGGCTACCGCCTCCGCTGTGTAGCGTACATAGGCCGGTTCGTTGCGGCGGCCCCGGCGCGGAACCGGTGCCAGGTAGGGTGCATCGGTCTCCAGCATCAAGCGCTCGAGGGGCAGGCGCAATGCCACCTCCCGGGTTTCCGCACTTTTCGGAAAGGTAACCACACCGGACAAGGAAATGAAGTACCCCAGTTCCAGGTAGCGCTCGGCAAGCGGCCAATCGCCGGAGTAGCAGTGCATTACAACCCGGCTTGCACCGCTCTCCGCCAACATCCGGGCGGTATCGGCATCGGCCTTGCGGCTGTGCACCACCACCGGACAGCCCAGTTCCCGGGCGAGTTCCAACTGCGCTTCAAAGACTTGCCTCTGCACCGGGCGGGGTGAAAAATCGTAGTGGTAGTCGAGACCGATCTCTCCCAGGGCGACCATCTTGGGCTCGGCCAGGAGGCGGCGCACCTCGTCCAGATAGTCGGGGGGTGCGGCCCCGGCCTCGTGTGGATGAACACCGGCGGCGGCGAATACGGAGGTGTTGGCCCGGGCCAGCGCCAGCGACTCACGGGATGACTTGAGGTCACTCCCGACGCAGACAATTAAACCTACTCCTGCTGCCAACGCCCGGGCGATTACGGCCTCCCGCTCGCCATCAAAGCGTTCGTGGTCAAGGTGGGCGTGGGCATCAATCAGCATTCTGTTACTTCTTCTCCGTCTCAATGCGCGGGAACAGGGGCTGTCCCCGCGATATCTCCGTTCCGGGGGGAATCCGCCCCCAGGTCAGGGACTCCCAGGAATGCAGGTCCGCACGGTCGCCAATCCCTAGCTGCGCCCAGACCCGCGCCGGAAAGCCTGGCATAAACGGGGTCAGCATGACCGTGACCATCCGGTAGGACTCGGCCAGGTTATACATCACTGTGGCCAGTTGCTCGCGATTATCCGGATCCTTAGCCAGCGTCCAGGGTGCGGTCTCTTCGATGTACTTGTTCGCCCGCGCCACCAGGCGGCCGATGGCCACCAGTGCATTGGACAACTCAAAGGCGTCGACCAGCCGTTCGACCTGCGCCGGCGTCTGTAGCGCCAGGTCGATCAGTTCCTGATCAAGTGCCGTGGCCGAGCCGGGCTGGGGAATCCGCCCCTCAAAGTATTTGTTGATCATAGCCGTGGTTCGGCTGAGCAGGTTGCCCAGGTCGTTGGCCAGATCCACGTTGGTACGAAAGACCAGGTTCTCTTCAGAATAGTTGGCATCGGATCCAACCGGCATTTCTCGCAACAGGTAATAGCGGATAGCGTCAACCCCGTACCTATCCATCAGAATGTGCGGGTCGATCACGTTTCCCTTGGACTTGGACATTTTACCGCTGTCCAGTAAGAGCCAGCCGTGTCCAACTATCCGCTTGGGCAATTCAACCCCGGCGGCCATCAGCAGTATCGGCCAAATAATACAGTGGAAGCGGATGATATCCTTGGCCATCAGGTGGATGTCAGCCGGCCAATAGCGCCGGAACAACTCGTCGTTCTCGGTGCCGTAGCCCAGCGCAGAGATATAATTCGTCAGGGCGTCCACCCAGACGTAAATCACGTGCTTCGGGTCGAAGGGGACCCTGATTCCCCAGTCGAAGGTGGTTCGGGAGACGCAGAGATCCTCCAGCCCCACATTAATGAAACTGACCACTTCGTTCCGCCTGGTTACCGGCTGAATGAAGTCCGGGTGGCGTTCAATATGGTCGAGCAGGCGCTGGGCGTACTTGGACTGGCGAAAGAAGTAACTCTCCTCCTGCACAAGCTCGGCGCTACGGCTGCAGTCCGGGCAGTTGCCTTCCGCCAACTGACGTTCGGTGAAGAAGGTCTCACAGGGGGTGCAGTACCAGCCTTCGTAGTTTGCCTTGTAGATGTCACCCTGCTCGTAGAGCTGAGCGAAAATCTTAGAAACAACCTCTTTATGCCGCTGCTCGGAAGTCCGGATAAAATCGGAGTATTCCACATCCAGCCTGGACCAGAGTTTCTTGAAACCGGCCACAATTTCATCAACGTAAGCCTGCGGCTCCTGATCGTTGGCTCGAGCCATGCGTTCGATCTTCTGCCCGTGTTCGTCGGAACCGGTCAGAAACCAAACGTCGTGCCCCGTTAAACGTTTGAACCGCGCAACGGTGTCGGCGGCAACGGTGGTGTAGGCGTGACCGATGTGGAGATTGTCACTGGGATAATAAATGGGGGTGGTGATGTAGAACGCTGGTTTCCCCAAATCCCATTCCCTTCCTTTCGTCGGAGTTACCGACAATTTTAATCCAGCAATTAGCAATGTGTCAAGTTACGCAGCCCCTGAACCCGAAAAGATATAACAATTTTTGCTAAAAATATTAAAAACCTGTTGACTTATACTGGTATGCTTGGTACCATTTACTTGCGCCATTTTGTTTTATTATGTCGAATAGATTTTGGGGAGGGGGAACTGCATTAATGAAATCGACAGGTATTGTCCGGAAGGTGGACGAGCTCGGTCGGGTGGTTATCCCGATTGAACTGAGAAGGACGCTCGGCATCGAAGAAAAGGACGCGTTGGAAATCTACGTAGACGCGGAGAAGATTATCCTTCGTAAGTACGAGCCCGCCTGCGTCTTCTGTGGCAACGCCGGTGATGTCCAGCACTACCGTGGCAAGTTGGTCTGTCGCGAGTGCGCGATCGCTATGTTTGAAAAGGCCCAGGCTATCTAGTCATAGGGCCTGCAGCTAGAGCACGGTAACCGGTACGGGAAAACAGAAAAGGTTAACCATTACAGGAGGCCGTTCGGCCTCTTTGTCATGGGCGCTCTCCGAACAGGGCATTGTATATCTCCCGGCGGCGGCTTCCGTAGCGGACGGCCAGTTCCTTGACGGCCGTTCGCCGGTCGACTCCGTTCGCCAGGAGTTCCTCAAAGGCGGATCGGAGCTGGGGCTCTCCGGGAATCCCGGCACCTTCGTCCGCCTTTTCCATCGCTCCTTCCAGCACCAGCGTGAACTCACCCTTCGGCGCCCGGACCTGAAAGTGGGCAACTGCCCCGGAGACGGTGCCGCGAAAGGTTTCTTCGAACTTCTTGGTCAGTTCCCGGCATAGGGCGATGCGGCGGTCACCCAAGACTTCCAGGATATCGCCGAGGGTGCTGAGCACCCGGTGCGGTGATTCGTAGAAGACGATGGTTCGCTTCTCAGCCCGCCAGAGTTCGAGGGCCTTACGCCGCCCCTTGCGCGGCAAAAACCCCTCAAACACAAACCGATCCGACCGCAGCCCCGAAAGCAGCAGTGCAGTCAACAGGGCACTGGGGCCGGGAATAACCTCTACCGGCAGGCCCGCGGCCAGAACTTCGGCAATGAGCGGCCCCCCGGGATCAGAGATGCCCGGCATTCCGGCGTCGGAGACCAGAGCCACCGATCGTCCCTGACGCAGTTCTGCGATCAGAGCCCCGACCTTCCCCTCTTTGGAATGGGCGTGGAAACTGGTCAACGGGCTGCTGATCCCGAAGTGGGACAGCAGCTTGCGGGTGTGGCGCGTATCCTCGGCCGCGATCAGGTCGGCCTCACTTAAGACCCGGAGTAGGCGCTGACTGGCATCTTCCAGGTTGCCGATCGGGGAACCGCAGACGAAAAGCGTCCCTGCCGTCACGGTTATCCCCGCTTCCTGGGACAACTGCAGGTCTTCTTGACTTCGTCAGGTTTGAACTCTTCGTGCACCTTCGGGTCTTTCAGTTCCACCGTTAGAACCGATTTCAGGATGTTCACCCCGGTGACCCTGCCCTCTCCCTTCGGGGTCATCACCGTGCTCCCGACGTTCGGGAACCCTTTCCGGGCGTTCTCGTAGGTATCGTTCTCGTACTTCAGGCAGCACATCAGACGCCCACAGATCCCCGAAATCTTAGCCGGGTTCAGGGACAGGTTCTGATCCTTCGCCATCCGGATGGACACGGGTGTAAACTCGCGGAGCCAGCTACCGCAGCAGAGCTCCCGGCCGCAGCCCCCGAGACCCCCCACCATCTTGGCCTCGTCCCGCACTCCAATCTGCCTCAATTCAATGCGCGTCCGGAACACGGATGCCAGGTCACGGACCAGTTCCCGGAAGTCGATCCGCCCCTCGGCTGTAAAATAGAAAACGATCTTGCTCCCGTCAAAGGTATAGTCCACCGCCACGACCTTCATCGGCAGGCCGTGGGCGGCCACCTTGTCCACACAGACCTTAAAGGCGTACTTCTCCTTGGCCTGCAGTTCATCGATCCGCTTCCGGTCTTCCTCGTCCGCTTTCCGGATCACCGGTTTTAGGGACTGTTCCTGCTCCTCGCCCATGCGGGGCAACGGTCTGCTTACCACGGTACCGTACTCCTGACCGCGTACCGTCTCCACGATCACCCTGTCGCCAACATTCACATCCAGACTGCCCGGATCAAAATAATAAACCTTGCCGGCCGCTTTAAAGCAGACACCAACCATCTCTCCGGCCAACTTCATACCTCCTTGCAAAAAGGGGACAGTCCCCTTTTTTTGTCCCCCTTTTATCTTGCGGCAAGACCCAGCAGTAGCACCTCAGCAATCAGGCGCGGGTTGCCGTTGCCTTCTAGCCGCTGCAACGCGTTCTCAATCCTGGTGATAATCTGTACCAGTTCACGGGCGGAGTAACCCTGGGCTGCGGATCGGATCTCACTAAGCCGGTCGGCATTGACAACCAACACTTCATCCGCCGTTTCCAGCCACATCAGCAGGTCACGGTACCAGGCAGCCAGCATCCGTAGCCGCTCCTCCAGAACGGCACGCGATGCCATCTCCTGGGCCAGGGCCGCAACCTCCACCGTGCCGAGCGACCTCGCCCGCTTCGCCAGGGATATCACTTCGTCCCTGACTTGGGGGCTCCATGCCCCTGAGACCAGTTCTACCGCCTTTGCCAGGTTGCCTTCGGCGAAGGCCGCAGCCGTCCGCACCTCGGGCCCCATATATCCCATTGTTCCCAAACTACCAATTATTTCTTCACTGGATAGGTGCCGAAAGGGAATCCGGACGCAACGCGAGAGTACCGTGGGCGGTATCCGCTCTGGATAAGCTGACACCAGGATAAACACCGCACGCCCGGGGGGTTCCTCCAGCGTCTTTAAAAAGGCGTTGGCCGCCTGGAGGGTGAGCCTGTCCGCGGGAGCCACATAGGTTACGTGGGTACGCCCGTACGGCGTGTAGGACAGCACTCCCTGCAAGCGACGCACCGCGTCAATCCCCAAGGACTTGTCATCCGGGTTCCCCACACGGTGTACGTCGGGGTGGGTTCCGGCCTCAAACATCCGACAGTCCGGGCAGGCACCGCAGGGCTCGTCAAGTTCCGGCGCACGGCAGACTAGGCGGCGCATCAGGACTTCGGCCATCTTACTCTTGCCCACACCCTCAGGGCCATAGAAGAGGTAGGCCTGGGCCACCCGGTTGCTTTCCAAGGCTCCAGACAAAGAGCGCTTTGCCGTTTCCTGCCCGATAACGTCACTGAACCGGATGCAGCATTCCCCCTACCCGTTCCCAGATCACCGCGGCCAGTTCTTCGGGAGGCGTTACGGCATCAAGGACGAGGTATTGCTCCGGATTCGCCCCCGCTAAGGCCAGGTAACCGTCCCGGACCCGTTGATAAAAAGCACCCGTTTCCTGTTCCAGACGGTCGCGTTCTTTAGCTCCGGTGCGAGCCAGAGCCGCCTCCACCGGCAGGTCCAACAGAACCGTCAGCGCCGGGTGCAGGTCGCCGGTGGCCAGCCCGTTGATCTCACCCAGACGGGCCACGTCCAGCCTCCGGCCGTATCCCTGGTAGGCCAGTGTCGAATCTGCATAACGGTCGCTCAAGACTACCATCCCGTCAGCCAGTGCCGGCCGAACCACTTCGCGTACGAACTGGGCCCGTGCCGCTACATAGAGGAGGCTCTCCGTTTCCGGAGCCATTTCCGAATGTACCGGATTCAGCAGCACGCCCCGGATAATTTCACCCAGCCTGGTGCCCCCGGGCTCCCTGGTGACCAGCACCCGAAGACCGGCTGCGGTGAGCCTGTCCTGCAGAAGATTAATCTGGGTGGTCTTGCCCACACCGTCAATACCCTCAAAGACAATAAACGTCATCCGATCACCTTTCTGCAACCACTCGAACGGTGTCCACGGTTGGATCGCCCGCCGTCAACAACATTCCACCGGCACGCGCCTCCAAGATATATTCTATCATTTCCCGGTTCATTTGTTCGCCCATAATTAACAGCGGAATCCCGGGAGGAGACAGGGCGATCGTTTCGGCCAGGATCCGTCCCTCGGAGCGGGTCAGAGGAACGGCGGTAGCCGGGCTGACAAAGGCCTCTCGCGGTGTCAGGGCACGGGTGGGTAGCGGCGGCAGTCTTAGCGGGGTCACCGGGTGTCTGCGTGAACGCCCCCGCCTCCGAGCCAGCAAAGCCATCACCCGGAGCAGTCGGCGAATCCCTTCGCGCGTGCTTCCCGGTCCGATTACGAATAATAGACCCGAGGGGTCGGCCAGTTCCACCTGGATACGGTGGTTGTTACGCAGCAGACGGGCGGCGTCCGGGCCGCTCCAGCCAGTTTCTCGAAGTGAAACATAGACCTTAGTCAGATCCTGCGCAGGACCGGTATCCAAAACCGGAAAACCAGCATCCGCTAGCCCACCACGCAACTCCAAGGCCAAATCTACCATCCGGCCTACAATCCGAGCCCCCTGCCGGGCCAGCTGGCGCCGGGCCAGATCGAGTGAGGCCATCAGCAGATAGGAAGGGGAGGACGATTGCAGTAGCCCAAGGCTACGGCGAACCGCACCCGGCTCCAGCCGAGACCCCTTGAGGTGCAGCAGGGCGGTCTGGGTCAAACCCGTCCCCATCTTGTGCATACTCTGCACCGCAGCATCCGCGCCGCAGGCCATAGCCGCCAACGGCAACTGCGAGTCAAAGGGCAGGTGTAGCCCGTGGGCCTCGTCCGCCATCAAGGTCATCCCAGCACCGGTAACCAGAACTGCGTGCCCGCTGGTCAATCCGGCCACCCCGAAATAGTTCGGGTGAACCAGTAATACGGCGCGCGCGTCCGGGTGCTTCCGGATCTCCGCCCGCAGCATCTCTTCAGTAATCCCGAGGCAGACCCCGAAATCCGGATCAACAGGCGGGGTGAGGTAGACCGGTTCGGCTCCGCTCAACACCAGCCCGGCCACGACCGACCGGTGTAGGTTCCGAGGGAGAATCACCTTTTCATCCGGCAAGAGACCCGTCAGCATCATGGCCTGAATTCCGGCAGTGCTGCCGTTAACCAGGAAGAAGCTAGTGTCCGCACCGTAGAGGGCGGCGGCCAGCGCTTCGGCATCTCGGATCGAACCAGTGGGAGCATGCAGGTCATCAAGCCCCGGGAGTTCGGTCAGGTCATATCCGGCCAGTTGACCGGACAATACGCGCAGCCGTAGTGGGATCTCCTTACCCCCGCCGTGGCCGGGAAAGTGAAATCCGGTGTAACCCCTGCGAACGTGCCTTTCCAAAGCCTCATAAATCGGTGCCCGTTTCTGATTCAAACCTCTCACCTCTCTCACCTCCCACACTTCACACCTCTCACAATAAAGCCTCTCCCTCAGGGGGAAAGGCCTTTCGAAGTTTAGTTTCTGTCAAGAGGGAACTAGTGTTCTTCTTTCTTTTTCTTCTCTTCCTTGCCGTAGCGCTCAACCAAAATCGCACAGTCCGGGCAGACCGTGGAGCACACACCGCAGGAGATGCAGTCCTCCTTATTGATCGGCTCGATGGCTGGCATCCCGTACACACCCAGGGTCTCGGACCAGCCCAGACACTTCTTCGGGCACTTCTCAATACAAAGCCCACAGCCTTTGCATAGTCCCGGGAACAGCGTGAAGGTGCCCCGCTTCAGTTCTTTCTGTTGATATTCAAAATCAGCCATTTATCCTTGCCCTCCCCGCAGAACCTCGCCTACCAGTTCCATTCCCCGCTCGATAGCCCGGTAATTGAGTTCACGCAGTTTTGGATCCTGTTCAAACTTATAGCCGAGCCGTTTCTCGATCGCCTTCTTGGCGTTCTCGGGGCTGACCACCTTTGTGGCCTCAATCACGGCACCCATGATCATCACGTTGAACACCCGTGGATGCAGTTCCTTCTTGGCAGTCTCCACTCCGGGGATGGCCAGCACCTTCGCGGCCCCCGTCGGCAACTCCACCTTCCCGGTAGCAACCATAGTGTCATACACGAAGACCGTCGGAGCACCTACATACTGCCTAGTGCGGCCCACGGCCCGCTCACTTAAGGCCACAATGATGTCCGCGATCTCAAACTTGGGGGAACCGATCGGCTCATCCCCGATCTGGAGAAAGGCCACACTCACCCCACCCCGCTGTTCAACGCCGAAATTGGGGATGTAGAGCACGTGCTTGCCTTCCTCGTAGGCCGCCTCGGCCAGGATCTCGGCGACGGCCTGGATGCCCTGACCGCCCTCACCGGCGATCATGATCTTCGCCAGTTTAGCCATCGGCCCGCGCCCCCTCTCCACCCGCAGCGGCCTGAAAGGCTTCGGGAACCTTTAGTTCGCCTACCTTAAAGTGCGTGGGCATGGTCTCCTCAATGAACTTCCAGGTGTTCTTGGCGTTGGTGCGCCAGTTTGTAGGACAGGTCGCCAGTATCTCCACAAAGGAAAACCCACGCCCCGCAATCTGATTTTCCAGCGCTCGAGTCACCATTTTATGAAGCTGCTTGGGTCTGGAGATTGTACCCCGGGCCACGTAAGCGCTCTCCGGAGTGATCGTCGCAACCATTTCCGGCCCCTGGGTCGGATGCCCGGTCATATCCGGGTCACGCCCGTAGGGGCTGGTCTCGGTCTTCTGTCCCGGCAGCGTGGTCGGTGCCATCTGTCCGCCGGTCATGGCGTACTGCGTGTTGTTGATCAGGATCACCGTGATCCGGTCGTTACGCATGGCCGCGCTCACCAGGTGCTGGGCGCCGATCGCATAGCCGCCGCCGTCGCCCATATAAGCCACACAGACCAATTCCGGACGGGCCCGCTTCAGCCCCACGATGACCGGCGTGGTACGTCCGTGGTGCGTCTGCACCGTGTCTACGTTAAAAAAGTCCCAGGCCAACAGCGAACAGCCGATGTCGCACCCGAAAACCATACGGTCCTGGATATTTAGCTGGTCAATAGCCTGTCCGAGGACCCTTAGGGCTATTCCGTGCCCACATCCGGGACAAAACTTGTGCGGTTTGGTCTCTCTTCGCCAACTCCGCGGCATTGCCGGTTGAACTGCCACCGATTAACCCCCTTATGCTACGAGTTCCCGGGAACGGGCCATCACCTCTTCGGGGGTTACCCCGACACCCGGCCGGAATAGCGGTACGATCTCAACGGTCTTGCCGTACAAGGATTCCTTGAGGAGCCTCGCCAGCTGGCCCTGTGCCGACTCCACCACCAGGATCTTCTTCGTCCGGTCGGCCATGGCCCGCAAAGCCTGATCCGGCATCGGACGAAGCGTAATCGGCCGAAAATAGCCGATGTTCAGCCCCTCGGCCCGCAGAGCCTCCACGGCCTGCTTGGTGGCCCGTGCCACGACCCCGTGAGCAACGACCACCAGGTCGGCGTTCTCCGTACCGAATTCATCGTGTTCGGGCAGTTCGTTTTGAATCTGCTCGTAGGCCTTGACATGGTCGTTGACCACTTCGTTCAATTCTTCCTCGGTGTTGTAGGTGTTCCGGTAGTGTCCGGGGGGACGTTCCTCGCCCGGCATCCCCGGAAGGCCAACGTAAGGCTCGGGCTTCACCAACTCCACGCCCCGTTCCTCAGGATCATACATGGTGAGCGGCTCCCTCATCTTGGCCTGGTAGCCGTCACCGAGGACGAAAGTGGGCATACGGTATTTCCAAGCGATATTAAAGGCCTTGATAGTATAGTCGAAGAGGTCCTGGTGGGTGGCCGTGGAATACACGATCCGGAAGCCTTCCCCGTTACCGCCGAAGGTGGTTAGAGTCACTTCCTGCTGCGAGTAGATTACGGTCGCCGTGGAAGGGCCGCCCCGCTGCATCACCACAACCACCACGGGCAGGCGCATCATCTCGGCCATCGCCAGCGGCTCCTGCATTAGGACCGTGCCTGGCCCGGCGGTTGCCGTGAAGGTCTTCTTCCCAGCCAGCACTCCGCCGATGGTGGTAAAACCGGCTGAGAGTTCGTCCTCGGTCTGTAGGAAGGTTTTGTTAAACTTCGGTGCTAGCCGCGTCCAATAGTGCATTATCTCGTTCTGTGGAGTAATCGGGTATCCATACATGATCTCGGCCTGTGCAGCCACGGCCGCCCAGGCGACGACCTCATTACCGGTCATAAATACCCGTTTCTCACCGGTGATTGGTTTCTCAGACAATTCCTTAACCCTCCCGACTATGCCACGCTCACCAGAAGGTATGCGGCATATATCTCTTGATGGCCTTGACCGGATTACCAGCCGCGTCCCTGGAACCGATCTTTTCGGCGATTTCGGCCACAGCAATGGTGGCTACCACAGGGATCCCCAGGATGCGGCTCGCTTCACCGACCAGACGGGCACCTTCCTGCACCACTTCCGCGGTGGTCTCCTCTGCCAAGTGGGTGTTACAGATCAAACCGTCTACCCGTTCCAGCATCAGGACGTGCTCCACAATGTCTCTCACCGAACCAGTCATCGGCCGACTCGTGTTCACCACCGCCAGAACCACTAAGGACGGTTCCTCGTCAACACCCTCGATCAGGTTTAGGGTGCGCGCACCCTCCACTCCGTATCCAATATCAAAAATGATATCGCCGGAACGTCTCAGGGCCCATCTGGCTTCAGCCTTGAGAATCGTCCCGGCCTCTCCCAGCCCGACCGTGTCACGGGTTTCCCAGGCTACGACATGCAGGCCCTTTGCAGTTAACTCTTTCTTGATCGGTCGAAGGGCATAGCAGGGCTCCACCACATCCAGATCGACCAGGGTGACCTCGCGGCCGAACCCGACCAGCTCCAGGGCTCGATTCACCGCCACCTCGCTCTTCCCGCTGGCGTATTCTCCCGTGTAGGCTTCCACGATCCGGTGGGTGATTTGATTCACCTCAGAATATTTAGAAAATTATCCTTGATATAGATCAGGGCTACCGTGTCGTCAACCATATCCGCGCCTGCATACTGCATACATGAGGTACGATTTTCGGAATGTACCTAGATTCGGAATGTACCTAGATAATGAAGACCTTTGTCAGCACCAGGAGCACTACACCCGGAACCTGCAGGGCACCGGCGGTAATGATTGTAACGGCGTTGAAGGGAATGTGAAAACCCACCAGCGCCCCACCCAAGTTCACCACCACCAGCAGGGCCACCCCCACGAGCACGTACCCCACCACGCGGCACAGGTACCTGAACGGGGTAATTAGGAAATTCGCGATCAGGTACAAACCGCCGAGACCAAGTAGACCGAGTAGAACCAGCTTCCAGTCCAATTTATCCACCTCCCAGGTTTATCCTTTTCACAAAGATATGACCCGGGAGGAAAATTATACCTCTCTGCGTCCCTCGATGGCGCGGGCCAAGGTGCGACCGTCGGTGTATTCCAGATCCGCCCCCACCGGGAGGCCGAACGCCAGCCGGCTGACCTTCACCCCAAGGTTCTTCAGTACTTTGGCCAGATACAGGGCGGTGGCCTCTCCTTCAAGGCTGGCATTGGTAGCCAGGATCACTTCATCCACGCCACCGCGCCGAACCCGCTCCAGCAGGCGGTCAATCGTCAATCGCTCGGGACCGATACCCTCCATGGGCGAAAGGCTGCCGTGCAGGACGTGATACCGGCCGGAAAAACCGTGCGCCTTCTCCAGCGCCACTACATCCCGCGGCTGTTCCACGACACAGATGTGCCGTACACTGCGCCTCTCGTCCCGGCACATATTGCAGGGATCGTCTTCGGTGATGTCGGCGCACTCCGAACAATAACGCAGTTTCTCCCGCGCCTCCACGATGGCGGCGGCCAGGTTCGTACTTACCTCGGGTGACGCCGTGACCAAGTGGTAAGCCAGGCGCTGCGCCGTCTTCGGACCGATGCCGGGCAGTTTGCCCAGTTCCTCGATCAGCCGCCTGATCGAACGTGTGTACTGCATCAGGATCCTTGACTAAAACAGTCCGGGAGGCATATTTATACCGCCGGTGATTTTTGCCATCTCTGTGGAGACCATCTCCCGCGATAGGCGGAGCGCCTCGTTGGTAGCCGCAAGCACTAGGTCCTGGAGCATCTCGACATCTTCCGGATCTACGGCCTCCGGGCTGATCACGACCGCCCGGATCTCCTGCTTACCGTCGGCGACCACCTTCACTACTCCGCCTCCAGCCGTTGCTTCCACTGTACGCTCGCCGAGTTCCTCCTGCATGCGCATCATGTCGGCCTGGAGCTTCTGGACCTGTTTCATCATTTTGTTCATTCCCAAGATTGAAAACCTCCTAATACTTAGGGTTCCCCCGGTGCATTATCCCTGACACACTTTATCCGCCATTTTACACCCAAAACCCGATGCAGCGCCTCATCGAGGGCGGCCAGGTTCTCCGGGCGTTCAAACACATTTAGGGTAAACGGGTCAGCACAGCTCACCACCAGGGTCATCCCGTTCAGGGCTAGGAGCCGCGTCCGTTTCAGGTACTGCTGCCGCTTGCAGGAGGCCAACACCTCGGGCCAGCGCCGGCAGACTGCATCAAAATCCACTGCTTGGGCTGCCGAAACAGGTTCCTGCACTGTCCGGCGGTCTCGTTCCGAAGCTACCGGCAGTTCCCCGCTCGGTTGGGTCTCCTGCGCCGGAGTCGTTTGAAGCACGTTTGGCGGAGGAGCACTGATCCGGACTTGCACTTCCCCGACAACCGACTCCGGTGGTGCAGTTCCGGGCCTCTCCTCGAGCTTTGCCAGACGCTGCTCCAGATCGGCCACGCGGGTCTCCAGGTCGTCGTCTCCGCGCACAAAGCGGACTATCGCCAACTCCAGCGGCAGACTTAACCGGGAGGCGAAGCGCATCTCCTGCTCGGCCTTGGCAAAGAGCGAGAGCAGTCGCAGTACACGGTCTTGATCCAACTTTGGATTCGTACGTCCATCCAGGGTTGCAAACAGCCGTCCGCGCAGGTAATCCGAAAACTCCCTGGCAAACAGCCGCAGATCCTTGCTGTTCTCCACCTCGTGCAGCAGGCGCAGGGCACCGGCGGCGTCATTCGCATCCAACAGACGGGCCAGAGTCTCCATCGTGTCCTGCCCGACCGTACCGAGTATCGCATACAGGTCATCCATGGTGATTCGATCCCCGCCCAAAGCGGATGCTTGGTCAAGGACACTCAAGGCATCCCGCAGGCTACCCTCGCTTACCCGGGTAATCAGCTCCGGCACCCCGTCATCCACGGAAAGGCTGCCGGACTGGATGATCTCATCCAGTCTCTCTATAATCTCTTCATTACTGATGCGACGAAACTCAAAACGCTGGCACCGGGAGAGGATGGTCAGGGGAACCTTGTGCGCTTCAGTGGTGGCCAAGATAAAGATGACGTGCTGCGGCGGTTCCTCCAGGGTCTTTAACAGGGCGTTGAAGGCCTCCCCGGTGAGCATGTGAACTTCGTCCACAATAAATACCTTGTAAGGCGCGGAAGCCGGCCGATACCGGACTTGCTCGCGCAACTCCCGGATTTCATCGATGCCGCGGTTTGAGGCGGCGTCTATTTCTAGTACATCCACGGATACTCCGTTATTAGTTGCCGTGCAGTTCGGACAACGGTTGCAGGGCTCCGCCCCGTCCCGCTCTGCACAGTTAACCGCCTTGGCCAAAACCTTCGCCGTGGTAGTCTTGCCCGTGCCGCGGGGTCCGGAAAACAGGTACGCATGCGCGATCCGTCCCGAATCGACGGCGTTAACCAGTGTCCGGGTAATGTGCCTCTGGCCGGCGATCTCACTAAACCGCTGCGGGCGCCATGCCCGATAAAGTGCCTGGTATGCCAACTATTTCCCTCCGCTTATCAGGGTAGCATAGGCCTACTGTCAAATCAAGAAATAGCCACCCCTCGGTTGGATGGCGGCCTTAACCTGTTGATTATCGACCCTTAATCCGGTGCCCGTCCTACAACAACACTGCCACTCTCTCCGGATAAGCCTTCGACAGCCGGTTCTTTCTCAAGTTCTCCCTGATTATCCGCTGGATGTCCGGATCCTCACGCGTAGCCCACTTTTCCAGCAGGGCAAAGCCCTCGTCCGGGGATGCGGCCACGAACACACTGAGCGCATAACTCATTCCCTGCACCAGAGTCTTGAAGTCCGGGTTCTTGCGTGCCTCTAAGGGCAGGTTCGAAATGCGCCGCAAAATCTTCTCCGACAGCCGCAGAGCGGCTCGTGCCCGGGCGGGGTTCTCCATCAAGTCTGGTTCCGCCAGCGTGGCTACCACGGCACGGTAATATAGCGGTGTCCCAACCTGAACCCACTTTTCAAAGAGGATGAGCACGTCTTCAGAATGACAAGGTGCAACCCGTTGCAGAGCAATGGCTACGGATTCGCGCATCCGCCAACGAGGGTCTTCGGCTACAACCGAGAACAGGTTGAAAATCCCGCCCATAGTGACCGGGTCGCAACGACAGTAGACCGCCCCAAAGGCCTGGATGGCACAAAAGGGCAGGAATTCCCGCGGTGAACCCGTGGGAGCCTCATACGGGGTGATCCGAGTCCAAGCCTGCACGATGTCCCACAGTTCAATATCCACGTAGGCAGCAAAATAGTCCGCAAAAGCTGCGGCCAACTCCATGTTTGCCCGCGGCCCCGGCAGTCCCGACTGCGCGGCTAAGAACCCCTCCAGCGCGCCTGCGCCTTCCTCCTGGATCATAGCCTCTATTAGCTGTACATACTGCTCACGCTTTCCCAATTGGAACCCCAGCCTCCTAGACGGACCATTGAGATCCCTTAACATTCATTTTTACCAGTATACCATTTATGTGACAACAGGAAGGATCTAAAGGCAAAAATCCCCGGCGATTTTATTATTGCCGGGCAAGCAACGGTTTCCGTTTGGATTGTTACCGCTTTGTAATGATAAGTTGGTGGACAATAATATGGTACCCAAAAAGAGGCGCTCTGCGCCTCTTTTTGGGGTTTGAATGATTAAGCCGTGCACCTGCCTCTGAACAATGACTTCCAGGCGTTACCTCCCGCAGGTGGCTCGGGTCAGGCAGCCTCGCGGCACCCGGAGGAATTCTCTTAGTGCTGCTTCCGTCAGGATCTGACACGGTTCGAGAAGCTCCGTCGCGCAAGACCCAACCGTCAACGCTCCTTACGGCGGCCGGACCCCACAAGCCAAGCCCTCGGGCAGGAATTCGATCCCGCTATAGCGGATTGCGGGTTACAGGGCACCGCTACCTCCCCATCTAGCACGGCATATTTTGGTCGTTCGTCGTTAGTCGCAGTCGGTAGCCACTCACCGGCGTGGCCGATGTTTCGACCCGTTCAACTTCTGACCTCTGACGACTGACTTCTGTTTTATGGCGGAGAGAGGGGGATTCGAACCCCCGAGGCAGTTTCCCGCCCACACGCTTTCCAGGCGTGCGCCTTAAGCCAAGCTCGGCCATCTCTCCACGTTGGAAACCTCAGGTTGTAAGCTTTCCGCCGCTAACGCGACTTCTCCATTCTACCATCTATTATGACCGATTTCAAGCACTACAGGCCCTCTGCCAGCAACTGTTATTCTAGATTCAGGGGGATTGAGACTGGTGGCTATTTGTACCAAGCGAGACCGGTAACCACTCGGGCATACTAGAATCTCAAAGGAGGCTTGGCAAGATGGAGAAAGGGGAAGTTCACAGGGGAGAACACCGGGAGCGCCCGGAACTGATCTTCGACGAGCACCGGCCGCCGGGCTCGCCGCAGCCGCGGGAAGTAAAGTCACAGAAGGCACAGTTGGAGAGCGGGCACCGGCATGGAGTGCAAAATGACGTGCACCTGCACTTCGGGTGGCCCGGGTTATGGGAATCAGCCAGAGAAGTCTCCCGGCTCATTTTGACTTGTCTTCCTCGGATAGTGCTTTCTTGAGTAGATCCCCCAAATTGCTGCCAAAGGTATCCTGATCACTGTACTCGGCGATCAGCTTCTGGTTGACCTGACTCGCCCGCTTGGAACTGCCGAACCCAAAACGGTCTTCCTTTTCCGGCTGCCGGTGTCCGCAGTTCCGATCCTGGCAGACGAACATCTTGCCCCGCTTACCCTTGACCAGCAGCAGATACTTGTTGCAGAGCGGGCACTTGGTCTTGGAAACGTTGTCGGCCTTGTAAACCGAGTCATCCGCTACCACGCTCTTCACCAGTTTTACCGTCGTCTCCCGGATACCTTTGATAAACTTGGCCTTGCTCCCCTTGCCCCGGGCGATATCAGTAAGACTCTGTTCCCAGGTGGCGGTCAATTCCGGGCTTCTGAGTTCAGGGGCCACCAGCTTTACCAACTGGATCCCCTTTGAGGTGGGTACCAGTTCCTTGTCGTTTCGTTCAATGTAGTGGGTATTGAGCAGCTTTTCGATGATATCGGCCCGGGTGGCCGGGGTACCCAAACCACTGCCTTTGATGGATTCCCGCAGTTCTTCGTCTTCTATAAACTTGCCCGGGCTTTCCATGGCGGAAAGCAGAGTAGCTTCGTTGTACCGGGCCGGCGGCTTGGTTTTGGCCTTGTTCGCCTTGAGGCTTTGCACCTGCCGCTCTTCGCCTTTGCTGAGGTTGCTTAAGGTTTGCTCTGGTAAGGCCTCTTCCTTTTTATCCTCCCGTTCGGACCGGTTGTCGGTTACCGCCCGCCAGCCCTTATCCTTGACCACCTTGCCCCGGGAATAGAAGCTTTCTCCGCCAACGGCGGTGACCACAGTGAGCTGGTCATAGCGATAAGGCGGATAGAACACGGCCAGAAAACGCCGGACGATCAGGTCGTACAGGCGCTTTTCGTCTGTGTCCAGCTGCGCTAGTTTCACAGTCTGTTCCGTAGGAATAATGGCGTGGTGATCTGAAACCTTGCTATTGTCTACCAGGCGTTTGGTGATGCTCAGGGTCTTCTCTAGCAACGGCCGGGCTAGCTCGGCGTACGCTCCTACGGCAATGCTTTTCAGCCTGGCGGGCAGGGTGGGAACCATATCAGAAGTGATATAGCGGGAGTCCGTACGAGGATAAGTGACCAGTTTGTGCCGTTCATACAAGCCCTGCAGAACGCTTAGGGTCTGCTTAGCAGAAAACCCCAACCGCCTGTTCGCATCCCTTTGCAGTTCGGTCAGGTCATAGCACAGGGGCGGTGGTTCGCTCTTGTTCTCACGCTTAAGCTCAGAAACCTTTCCAGGATGCCCCTTCAGCCTACTGAGGAGCGCTTCTACTCGATCATGGTCAAAGATCCGGTTGCCCTCTTTTCCTCGCCAGTCCCCGAAATAGTCGCCGAAGTCCGCCCGGATGGTCCAGTAGTCTACGGGCACGAACCCCTTGATCTCTTCCTCCCGCTGCACGATCATGGCCAGGGTAGGGGTCTGAACCCGACCGGCCGTAAGCTGGGCATTGAATTTGCAGGTTAAGGCACGGGTGACGTTAAGTCCGATCAACCAATCCGCCTCGGCCCGGCAAACCGCCGCATCGTACAGATTGTTATACTCCACGCCCGGCTTGATTTTGGCAAAGCCCTCACGGATGGCCGAATCGGTCTGGGAGGAAATCCACAATCTTTTGAAGGGCTTCCGCCAGTTATTCTGCTTCATTATCCAGCGGGCAACAAGTTCACCCTCCCGCCCGGCGTCGGTGGCGATTACCATTTCTCCGATATCGGGACGTTTCATCAGGTTACGAATCACCTGAAACTGGCTGGAGGTCTGGCCTATCACCTTTAGCTTCATCTGCTCCGGCAACATCGGCAGATCTTCTAAACGCCACTGCTTGTACTTCTGGTCGTAATCATCCGGTTCGGCTAAGGTAACCAGATGGCCCAAAGCCCAGGTGACCACGTATTTCGGGCCTTCAATGTACCCTTTGTTCTTGGCGTTACAGTTGAGGACCCGGGCAATCTCCCGGGCCACACTTGGTTTTTCGGCCAATACCAGTGCTTTCATGCGAACCCTCATCCCAGATACTTTTCCCTAACTATAACCCACAACCATCTACGGGACAATCCGCACCGACGGTTACCTGAACGATTCGGCGGCAATCTCCGGAACAACCAGGTCACATCGCTCACCCGGTTTTAATCCGAACAGCTGTTCGTAGTATTGCGCTCCCAACAATTCGAGAAACTGGGCCAGCTCCTGGTTGATCAGATCGTTCACCTCGGCCGCATACTTTTCGCCGCCCACATGCTTCCTGAGCAGCACCTTGTCCAAGGTCTCTTTTTCGGCGAGCAGTTCTCTCTGAATGTCTTGAACCGTCCTGACTAGTTGAGAGCCAGTTCCGGGGAGGCGATAATCGATGAGCAAAGCCGTTTCCCGGGCCAGCAGTTCCACAGGCCCCCGTTCACCGGCCTGTAAATGCAGCCGGATCAGCTTTTCCGCATACTCTTGGTCAGCACTGGGGACAGCCGGTGGATTATCTCCGTCCCAGGTGAAGGATATTTGGGACGCCGACTTGTCCTGAGCCGCTGAGCATTGTCCGATCCGCTCCCGCCATTTACGCTCGGCCGTCTCATTCGGGGTGCCGTATGCGCCATAAATCATTACAGACAGGTTGTAGCTTCGGGCCTGTGACACCAGGACCTTTGCCGGCCATAGAATACGGTTTGCCGCCTGATGACATACCCCGGTCAGCCCATAGTTGATTCCCGCTTCCGAGTCCGGCAGGGATAAGCATTGTGCCACTTCCGGGTGGCCCAGGCCGCTGCCGATTGGCCGGCCCCGGTCGGTACCACCAAAGCACGGCCAACGGTGTCCTGCGCTGCTGGTTACATAGGCGTGTTCCATCAACGGATTCATATATGAGGCCCAAGCGTAGAGTTCTGCCATAGTGGTTTCCTCCCTTTTTAGAAAACTGAGTCAGGATATGTTATGGCAGTTAATACCAGGAGGTTCCGCATGGCGGTGCCAGCCCGGGAGTGGTCTGTGGCTAAATGATATAGGGCTCCCACCCAGACGGGCGAGAACCCTTGTGTATCTTTTCTACGGATTGGCCTTTTCCAAGGTTAGGGCCGTGGGCCTAATTATAAGCTAGGGTGAAAAGTCCTTGCCAATATCCTTGTGCGTGAAGGATCGGGAACGGTTGGCGTAGTCCGCTACAATATGTCCGTTGCCGATCAGCTTGTACTTGTAGATCACCAATCCATCAAGCCCGACCGGGCCTCTGGAGTGGATCTTACCGGTACTAACCCCGACCTCGGCTCCGAATCCATAGCGGAATCCGTCACTGAAGCGGGTGGAACAGTTCCAGAAGACATTGCCCGCATCAACGTGGTCCATGAACCGGTCGGCCTTTTCCTTGTCCCCCGTGATGATGCTGTCCGTATGGCCGGAACCGTAGGTGTTGATATGGTCAACGGCCTCGTCAAGCCCCCCGACCACTTTGACGGATAGTCTGTAGTCCAGGTATTCCGTTTTCCAGTCCTCTTCCGAAGCCGGCGCGGCGGGAATTACGGCGCACGTTTTCGGACATCCCACCAACTCCACCGGTTTGCTCTCGAGGGCCTTCTTCAGTTCGGGCAGGAACACCGGGGCGATCTTTTCATCCACCAGCAGGGTCTCCGTGGCGTTACACACAGCTACGTATTGCGTCTTGGAGTCCACAACAATCTTCACCGCCATCCCGATGTCGGCGTCCTCATGGACATAGCAGTGGCAGATACCGTCAGCGTGGCCCATGACCGGAATTTTAGAGTTGTCCATAATATACCGCACGAAATCATTGGAGCCGCGCGGAATGATCAGGTCGATGTACTGATCCATCTTCAGCATCTCACTGACATCCTCACGGGTTTCCAGCAGTGCCAGCCAGTTTGGGGGCAGGCCGGCTTCCTCTGTGGCCTTCACAATCACATTGGCCAGTATCCGGTTGGTCTCCCTGGCCTCGGACCCGCCTTTCAGCAGCACGGCGTTCCCGCTTTTCAGGCAGAGGGCGGAAATCTGCACCAGGGCATCAGGTCTGGATTCAAAAATCACGCCGATAACCCCGATCGGGCAGGTTACTTTATACAATTCCAAGCCCTCATCCAGTTCGGTGGACAGCAAAGTCTTGCCCACCGGGTCATCAAGCTTGATGAGGCTGTATATACCGTCAACTACGTCATCGATCTTGGCCTCGTCAAAGGTCAGTCGCTTTAAGAGCGGTGCCGGGAGGTTTTCTTTTTCACTTCTCAGCAGATCCTCTTGGTTAGCCTTAATGATTTCTCCCTTGCGCTGTTTCAGCGACTCCGCGATCTGCGCCAGGGCTTTGTCCTTCAGCTCGGCTTCAGCTGCAGCCAGTTTTGTGGACGCTTCCTTTACCAGACGGGCCAGTTCGTTCATGGTCATTCTAATACCCCCTCGGAAATATCTTACCACTACAATTCCAATTAAGTAATCCCGGGAGAAATCCTCTCGGCTTAGAAGAATGTGTCTAGGTGCACAGCGCGGTCGGATCCACCCTCGGAACCAGCCCTTCCTCCGCAGCCCGGCGGAGCAGGGTGGTTACCGCCTCATGCCCGATCTCGCCCAAGTTTGCCGTGAACTCATTCACGTAAAGTTTGATATGCGCCCTTGCGACCTCGGGGGACAACTCTTGGGCGTGGCTAAGCACGTACTCCTGCGACGCCTCCGGGTGGGCCCAGGCGTATTTCACCGAGGCCCGAATCCAGCCGGCGACCGCGGGTAGATTCAAAGACCGTCGGGCGATAATCGCTCCCAGCGGAAGCGGCAGGTTGGCGTCCGCCTCCCACCAGCGGCCCAAATCGGCCAGTAGATTCAACCCATACGAAGGGTAGGTGAAGCGCGCCTCGTGGATCACGAGCCCGGCATCAACCAGACCATCGCGCACCGCCGGCATGATCTCGTGAAAAGGCAGAATCACAATCTCGCCTACGCCCCCCGGCACGTGCTCGGCAGCCCACAAACGGAACAGCAGGTAGGCGGTAGAACGCTCACTAGGCACGGCCACCCGCCGACCGGCCAGCGCCGCGGGATCGTTTGTGTTGAATGCCCGGCCCTCCGTAAGCACCAGCGGTCCGCACCCTCTGCCCAATGCACCCCCGCATGGCAGCAGGGCGTATTCCGATAACACCCAGGGCAGTGCCGCAAAGGAAATCTTAATTACATCCGGCCCCTGATCGCCAGCCGCCAGATTGTTCGTGATATCGATATCGGCGTGGGTCACGTCGAGCCTCGGTGCACCGGGTATCAGTCCGTGTACCCAGGCGTGAAAAACGAACGTGTCGTTGGGGCAAGGAGAGAAGGCGACTCTCATCGAAACACCCCCGATAATACCGCGCTGGCTGCTTCCAGAACATCCAGAGCCTCTTCGATGCGCCATGCGGTGCGCTCACGCGGACCGACCAGATTGGAGATGGCACGAAGTTCTATAACCGGGACGCCGTGGTCTCGCGCGGCGTAGGCTACACCATACCCCTCCATGGCCTCGGCGACGGCACCCGGTACCCGTGCGGCCAGTTCCGTCGCACTCTCAGCGGTACCCGTCACCGTCGATACAGTAAGCACCGGGCCGGTTTTGACCGGCAACCGGGCCGCAAGCAACGCTTCCGTCACATCGCTTACCAGCCTAGCATCGACCCGGATGCGGGTGGAGCCGAAATCTAACTCATCCAGACTGCTGAAGCCCTCCGGGGCCTGGACTCCCAGGTCGGCAGCGATAATCTCGCTGGCAACCACGAGGGAGCCTACCTCGGCCTGACCGGGGAAGCCTCCACCGATACCGGCACTAACGACCAGCCGATACTCGGCTGTTGCCAACGCCTTAGCCGTGTTGACCGCCGCTGCCACTGGACCAACACCGGCGACCAACACGTCATAGTCTGGATGGCCTTGCAGCCCGCGCCATACCGCTTCCCTCTCCGCCGCGACAGCGGTCATCACGAGGATACGCATTCAACTCCACCTTCATACGCGGTTATGCCTTATTGTATCTCGCCCAAGCATGTTTTTCAGCAAACGGAGAGAAACTTACGAATCTACTTACCGATGTACGTTTGGATACAGGCGCATATCTCATCCATTGCCTGCCGGGCTTGGGGAAAAACAAGGGATTCCCACCCTTAACCGATGAGAATCCCTTTTGTAATATCAATTATGGCGGAGAGAGGGGGATTCGAACCCCCGAGACGCTATTAACGCCTACTCGATTTCGAGTCGAGCGCCTTCAACCGAACTCAGCCATCTCTCCGCGTATACTTAATTGCTTATTTTCTGATGTCCCTGAAGAAACGCCGGACGATTTCCCGGCATTCCTCTTCCAGCACTCCGGGTATGACCTCCGCCTGATGGTTAAAGCGCGGCTCCCGCAGGAGTTCAACCACCGAACCGGCCGCGCCGGCCTTGGGATCCGGTGTTCCGTAGACCACCTTGCCCACCCGGAACTGAACGATTGCTCCCGCACACATTGGGCAGGGCTCCATAGTCACGTACAACGTGGCGTTGTTCAGACGCCAGTCCTTCAACTGCCGCGCCGCTACACGGAGGGCGATCAACTCGGCGTGGGCCGAGGCGTCGCTGTCCAATTCGCGCCGGTTGTGGCCACGGCCGATGATTGTCCCGTCCTGCACCACCACGGCACCGACCGGAACCTCGCCCTTGGCGTAGGCCTTGTCTGCCTCCTGCAGTGCTTCGCGCATAAACCCGGCGTGTTCGGCCAGGTCCGGCACCCAGTTCACGTTACTACCCACTTTACATGCCGGTCGCAGATCCAGCAACCGCTATTCTGAGCCGGTCAGGGTGGCTTCTTTTCCCACTTCTAACCTCTCACATCACACTCTGCTTCTGACCTCTGACTTCTTTTTTGGTGGGCCCGGAGGGACTCGAACCCCCGGCACGCGGTTTAGGAAACCGCTGCTCTATCCGCCTGAGCTACGGGCCCATATTAGGTTTTCAGCGTTAGAATAAAATGTAGGAATCCGCGCCGCGAATTCCCTGCTTCGTCGAAATCGACGACTGTTATGTTATAGTGGCGCGCCCGGAGGGAGTCGAACCCCCAACCTACAGATCCGTAGTCTGGCGCTCTATCCATTGAGCTACGGGCGCATTATTAGCGGTGTGAGGTGGGATGTGAGTCGTGGGAAACCTGATTGATCCTTTATCTCACGTCCGACATCTCACTTATCAATGGGAGAGGCTCAGCGGTTTCTTCCGCTCACCCACCTCTAACCTCTCACATCTCACTTCTCAAATGGCGGAGAGAGAGGGATTCGAACCCTCGAGACAGGTTAATGCCCATCTACTCGCTTAGCAGGCGAGCGCCTTCGACCTACTCGGCCATCTCTCCACGTACTATCGCTTTTGTCCACCGTCCTCCGAAATTTGGCGGAGGGGGTGGGATTCGAACCCACGGAACCACAAGGGTTCAACGGTTTTCAAGACCGTCTCCTTAAACCGCTCGGACACCCCTCCGTGGTCGTTTTCACGCAAATATCACTATAGCACAGTCTGAACACCAGTGTCAACAGCGATCCCCGCCAAAACCGCGCTACAAGGAGCCTCAGCGCTCCTCAGAGTGCATGGTTTAAAGCTTCTCAGCAACCAGATCCGCGTCATCCCGCAATATAGGGCGTCAAGACCCTTGGTATGGATGAATGCGACACTAACAACCCCGGACGCATCCGTTAGACTTTTGAACTTTTGAAGTCTGTCCCCTCAATGCGGATCATTCCGCCCATGTAGGGTACTAATACTTTCGGAACGACAACCGAGCCGTCGGCTTGCTGGTAGTTCTCCAGAATGGCGGCCACGGTGCGACCAACGGCGACCCCCGAGCCGTTTAGGGTGTGCACGAACTCGGCCTTAGCGCGTGGCTGGGGACGGTACCGGATGCCCGCGCGGCGCGCCTGGAAATCGGTGAAGTTCGAACAGGAGGAGATCTCCTTGTAGCTCTGGTAGCTGGGCATCCAGACCTCTAAGTCGTAGGTCTTGGAGGAGGAGAAGCCCACGTCGCCTGAACAGAGCACGATGATCCGGTAGGGCAGTTCCAAGAGCTGCAGCACTTCTTCGGCGTCGTGCACCAGCTTCTCCAGTTCTTCGTTAGAATCCTCGGGTTTGCAGAATTTCACCATCTCGACCTTGTTAAACTGGTGCTGGCGGATTAGGCCCCGGGTCTCGCGTCCGGCCGCACCTGCTTCGGCACGGAAACAGGCACTGTAGGCGACATAACGAATGGGCAACCCGTCTGCCTCCAGGATCTCGTCGCGCAGGAAGTTCGTGACCGGAACCTCGGCCGTGGGAATCAAGTAATAATCGTTGTTTTCGATCTTGAACATGTCCTCGGCGAACTTCGGCAGCTGGCCGGTTCCGACCATACTCTGACCGTTGACCAGGAACGGCGGGAGAAGCTCGGTGTAGCCGTGCCTAGTGATGTGCAAATCAAGCATGAAGTTGATCAGGGCGCGCTCGAGGCGAGCACCCGCCCCCTTCATAAAGCTGAACCGGGCACCGCTCACCTTGCCGCCGCGCTGGAAATCCACGATGTCTAGGCCTTCACCGACATCCCAGTGCGCCTTGGCCTCGAAATCGAAGTACGGGGGCCTGCCCCAGCGGCGCACCTCTTGGTTATCGCTCTCATCCCGGCCAAAAGGCACCGAGGACTGGGGGATATTCGGGATTTGCAGGAGCATGTCTTGCAGCCGCCGATCAACCCGGCGGATGTCTTCGTCCAGGTCTTTAACGCGCTGGGAAACCTCGCGCATCTGTATGATCAGATCTTCCGCCGGCTGCCGCTCCTTCTTCAGTCGGGCGATCTCTTCAGACACGGCATTGCGCCGATTCTTCAGTTGTTCAACGGTGAACAGCATCTGCCGCCATTCTTCGTCCGCGTCCAGGAGCCCGGCGAGATCAAAGTCAAAGCCGCGCTTTTCCAGAGCCGCCCGTACAACATCGGGATTCTTCCGGATGAACTTTAGGTCTAACATCGGAAACACCTCCGCTCGGAGCCGGATCACCGTCTCCGGAACAATGCATTCTTACAGGCTGACCATCTTCACGCCCAGGATGCCGTCCACCTGACCCAGTTCCTCAAGGGTACCGGCAGGCACCGGACTATCGATAGTCAGGACCATCACCGCTTTGCCGCCGACCTCCTTGCGCCCCACCTGCATCGCGGCGATATTGATGTCGTGCGCCCCGATCAGCATCCCCACCCGGCCGATGATCTTCGGACGGTCGTAGTGCGGTACGACCAGCATATGGCCCTCGGGCACGGTATCCACACGGTAGCCGTTAATGGCCACCACCCGCGGGAACTTGCCCTGGGAGAGGGTTCCGGCCAGTTCGCTTTCTTCTTCAGAGGAGATCACCTTCACGGTCATCAGGCCGGCGTAGTCTTCTTCCCGCTCGACCTTGGTCTCACTCACCTGGATTCCGCGATTCCTGGCCACGACCATGGCGTTCACGAAATTAACCCGCTCCTGCAGGATGGTGTCCAGGATGCCCTTGACCAGTGCGGTGGTCAGCGGTGCTACCGGTTTACCGGCCAATTCCCCGCTGTACGTGACTTCTATTTTCTGCACGCGTCCGCTGAGCAGCTGGGCGTGGAACTTGCCCAGCACCTCGGCCAGCGGCAGGTAGGACTGAATGGCGCGCAGGATGTCCGGTTTGAGAGACGGAATGTTCACGGCGTTCTTTACGATTTCATTACGCAGGGCGGCAATGATCTCCTCGGCCACGTCCACGGCCACGCCCACCTGCGCCTCTCTGGTGGATGCCCCCAGATGCGGAGTACCGATCACATTCGGCAGTTTCAACAGGGGACACTCGGTCGCCGGTTCACACTCAAACACGTCCAATGCCGCCCCGGCCACCTTCCCTGAGATCAGCCCCTGGTATAACGCCGACTCGTCGATAATCCCGCCACGGGCGCAGTTGATGATGCGCACGCCTTCCTTCATCAGGCCGATGGCGCGGGCGTCGATCATGTACTTGGTCTCCTTGGTCAGGGGCATATGCACGGTGATGAAGTCGGCCTCCCGAAAGACCTCATCCAGGGGTAGGACCTTAACACTCATCTCCCGCGCCCGTTCCTCGGTCAGGAAGGGGTCGTAAGCGATAACATTCATCTCCATCGCTTCGGCGCGTTTAGCCACGCCGCTGCCGATCCGGCCCAGTCCCAGGATACCCAAGGTCTTGTTGCGTAGTTCCACGCCGACAAAGGCCTTCTTGTCCCAAACCCCAGCCTTCATCTTGGAGTCTGCCTGGGGCAGATTGCGGGCCAGGCCCAGCATATGTGCCATGGTTAACTCCGTGGCGGCGTTGGTGTTGCCTTCGGGGGCGTTGACCACGATAATCCCCCGTTCGGTGGCGCTGGTCACATCGATGTTGTCCACACCCACACCGGCGCGGCCGATGACCTTCAGGTTAGCCGCCACGTCCATTACCTCCCGGGTCACCTTCGTGGCGCTGCGTACGATCAAGGCGTCGAACTGCGGGATGATTTCCAGGAATTCTTCCGGGGTCATCTTGTTGCGCACTTCGACCTCGATGTCCGGCTCACGCTTCAGGACGTCGACTGCCGACTGTGATACGCTATCCGTTACAAGTACTTTCATTTTGTTAATTCGCACCTCCGAGAAATACCTTCTGGGCTGCGGCCACGCCCTTACCCAGTTCCAGGCCGTAACCAAGCTCGGAAAGCGCCATTTCCAACGCGGCAATAGAACTGATCACGTCGAGATGGTCGGCGTAGCCCATGTGGGCGATACGGAAGATTCGGCCACTTAGTTCGCCCTGCCCGCCGGCAAACAGTACACCGTATTTATCCAGTAGTAGTTTGCGAAGGTCTCCCACATCCACGCCCTCGGGGGAAATCACGGCGGTCACCAAAGGCGATGCGCATTCTTCGGGCATCAACAGTCTCAGCCCGAGCGCCTTAGCAGCCTCGCGGGTGGCACGCGCCAACAGGCGGTGCCTGGCAAAAACGTTCTCCAGGCCCTCCTCCAGGATCAGGTCGGTCGCCGCCTCCAGCCCGAAGAAAAGGGAAACGGCCGGCGTGTAGGCGGTGTTCCACTTAGCATAAGACTTCCGAGCCGCTTCCAGGCTGAAATAGTAGCGCGGGCTCTTGCATTTTGCAATCAAATCCCAGGCCTTGTCGCTAACGCTTACCAGGGCCAGACCGGGCGGCACCATCAGTGCCTTCTGGGAAGCTGTGACCAGGATATCCACACCCCATTCGTCTGGCTTCATCTCCACCCCGCCCAGGCCGCTGACGGCGTCCACCACCAGAACCGCCCCGTGTTTACGGGTGAGCGCCCCGATACCCTCGATATCGTTAATAACCGCGGTTGAGGTCTCGTTCAGGGTAGCCAAGACCAGAGTGATGTCGGGGTGGGTGTCCAGCTGTTTCTTTACAGTGGCCAGGTCGACAGGCTGTCCCCACGGGAAATCCAGCTCAATCACCTCGGCCCCGTAGACCCGGGCCAGATCCCGGAAACGCTCGCCGAATTTGCCGCCCACCAGGGCCAGCACCTTGTCACCGGGGTTGACGGTATTCGCCACCGCCGCCTCTAGGCCCCCCGTCCCGGAACTGGTCAGAATAAAAACGGGATTCGAGGTCTGCATAATCTGCTGCAACTTACCCGTGAGGCGGGCAGTCAGCTCCGCAAACCCCTTACTCCGGTGACCGACCATCGGACGGGCCATTGCCTCACTCACCTGCGGCGGTACCGGTGTGGGACCGGGAATCAGAAGGCGCAGTTTCTTATCCATCGTGTCTAGTACACTCTCCTTTTACCCTTAGTTTTTGTCGGAAAATTGATAAAATAAAACCTCCCGCCCTTGATAAACTCAAGGGACGAGAGGATTAATCCCGCGTTGCCACCCTTTTTGGCCGTCCTGCGGACGACCCACTTTAACGCGTTAACGGCGCGACCGTCCCCGCTTACTAGCTTCGGCAGGGACCCTCCAGGAAGGATTCCCCGTCACTCCATACCGGTTCACACCAACCACCGGCTCTCTGAAAAGGAAGAATGGGTACTGTTTTCCTGTCATGGGGTTTTCTATTTTGTCGATGGCCAACAGTATACTACAACTGAATCCCCTGTGGCAAGGGCAGGAAACGGGGACAGGCTGGTTTTTCTCGTATGTAAGTCAGAAAAGGGGTCAGACACCGGAAAAGGGGTCAGACACCGATTAAACAAATTAAAGAATTTAAAGCCTCGACCCCGCTAGAAAGTAGGCGTGTAGGCGGTTATCTTCAGTCAACTCGGGGTGGAAAGCGGCGGCAAGCAGGTGTCCCTGTCGTACTAGGACCACCTTGTCGTGGTACACCGCTAGAACCTCCACGCCCGGGCCGACGGAAATGACCTGTGGGGCCCGGATGAAGACGCCGCGCAAAGGTTTGGCTCCGAGAACCGGTACGTCCAGTTCCGATTCAAAGCTCTCCACCTGCCGCCCGAAGGCGTTCCGGGAAACACCGATATTCATCAGGCCCAGACGCGGTTGTTCAGAACCCTCGATCTCGCGGGCGAGCATAATCATCCCCGCACATGTGCCAAAGATCGGTGTGCCTGCTTCCCCCATCTTGCGGATCGGCTCAAAAAGGCCGTACTGGTCCATCAGCTTCCCGATCGTGGTACTTTCCCCACCGGGAATAATCAAGGCCCGGCAGCCTTGTAGCTGCTCGGGCTTGCGCACTTCCACCGGCTCGGCCCCTAGGCCGGCCAGCGCCAGGCAGTGTTCCCGAAAAGCCCCCTGAAGGGCTAAAACCCCAACTTTCATGGTTACCAGCCGCGCTCCTGCATCCGCTCGTGTGGGGCAATGGTGGAGATGTCCATCCCGGGCATGGCCTCACCCAGTCCCCGTGACACCTCGGCCAGTACCTGCGGGTCGTTGAAGTGCGTGGTGGCCGCGACGATGGCCCGTGCCCGGGCCGCCGGGTTCTCCGATTTAAAGACACCGGAGCCGACGAAGATCCCGTCGCAGCCGAGCTGCATCATCAGCGCAGCGTCGGCCGGGGTGGCGATGTCGCCCGCGGCAAAGTTCACCAGCGGCAGGCGTCCGGTCTCGGCTACCTGTACAACTAGCTCGTACGGTGCGCCCATGTCCTTGGCCGCAGCCATCAGTTCTTCCTTAGGGAGAACGGTCAGCCGGCGAAGCTCGCCGCTCACCATGCGCATATGCCGCACCGCTTCGACCACGTTTCCGGTGCCAGGCTCGCCCTTGGTGCGGATCATCGCGGCTCCCTCACCGATCCGCCGTAGCGCTTCGCCCAAGTTCCGCGCGCCGCAGACAAACGGCACTTTAAACTCGTTTTTGTTGATGTGGTACTGCTCATCAGCCGGGGTGAGCACTTCACTCTCGTCAATATAGTCAACACCCAGGTATTCCAGGACCTGAGCTTCAACAAAATGTCCGATCCGTACCTTGGCCATCACCGGAATGGTCACGGACTCCATAATCCTGGTGATGATACTCAGGTCAGCCATTCTGGCAATACCGCCTGCGGCCCGGATATCCGCCGGTACCCGTTCCAGCGCCATCACTGCACAGGCGCCCGCCTCCTCGGCGATCTTGGCCTGCTCCGGTGTGGTGACGTCCATAATGACGCCGCCCTTGAGCATCTCAGCTAGTCCCTTCTTAACCGTCCAGGTTCCCTTTTCTGTCATCTTACTGCCTCCGCGCTCTCATTAAGGAGATTGTTTTGTAAAACCGGAGATTTCGGAAGTCTCTTGGGTTTTTCCCGAGAATATCTTACATTAATCGTCATAGAAAAACAACCGCCCTTTATTTGACGAGCATCAGGGGTACGCTGGACAGGTGGACCAGTTTGTGCGCCACGCTGCCGAGGATCAGGTTGTCCAGGTTGCGCCTGCCGCGCGTGCCGGCGACGATCAGGTCGTACTGGTGCCGTGTAGCGTAATCAACGATGCTTTCCGCAGGACTGCCCATCAGTTGCTCAACATTGATTTGGAATCCCTGTTCGAGGAAGAAGGCCCGGTACTGATCGGTGGTCTGCCGCATGTATTCGAGGATGGTTTCCTTAAGCTTCTCGTTCATCAGCAGGGAGAACTCTTCCTCCCCGCTTGGATAGACCATTAGGGCGATGAGTTCGACTGCCGGATTCATCCGGAGGAGATTCAGGGAGTACTCAGCCGCCCGAAATGATGCTCGGGATCCGTCCACTGCCAACAGCACCTTAAACATCGTCGCGGTTCCCCCCTACTTAACGATAATCACCGGGCAAGTGGCCAATTGAACCACCTTATGACTGACACTGCCCATCAACAGTTCCTGGAGCGCACCCGCCCCCCGGTGCCCCATCACGATCAGGTCCGTCTTCTGTTCACTGGCATAGCGGACGATTTCCCCGGCGGGGCTACCGCGGCCGTGGTTAGTGCGGACCGGCAATCCGGCCTCGTCGAAAACCGCCTTCGTCCGGGTCAGGATTCGGGCACGGCTTTCGGCATAGGGATCCTCTACCCGGTCACTGTCGTCCGGGTTACCACGTTCGGCGGCGATCCAGAAGAAATTGCGCTTCGCCAGACGCCGGGGAATATTGTCAACCGTAAACACGGTTACCTCGACATTGTCACCAAGCCGCATCAGGCTCACGGCGTACCTTGCGGCACGCAGGGACCAGTCCGAGCCGTCCGTCGGAACCAGGATTGACTTGATCAAGCGCCATCGCCCCCTCGCGGTTTCCTAGTCGTCGGGGGTGACCTGGGTCACCCCCACCACCCGATCCCCTTCGCCCAGACGCATCAACAACACCCCACGGGCCGGACGCCCGAAGGGCAGCACGTCCTTGGTTCTCAGGCGGATCAGCACGCCGACCTTGCTGACGAGCATGATTTCCTCACCTTTCTCCCGCTTCACGACCTGCGTGGCCACCACATCCCCACTCACTCCACTGATCTTGGTGGCAATCAGACCTTTACCGCCTCTGGCCTGGGGCCTGAATTCATCCAACGCCGTGAGCTTGCCGTGTCCCCTAGCCGTGATCACCATCAGCCAAGCCCCTTCGAGGACCTTGTGCATACCTAACACCTGATCCTTCTTGCCGAGCATAATCCCCCGCATTCCACGGGCGGTTCGGCCCATCGGGCGCACATCAGTCTCGTTGAACCGGATGGCCATGCCTTTCTGCGTGGTGATCATAACGTCCTGAGCACCGTCGGTGATCTCTACATCGACCAGTTCATCACCGTCGTCCAGGGATAGGGCAATGAGACCGTCCCGGCGTACCGTATCGAACTCTTCCAAGCGGGTCTTCTTAACCACGCCCCGCCTGGTGGCCATGAAGAGGTAACTATTTTCCGTGAAATCGGTAACCGGAATCACCGCGGTAATCTTTTCGTTTCCAGTCACCATTATCAAATTGACCACTGCGGTTCCACGCGCGTGCCTCCCGGCCTCCGGGACTTCGTAAACCTTTAACTTATATACCTTACCTCGGTCGGTAAAGAACAGCAGGTAGTCGTGGGTCTTAGCCACGAACAGATCCTTAACAACATCCTTGACCTTGGGCTCGACGCCGGTTTTACCTCGCCCTCCGCGCTTTTGGCTGCGGTAGACGTCGGTAGACATCCGCTTTAAGTAGGCCTCGTTGGTGACGGTGATCACCACTTCCTCCTGCGGGATCAGGTCCTCAGGCTTAAAGGCTGTCTCATCTCGGGCGATTTCGGTACGCCGCTTATCCGCATACTTTTTCCGGATGACAGCCAACTCTTCCTTGATGATCCCCAGGACCTTATGCTCATCCGCCAGCACCGACTCTAGGTAAGTAATCTTTTCCACCAGGTCATTATATTCTGCTTCCAGCTTATCGCGTTCCAGTGCGGTCAACCTCTGCAGGCGCATGTCCAGGATTGCTTGAGCTTGTTTCTCACTGAGCCCGAAGATATCCATTAAGCTTTGCCGCGCCTCATTCGCATCCCGGCTGCCCCGGATGGTCCGAATAACCTCATCCAGGCGCTGTAGGGCGATACGCAGACCCTCCACGATGTGCTGCCGGGCCTGGGCCTGCTCCAGCAGGTACCTGGTGCGACGGACAACAACATCCTTCTGATGATCGAGATAGTGGGCAAGCACCGACATCAACGGCAGTACCAAAGCCTGACCGTCGACCAAAGCCCGCATGTTCACGCCGAAGCTTTCCTGGAGTTGAGTCTGCTTATACAAGTGGTTCAAAACCACTTGGGGGGTGGCGTCGCGGCGGAGTTCGATTACCACGCGCATTCCCGTCCGGTCCGACTCGTCACGCAGGTCACTGATCCCGTCGATCTTCTTCTCCCGCACCAACGTGGCGATCTTCTCCACCATGCGCGCCTTCTCCACCATATAGGGGATGTCGGTGATAATAATCTGCTGCC
>Ga0180016_100067_pt1 | contig 48413 bp, 41 predicted proteins | sample KR46_M_MetaG_FD_129673 | JGI IMG/M metagenome (GOLD analysis project Ga0180016, IMG submission 129673) | Groundwater microbial communities from the Olkiluoto Island deep subsurface site, Finland - KR46_M_MetaG | ecosystem: Environmental > Aquatic > Deep subsurface > Groundwater | place: Finland... | reverse complement strand
GGCCCCGATGACGATGCGGGGCAGGCCGGTGCGCCGGGCCAGGGCCACCGCGCCGTCCACCATGAGGTCCGCCCCCTTGGACAGCACCACGATACAGACGATCAGAAGCAAGAGCAGGCCCCACATGGGCATGCCCGCCACCATTTGGTGCAGCACTTGGTCGCTGGTCAGGTAGTGCAGTGCTTCGCGCAAGGTCTTGTCCGCCGCCTTTCACCGGGATATGGTCCGGGCCCAAAGCCCAGATGGGAGCTTACCATGACCGGAGGGCCCAGCCAAAAAATGCGGCGGGTTTTAGGGAACAAAAAGGGCCACGGATCGGGTGGCCGGGCTAGTCCTCGGGCGGGCAGCGTTCCCAACCCAGCACCTGTAGGCAGGACTCCATGGTCCAGGCGGTGGGCCCTTTTTCAAAGCCCTTACCCAGGGAGTCCTTCAGGTATTGCTGGCGCTTTTTAACCTTTTCCGTGCACTGCTTAATGGCCTTGTCCAGCTCAATCCGGCCCTGGGGGACCCAGCGGTAGCACCAACCCTCGGTCTGGTACTCAAAACTCCGGGGGTCGGGGCTGTCCAGGCCGCTGGTGTCGCTGCCGCCGCAGGCGCTCAGGGATAGGGCCAGCATGGCCGCAACAAGAGCGGCCAGAAAAACGCGATGGTTCAAGCTGCGCGACATGGCTGGGGTCAACCTACCTCCCGGCGAATGAATGGGGCCCGGCAACCACCTTGCCCCATGTTTGAAAAGTACCACAAAACCACACCCGCTAGCCATGCATGGGAAAGGGCCTATTCCCCGATGATCTTAATAAGCACCCGTTTGGGGCGTCGGCCGTCGAACTCCCCATAGAAGACCTGCTCCCAGGTGCCCAGGTCCAGACGTCCGCCCGTGATGGCCACCACCACCTCCCGGCCCATGATCTGCCGCTTCATGTGGGCGTCGGCGTTGTCCTCGCCCCGGTTGTGGCGGTACTGCTCCACCGGGGCGTGGGGAGCCAGCTTTTCCAGCCACACCTCGTAGTCGTGGTGCAGACCGCTTTCGTCGTCGTTGATGAACACGCTGGCGGTGATGTGCATGGCGTTGACAAGCACCAAGCCCTCCTGGACCCCGCTGGCGGCGACGGCTTGCTCGACTTCAGGCGTGATATTGATGAAGGCCCGGCGGGTGGGCACGCGGAAGGTCAGCTCCTGGCGATGGCTTTTCATTTTTTCTCTCCGGCGCTCAGTTTGGGACCAGATGCTTTTTCCACATTAAAACCCCGTTCAGGCGGTCGGGCAACCCGAGGGAGGCACCACGCAAAATCTTTTCTCGCCCGTGGCGCCGGCGGTATCATTAAAACATGAGCAAGCAAATCATCCTATCAGCAAGGGGAAAACCTATGCAGCGCGCGGTGTCCCTGTCCCTGAAGGCCCTGGTTTTGTGGGCCCTGGCCCTGATGCTGGCGGCGGCCGCCGGATGCGGCCAGGTATACCTGGACCCCGGTCCCGACCCGGCCAAGGTGCGGGTGAAGCTGTGGGCCAAGGTGCCGGAAAAGCTGAAAAACCATCCCGGCGAGTGGATTTACTGGGATTGGAGCCTGCGTCTGGTGGTGCCCAAGGGGGCCTATCCCATGCTGAAACCCACCGTGACCCAGGATTTCAACACCATACCCCACACCAATCCCCTGGTGCGCGACACCACCTTCCTGGTTCCGCCAGGCAAGAACAAGTATTTGCTGGAGGTATACGGCTACGCCATACGCCAGCGGGACGAGCACTCCGGGCCCAGGGTCTTGACCAAGCTGATCGATTTCATAGACCTGGACCTGGCTCCGGGCAGCACCTACGTCTTGGAGCGCCGGGTGGGCGGCCAGTAGAAGTTTAGGCCCTGGGCGGCGCTGGGCCGAACACCAGGTCCAACAGGGCGTTGATCTCTTCTTGGGAGTCGGGCCAGTCGACCACGGGCTCAAGGGGCGATTTGGGTTTCAGATCGCCTAGGCCCTCCCGCGGGGTGGCCACGGCCGGGGCTGATTTCGCCTGGCTATTGGCCAGCTTGTTCCGGGCCTGGAGCTTGGCTCCGGCCAGGTGGCGCATCTCCTTGGCGGCCTGATCGTCAAAATAGTCTATGCCCTCGTCGTGGCGCGGCCCGCCACGGCGTTCGCCAATGGGCGGCGCGACGTCGCAGGGCGAAGCCAGGCGGCGGAAACGGCGCAGGTTGTGCTTCAGGTTGGTGGCCCCCATGGCCTCCAAGGTGCGCAAAAACTCGGGCCGGGCCAAAAGGAAGATATTGAGCACCCGGGGGGAGAACTGGTCTTCGTTGCCCAGCAGGTCGATCTCCTGGAGCATCTCCGGGCCCCAATTTTGGGCGCTGTCGATGAGGATGAGTACCTTGCGCCCCTGACGGCGATACTGCTGAATCAGCTCCCTGAGGTCCAAGAGGAAGCGGGCCTTGTACTGGCAGGGCCCGTCCATGCCCAAGGCCTCGGAAATGCGGCGGAACAGGTCCATGGGGGTGGGGCACTGCTCGGCGCTCAGATGCACGCAGGTCACCTCTTGTCCCAGGGAGGCCTTCAGCTCGTCCAAAAGCTGGGTCTTGCCCGAACCGGCCCGACCCACCACCAGGGCCCAACCCTCGCTCTGCTCGATGCTGTAGAGCAGGGTGGCCAGGGCTTCACGATGGCTGTCCTCCTTGATGTGCACGGCTTGCGCCGTCGCCGGGTCGCCGAAACCGTCAAAAGATGTGCTGTGTGCGCTCAAAGCAAGTACCTCGAAAATGTATGGGCTCCCGGCCACATATCATGCAATGAGCCGTTGATATGGAAACCCTGGTGCCAACCTTGCTGTTAACTAAAATTTAATAAGTTAACGCCGAATCCCATAAAAGCAACCACCGATTGCAAGCGCGGCTTGCCCGGCCTCGTGGCCGCACAACTCCAGTGCTTACCAGGCAGGGCTTGGTGTCCTATAATAAAAATTAGGGGAAATAGCGGGCAGGCGACCCCAGTGACATTATTCTAAAGCCTATCAAGTAACTAAGACAAGAGGATAACGCCCAGCGGCCCTGCCAGCTTACCCGGAAGGAGGCGCCCCATGCCGGAGGACGAGGCCACCACCAGGGAACTGCGCCGGGAGATTGAGCGCATGCGCGCGAGCCTGGGCCGAGGCCAGGGTCGGCGTAACGCGGACCCGGAAAGCGCGGCCGACCACCAGGAAGCGGATTTCCACACCTTGGCTCAGACCGTTTCCGCGGCCATCTTCATCATCCAGGGCGAGCGGTTCCTCTATATGAACCCGGCCGGAGAACGCCTGTGCGGCTACACCAAGGAGGAGCTAAAGGCCCTGCCCTTCTGGCAAATCATCCATCCGGATTTTCGCCAAATGGTCAAGGAGCGGGGACTGGCCCGGCAAAAGGGCGAGGAGGTTCCCACCCGCTACGAGTTCAAGATTCTCACCAAGGACGGGCGGGAGCGCTGGGCCAGCTTCACCGCAGCGGTCATCAAGCATCATGGCGAGCCGGCCATCCTGGGCACCGCCTTTGACATAACCGAACACAAGAACGCCCAGCATGAGATCAAGGAGTCGCGCAAGCGACTGGCCGACATTATCAACTTTTTGCCGGACGCCACTTTTGCCATCGACCGCGAAGGCCGGGTCCTGGTTTGGAACCGGGCCATCGAAAATCTGACTGGGGTGAAAGCCGAGAGCATCCTGGGCAAGGACAACTACGAGCACGCCCTGGCTTTCTGGGACGAACGCCGGCCCATCCTGGCCGACCTGGCCATGGAGTGGGACCAGACCTACGAGGACCGCTACCCCTACGTGCGCCGGGAGGGCCACACCCTGCTCACCGAGGCCTTCGCGCCCAAAATACCGCCCAACGGGGCCCACCTTTGGGGCAAGGCCACCGCCCTTTTCGACTCCCAGGGCGAGATCGTGGGGGCCATAGAGACGGTGCGCGACATCACCAAGCGCCGGGCCATGGAAGAGGCCCTGCGCGCCTCGGCGGCCAAGCACCGGGCCCTGGTGCAGAGCCTGCCGGTGGGCATGATCTCGGTGGACCCGGAGTTCCATATCACCGAGATCAACTCCCAGGGCGAAAAGATCCTGGGCTACAGCCAGGGGGAGGTGCTGGGCCGACCCTGCGGCGAGGTGCTCAGGGCCGAGGTGTGCCACGGCCAATGCCCCATCCGGGGGGCCCTGAGCCGAGGTGAGCCCACCGGGCCCATCGACACCACCTTCCAGAGCAAGGACGGCACCCGCAAGGCGGTTCGCATAAGGGCCTCCGGGCTCTACGACCTGGAGGGCAAACTGGTGGGCGGGGTGGAGATATTCCAGGACATCACCGAGCTGAAGGCCCTGGAGCGCGAGCGGGCCAACCTGGTGAGCATGTTCGCCCACGACATGAAGAGCCCCCTGGTGGGCATCCAGGGCTTCGCCTTGCGCCTGCTCAAGAAGAGCGAGCTGAACGACGCGGACAAGCAGAGCAAGTATCTGGAGATCATCCGGCGCGAGGCCGCGCAGTTGGAAAAGATCATCAACGACTTCCTGGACTTCACCCGCCTGGAGACCGGCAACCTGAAGCTCAGCTTCAGCGCGGTGTACCTGGACAAGGAGTTCCTGGAGCTGTTGGAGGCCTTCCAGGCCCGCTTCGACCAGGAGGGGGTGGGGCTTTCCATGCTGGGCACCGAGAGCCTGCCGGTGATCCAGGGCGACGCGGCCAACCTGCGCCGGGCCTTCACCAACCTGCTGGACAACGCCCTAAAGTACTCTGCACGAGGCACCCAGGTGCGCATCGAGGCCGAGGCGGTGGGCGACACGGTGGTGCTGCGCTTCATCGACCAGGGGGCGGGCATAACCCCCGAGGAGCTGCCCTACATCTTCGATATGTTCTACCGGGCGGCCAGCCACGGCAAGCAGCCGGGCCACGGCCTGGGCCTGGCCGGAGTGGAGGCCATCATCAAGGGCCACGGCGGCCAGGTTATGGTGAGCAGCGAGGTGGGCAAGGGATCGGTGTTCAGCGTGATGCTGCCGGTGAGCCAGCCCGAGGCCGAACCGGCCGCGCCGCCTGGGCCGGAAAAGAGCCTGGTATAAAAGCCCTCGCGCGGCGACAGGCTGACCTATGAAACGGCCCAGTCTGACGGGTCTCGTACCTTCCACTCGCCTATACCGGCATAGCCGGGTTGTCCAGAGCGAGGCGTCGGGCGAGCGATGCCCGCAACGCAGCCATGCACCGCCTGGCGAAACCGCCCAGGTTAGGGGAGGTAGCGCTCCCTCAGCCTCTGCATCTCCGACCCCGCCATCAACGCCAGGCCCTTGTTGATGATTCCCAAGAGCACCGTGTTGCCCTTTTTCACCGGCATGGCCAGATCGTTGCGCTCCACCACCGCGTTGCCCTGGGCCCAGGAGATATCGGCCCCCAGCTTGAGGTGGTTGCGCCAGTAGAGCATCACCGGGTCGTCCATGACCACGGCCTGCACCTGGTTTTGCCCCAGGGCCAGAACACAGGCCTTGTAGCTGTCAAACAGCACCGGGGTGATGTTGTTCTTGAGCAGAATCGCCGCCCCGGAGTCGTCCTTGACCGCCCCCACCTTGAGGCGGGAAAGGTCTTCCAGGCCGCGCACCCCCCGGGCCCGGCTGGTCACGAAAATGGCCGCGGTCACCGGGTAAAAGGGTTCGCTGAAGTCCAGGGTCTTTTTGCGCGCGCCCAGGGGGAACATGCCGGTGCTGGAGTCCAGGGCTCCTGAGTTGAGGCGGTCCATCTCCACGTCGTCGCTCAAGGCCTCGAAGCGCACCTCGAATCCCAGTTTCTTGGCCATGGCCCGCCACAGGCCCGCGCAGATGCCGTCTGCCTGGCCGTCCGCCCCCACGAAGGAGAAGGGGTGATAGGTGAGGTCGGCCCCCACCTTGACCGGGCCGTGCTCCTTGAGCCAGGCCCGCTCCTTGGAGGTAAGGGGGTCCTGCTTGTCCAAGCTGCCGCAGGCTGCGGCCAACAGCGCCAGGCAAAAAAGGGCTGCAAGCGCCCAACCGATTTTTCTCATCAGCAGTAGCTTTCCAGAACTTTTTCCATTACCCCGTAGTCCACCTCCTGGGTGGCCAGAGGGCCCTTTTGCAACACCGGGAAAAAGGAGTCAAAGGCCGGGCGGTCGTTGGTATAGATCACCCCGATGGGGATGCGGTCCCCGAACTCGTAGCTGAGCCTGATGGCCGCGTCCCAGTCGGCCGGGTCGTGCTTCGTCTCCTCACCCAACTTGTACACCCTCTCCTTATACCACTGAAAAGTGTTGAGTTTGTTGAAGGAAACGCAGGGCTGCAATATGTCCACCAGGGAAAGGCCGGGATGGGCCAGGGCCTGCTTGATGAGCCCGGTCAGGTGCTCCACCTCCCCGGCGAAGCCCCGGGCCACGAAGCCCACATGCATGCTCACCGCCACGGCCACCGGGTTGAAGGGGTAGGAGTGCACCCCCGTGGGCTGGGCCTTGGTGTGCATGCCCTCCATGCTGGTGGGGCTGGCCTGGCCCTTGGTCAGGCCGTAGATCTGGTTGTCGTGGGCCAGCATGGTCAGGTTCACGTTGCGCCGAAGCGCGGCTAAGAAGTGGTTGCCGCCCTCGCCGTAGTTGCAGCCGTCGCCGCTGTTGGTGATCACCTTCAGCGCCGGGTTGGCCAGCCTGGCCCCGGTGGCCGCGGGCAGGGAGCGCCCGTGCAAGCCGTTGAAGCAGTTGCAGCGCAGATAGTGGGGGGTCTTGGCCGCCTGGCCGATGCCGCTTACCAAGAGTATTTGGTGGGGAGCCAGGTCGCTCTCGGCCAAGGCCTGAATCAGGGCCTTGCGGATGGAGAAGTTGCCGCAGCCCGGGCACCAGGCGGTCTCGAAATCGCCGTAGTCTTTTATATCCACCATGATCGCCTTCCTAGCTGGCCAGTTGGCGCAGGATGTATTCGGGGGTCAGGTTAAGGCCGTCGTATCGCCCGATGAAGCGCTGGGCCGCGATGCCCGCCTCTTTCTTGAGCAGCCCGGCGAACTGGCCGGTGGCGTTGCCTTCGATGACCACCACCTGGCCCGCTTTTTTTAAGCGCTCGCTGAACTGCTCGGGCGCCAGGGGCCACACCTGGCTGAAGTGGCAGGTGCCCACGCTCTGACCGTCCTCGCCCAGGCGACGGGCCGCCTCGGCCACCGGGCCCTGGCTGGAGCCCCAGCTCACCAAAAGGGTGTCCGCGTCCTCGGGGCCCGTGAACACCGGGGCCTCCACCTCGGCGCGCAGGCCCTTTTGCTTGGCCAGGCGCTTGTCGTTCATGCGCACCCGAAGCTCCAGGTCCTCGGTGATGTGGCCCTGCTCGTCGTGCTCGTCGCTGTCGGCTATCACCAGCTCCGGCCCCATGCCCGGCAAGCGCCGGGGGGAGATGCCGTCGTCGGTGATGGCGTAACGCAGGTAGTCATCACCCGAGGCCCCTCCCCCGCCGGGGCGCACCGGGGTGAGGCCGCTAAGGTCGAAGGGCGTGAGCGCCCGGAGGCTGTCGGCCAAAAACTGGTCGGTGAGGATGAACACCGGGGTCTGGAATTTCTCGGCCAGGTGCAGGGCCCGGTACCCGGCGGCGAAGCACTGCTTCACCGAGCCGGGGGTCAGGATGGCCCGGGGGAACTCGCCGTGGCCGCCGTATAGGGCGAACAAGAGGTCGCCCTGCTCGGTGCGGGTGGGCAGGCCGGTGGCCGGGCCGGGGCGCATGGCCAGGGCGATCACCAGGGGGGTCTCGGTCATGCCCGCCAGGGAGACGCCCTCGGTCATCAGGGCGTAGCCCCCGCCGCTGGTGCACACCAGGGCCGGGGCCCCGGCGTAGGAGGCGCCCAGGGCCATGTTCACCGCCGCGATCTCGTCCTCCGCCTGCTCGTAGACCACCCCCATCTGCTCGGCGTGGGAAATGACCGTGAGGGCGATGGCCGTGGAGGGGGTCATGGGGTAGAAGGCCAGGAACTTGAGTCCCCCGGCCAAGGCCCCCAGGGCGATGGCCTGGTTGCCCCCCAGCATCATGCGCTGGTCCGGCTCTTTTTCCGGGGCGGGCGGCTTCAGGCCGTGGTCCTGCCCTGCGGCCCACTGGACGGCCTTTTCCAGGGCCTGGCGGTTTTCGGTCACCACCTTGTCGCCCTTTTTCTTGCCGATGGCCGTCTCCAGGGTCTCGGCCACCAGCTCCAGGTCCAGGCCCAGCAGGTGGGAGGCCACCCCCAGGGCCACGGTGTTGAGGTAGCGCTTGTCGGCCAGGTCATGATAGGGCACGTTCAGGCAGGGGGCCTGACCGCAGCTCAGGCCGGTGTCGGCCAGGACCACCGCCCCGGAGTTGAGCTCCTTGGCGTGGCGGTCCAGGGTCTCCTGGTTCAGGGCCACCAACAGGTCCAGGCCCTCGCAGGGGCTGTCCAGGTCCTGGGGGGAAAAACGGATAGTGAAGGTGTTGTGGCCGCCCCGCACCCGGGACATGTAATCCTGGGTCACCAGGATGTGGTAGCCGCTTTTCACCAGCGCCTTGGCCAACACCTGGCCTATGGTGACCAGGCCCTGGCCGGCCTCGCCGCCTATCATCAGATTCATGCTGCCTTGGGACATCGGCCCACCTTTCCGCAAAAAGAAAACACCGCCCTCCCAAACCGGGGCGGGTCGCCGTCTGGTATTGCCTATATGGTAGCAAAGGGCGGGCGGCCACACCAAGCGCCGCAAGGGGGTCTGTTGCCCTGGAGGCGATTATGTGGGAATCTTGCTTCATGAGGCCCGCGCCGGGCCGCAGCTCACACGCCCAGGAGGGTTAGCCGTATGAAAAGTCTATTGGCTGTATTGCTGGCCGTGGCCCTTTTGGCCGGGTTCACTCCCGCCATGGCCGCCTGGCAGGTGGTTTCCCAGCAAACCCTGCCCGGCTCGGGGCACCCCGAATCGGTGACCTACGACCCCGAGAGCCAGGCCCTGTACATGAGCAACTTCGGCGAAGCCTTCAAGCCCACCCTCAAGGACGGCAAGGGCTTCATCAGCAAGCTGGACATCAAGGGCAAGGTCCTGGAGCCCAAGTTCCTGCCGGGGCCGGGGGACAAGCTCAACAAACCCAAGGGGTTGTGGGCCGAGGCCGGACGCCTGTGGGCCGCGGACATCGACTCGGTGTGGTGCTTTGACCTCAAGACCAAAAAGGGCCGCCGCCTGGACCTGCCCGGAGCCCAGTTCGCCAACGACCTTGCCGTGGCCGGGGACAAGCTCTACGTAAGCGACACCGCTGGTGGGCGCATCTACCTGGTGCAACCGGCTGATTTCCTCGACACCAAGACCAAGGTGCGGGTGATGCTCAGCCCCACCGGCTTCCATCCCAACGGGGTGTGGCCCGCGCCGGGCGGCGGGATCGTCATCGCCGCCAAAAAGGACCTGGGCGGCCCCGGCGGGCTCTACCAGGCCCAGGACGTGGGGCAGATGAGCCAGATCCGCGCCGACCTGGGGCGCTTGGACGGGGTGGCCATGCTCAGCGACGGCTCCTACCTCTACACCGACTGGGCGGGCCACGGACTGTTCCTGTTGAGCGGTGGCGGCGGCCCGGTGAAGCTGGCCGGCGGCTTCAAGGGCCCGGCCGACTTCGCCCTGGTGCCTCGGGGCAAGGGCTACCTGGTGGTGGTGCCGGATTTGGTCACCGGCGAGGTGCATATGATCGAAATCGCTGATAAATAGACGATAAAAAGCGAGCCCGGACCGGGCTCGCTTTTTTGTTCTTCCAAGTTGTCGGCCCAGCAGCTATCCCCCGGCACAGCCAGGCGCCGCCAGACAAGGCGACCGACAAGCGAGGACCGCAGGCGTAGCTCAAGCCTACGTCGAGGATCCGAGCGAAGTCGGCAACGCAGTATGGCGGTGACTGGCGAAGCCGGAGCCCGGCACAGCCAGGAGGTCGAAAGCAAGGCGACCGGCGAGCGCAGGCCGCAGGCGTATTTTTACATACGCCGAGGCCTAAGCGATGCCGACAACGCAGCTATCGGCCGCTTGGCGAAGCCGGGCTAATCTCTTCTTAAGAAACTGATCAGATACTCCCCATTGGGGGTGTTGCGGTCCAGGGCCACGTCCTTGGCGGTGAGGCCCATGCACAGGCCCAACAACTGGGGATAGAGCACCGGCCCCTCGATGAGCTCCCTTTGGGGGGGCGGCCCGGCCAGGGAATAGGCCCACTCGGCCTGCATCTGGCTGTAGGCGCAGGCGATCACCAGGATGTCCGCCTTGGCCTCGCGGGCCTCGCTGAGGCGCCGCCGGATGGTGGCCAGGGCCAAATCCTCGTTGCGCTCGCGCACCGGGGCTCCGCAGCAGCTCAAGCGCCCGGCCCAGGTCACCGGGGTGGCCCCGGTCACTTTCACCAGGTCGTCGATGAGGTGCAGGTTGCTGGGGTCGTCGAAATGGGTCACCTCGCTGGGGCGCACCGCGTGGCAACCGTAGAGGATGGCCGCCCGGAGCAGCTCGTAGGGCCTTTTCACCCGGCTTTGCAGCTCGGCCATGCCCACGTCGTCGTGCATCACCTGCAGGATGTGCTTCACCACCACCTTGCCCGAATAGCTCAGGCCCTCGGCGGCCAATTCGACGTTGATCTCCCTGAGCAGCTCTGGGTTGTCGGCCAGGAACTTCTGGGCCCGCTTGAGCGCCCCGAAGCAGCACTTGCAGGGGGTGGCTATGTTCAGGTCTTGGGACTCGGCCAGGGCCAGGCCACGGGCGGCGGAGAGCAGGTAGGAGCGGAAGTACAGGTGGCGCATGGGGTAGCCGCAGCAGGGGAACTCCAGGTCCACCAGCTCCACCCCCAGCTCGCCCAGCACCCGGCGGGTGGCGATCTCGTAGTGGGGCACGTAATAGGGAATCTTGCATCCCAGGAACAGGGCGTATTTCATCAGCAACTCTCCCCTTGCCCCTGCCGGGAGGCGGCCAGGTTGCGTAGCTCGTAGAGCACGTCGGCCACCTTGACCCCCTGGGGGCAGGCCTCCTGGCAGCGGTAGCAGGTGAGGCAATACCAGGTCATTCGCGCGCCCATGGCCTCGTCGGCCAGGCCCAGGCCCAGGGTGTGCATGATCTGATGGGGCAAAAGGTCCAGCTCCTTCTTGGGGTCCTCGTAGGAGAACACCACCGGGCAGGAGTTGGAGCAGGTGGCGCAGCGGTAGCAATTGCGGAAGGTGTCCGCCTGCACCGAAAGGCCCAGGTCCTTTTGGAACTCGCCGTTGTTCACCCTGAAGGGCGCGACGGAGCGGCTGGGTGCCGCGGTTTCCAAGGCCTTTTTGGCCACCGTGCGGGTGGTGGGGCCGTAGCCCGCCTCCTCCAGGTCGTCCTTCATGGCGAACCACAGGTCCTGAAGGTTGATACCAACCGGGCACAGGAGGGTGCAGCGCAGGCAGCTGGTGCACATGTAGGCCCCTTGGCGCATCACGTCGAGCATCTCGCCATAGTCGGTCTTGCCCCGGGCCAGGTGGCCCAGGGCCATGAGCTTCTCAGAGGGCAGCACGGCCAGGTTGGGCACGTGGTTCACCGCCTCGGCCACCGAGCAGTGCACCGAGCAGGCCCCGCAGTGGGTGCACACGTCCAGCTCCATGGCCCGCACCAGGGCCCTGGCCGCCGGGTCCATCTCCTCGCGGGGCACCGCCACCCGGATCATGAGCAGCAGCGGCCCGGTGAAGATGTGCAGGAACTTGCTGAAGGGCAGTATGGCCAGGGCGGCGAAGGCGGCCAAAAAGTGCAGATAGTACAGCCACAAGGCGGTCTGGGCTGCCTCCAGCCAAGCGGCCATGGGGGCCATGAGCCGGGACAGGGGCCAGGAGGCGAAGGCCCACTGGGGCGCGTCGTGGCAGTCCACGCAGCTGTCCTGGTGCATTTCCAGGCCGCGCTCCATCAGCTCCAGCCCGGCGGGCACCTGGCCCTGGGGGAAGACCACGCCGTAGTGCTCTCGCCACATCTGGCCCAAGGCGGCCCGGTCGTTGTCCTCGGACAGGTTGCCGTATTCGGCGATCATGGAATCGAAGCTGTGCACGCTGATGATCTTGGCCCCTTCCAGGGCGAAGCCCGAGAGCACCAAAAGGGCCAGGAGGGCCAAGGCGGCCCGGTCGGCCCAATGGGTGGTGCGCCGGAGGCCGGGCAGCCTGAGCCGCCGCCACATGGCCATGACCGCCCCGGCCAGGAGCATCACCCCGAACAGGTTGCGCAAAAACAGCCAGGGGTTGAGGGTGGCGGTGAAGCTGGGGATGAGCACCGGTCCCAGGGCGTGCAGGAAAATGAGCCCCATCATGCCCCAGAAGATGAGCATGTGGGCGGCCCAGGCCCAGCGGCTGTGCCCCAGGCTGCGGCGCTGGAACAGGCCGTCCAAGACCAGGGCGGCCATCATGGGGCCCAGGCTGCGGCCGCGCAAGGCGCGGGTCAGTCCCTTCAGGGAGGCGCTCAGCCTTTGGGCAGGGGTGTAGTTTCGAGAATCAGGCCCGATGGAGGTGGTCAGCCAGTGTCCCAGCTTGTAAGCCAGGCCCAGGGCCAACAGGGCCAGGGAGGTATATAAGGCCAGGTCAAAGAGCATTGGGCAGTCCTCCGTGCTTACGGAAATTAGCCGGTCAAGCCGCCTGTCCAACTGCGTGCCCGCCGGCGCTTCCTAGGCTTGGAGCCGTCCACCCTCCGGGCCGCGCCGCCTTTCCTCCCCGGCGCGCGGTCCTCTCTTCCAGCATCCGGCCTGAGAAGCCTTTAGCCCACTTGGCCGATATGCTATTAATATAGCATCATTAGACTCGGCCAAAACAAGCAGTCGCCGGTTGACTACCGGCGACCCATGGTTCCAAATATAGACACGATATGGTTTTTTTGCCACCTCACGAGATAGGAGGTTTGCGGCTATGCCTCTCACCGGCAGGAAGATCGCCATTTTGACGGAAGAATTGTTCAATGAATTCGAACTGATCTACCCCTACTACCGCCTCCAGGAAGCCGGGGCGGCGGTGACGGTGGTGGGCACCGGCGGGGGCATGACCTACCGCGCCAAGAGCGGACTCAGTTTTGTGAGCGACAAGGGCAGCGGAGAGGTGGGCGCCGGGGATTTCGACGGTTTGGTCATCCCCGGAGGCTACGCCCCGGACCATATGCGCCGCCACAAGGCCACGGTGAAGCTGGTTCGGGACATCTTCCTGGCGGGCAAGCCGGTGGGGGCCATCTGTCACGCCGGGTGGATGCTGGCCTCGGCCGAGGTGCTGGGGGGCAGGCGCTGCACCAGCTTTTTCGCCATCAAGGACGACCTGGTGCACGCCGGGGCCCAGTGGGAAGACGCCGAGGTGGTGGTGGACGGCAACCTTATCACCAGCCGCACCCCGGACGACCTGCCCGCCTTCATGCGGGCCTACATCGCCGTCTTTTAATAAAGTAGGCTGGCCGGGGACGCGCTATGCCGGAGGCTATTAACCGGCACAGCCAGCGACCGGCAGACAAGGCGACCGGCGAGCGAGGGCCGGAGGCGTAGCATGGACTACGTCGAGGCCCGAGCGATGCCGGCAACGCAGTATGCCGGTGGCTGGCGAAGCCGGTCTCTGCTATAACCGCAGGCATGACCGCACCCTACCTGTCATTAGACCCCCTGGTGCCCTGGCGGCAACTGCCCCGGCCCATCGCCTGGGACCAGATTTTCGGCCGCAGCGCCCCCCTGGAGTTGGAAATCGGCTGCGGCAACGGCGAGGTGCTGACCCGCCGGGCCGGGGAGCGGCCGGAGGTCAACCTGGTGGGCCTGGACGTAGACTGGGTCTCGGCCCGCCGCGCGCTCCGGCGCATCAACCTGGCCGGTCTGGGCAACGCCGTGGTGGTGCAGACCGAGGCTGCCCTGGGCCTGGAGCGCCTGTTCACCCCTCAGAGCCTGGCCGGGGTGTGGTGCCTGTTCCCCCGGCCCTGGCCCCGGCCCTGCGACGCCCACCACCGCCTGTTTTCCAATCGCTTTCTGCGCCTGCTGGGCAGCCGCCTGACCCCAACGGCCACCTGCCGCCTGGTCACCGACTTCAAGCCCTTTGCCGACTGGGTGGCGGGACAGATCCCCGGCACCGGCCTGGAGGCCGTGTGGCAAGAGGTCCCGCCCACGGTGAACAGCAAGTACGAGCGCAAGTGGCAGGGTCAGGGGCAGAAGGTATTCTATGAATTGACCCTGGTCAAGGGCGAGCACCAGCCCTGGCCCAACCCCGAGGAGCCGGTTTTGCACTACCCCCACTTTGACAGCCTGAACCCCGAGGCCCTTACCACCTGGGAGGACTGGGGCGAGATCAGCGTGCTGTGCAAGGACGTGCTCTACGATCGGGAGGCCGGGCGGGCGCTACTTCGCATGGTGGTCCTGGAAGACGACCTGGAGCAGGCCTTTTATCTGGAGCTGATGCCAAAGCCCCAGGGAGGGCACCTGCTGCGCCCGGCGCCGGGCTGCGGGGTTTTGCCCAGCCTGGGGGTGCAACGGGCTTTGGAGCTTACCGCCCGGCGCTTGAGCCGGACCTAATCGTCCTCGGGCAGGCTGGTCTCGCTCTTCATGAACTCCCTGAGCAACACCGTGGCGTAGGAGCCCTTGGGCAGGCTGAAGCTGAACACCAGGCCCTCGGGGGCTTCGCTGATGCCCAGGCCCTCCACCATCAGGCGGCCCACCCGGCGGCTGCCCATGAGGCCCGATTTTTTTAGCGCGGCCTGATCCACCTCTTCCGCTTCCAGAATCTCACGCTCGAAAGCAGCGGCGGGCTCGTTGGGCCAGCGCATCTTCTTGCCGAACATGGGGCCGGTGTAGCTTATCTGGCCCGCGTCCAGGCGGGGCTGCTCCAGGGCCGCATCGTCGGTGGTGAAAATGCCCCCGGTGTCGGTCTTCTTGGCCAGGTCCCCGCCCACCAGGCGGGTGAAATCCCCCCGCTCAATGCGCCGGGCCAGCCAGGCGTTGAACAAGGCCGCCTGCCAGGCGTTCAGCAGCAGCTTGCGCAGCCACTTGTCCCGGGGCCCCCGGCCGGTGAGGGCCCGGCGGCCCTGGGCGGCGTTGTCGCCCTCGCGGCCGAAGCGCTGGGTGCCGTAGAAGTTGGGCAGGCCGCGCTCGCCGATGCCGGCGGCCACCGCCTGGGCCGTGGCCAGGGCTCCCGGCTCGGCCCCGGCCACCAGGATAGTGAAGCGGTTGCCCAGCAGGTGGCCGGTCTTCAGCTTGTTCTGGTGGCGCCCCCCGTCCAGGACCTTCACCGGCAGCTCGCTCTCGATTTTTTGGGCCGCCTGCTCCAGGGTGAGGCCGTCCAGGGGCAGGGAGAAGCTCTGCACCGCCCTGGCCTGCTTGTCCTTGAGCCCGGCGAAACCCACGTCCCCCCGGGGCAGATCGAAAAGCTGGGCCAGGCGGTCGGCCAGCGAGCGGGTGGTCATGCCCTCCCGGGACATGCGCAGGTAAAGGTGGGGCCCCACCCCTTCGGGCAGGTACAGGGGAATCTCCTCCACCACGAAATGGGAGGGCTCGGCCTTGATGACCCCGCCCACCCCGGGCAGCTCCGGGGTGATGAAGGGAGGCGGCCCCATTTCGCTGGGCAGCGGGCTCATGCCTCCCCCTTGCCTTTGTAGCGTTCCAGGTATTCCTTGAGCCGGAGCTTGCGCCGGGTGTTGGCGCTGGTCATGTAGCGCACCTTGCCGAACACCGGGCGCTCGGGCCAGGGATGGTCGAAGCGCCCCAAAACCCAGAAGATGCCGCTGATGGAGTTGGGGTCGCGCCCGTCCAGGGCGTAGCGGTCGTTGAGCTCCAGCATGGCCGCCAGGGCCAACTTGGGCGAGCTGCTCCAGGCCAGGATGTTCTTGCCCCAGAGCATGCGCAGATAGTTTTGGATAACCCCCTCGCGCAGGAGCTGGCGCTGGGCCGCGTTCCACAGGGTGTCGTGGGTCTGGGCCCGGCGCAATATCTCCCGGCCGTACACATAGCTGCGCTCGTCCTCGGCGTGCTGGTGCAGAGTCTCGACTGCCCACTCGGGCAGGGAGGCGTAGCGGTCGTAGTCCGGGCGGTACTTGCAGAAGTTGTAGCCCAGCTCCCGCCAGGTGACCAGCTGGTCCAGGAAGGCCTCCGCGCCGGGGCTCATGCCCCACCAGCCCTCGCGCCGGCCCTGGGCTCCGCTGCCCAGGCGGTCCGGGGACCAGCCCTCGGCCTCGGCCACCTCGGTGAAGGCCTGGTGGGGGGATATGTGCCCGAAGTGCAGATAGGGGCTGAGCCCGCTGGTGGCGTTGGCGTCGGGGTGGCGGCAGCCGTCGGCGTAGCGGAGGCGGCCGTCCTCCACGAACCGGGCCAGGCATTTGCCCGCGGCCACCGGCCCGCCCGGAATGGGCGAAGGGGCCACCTCGTGGTCCATGGGCAGCCCGGCCAGGGCCTGGGGCGAGGCGGCCAGGAGCGCCGGGGTGGCCGGGGTCCAGCGTTGGGTTATCTCCCCGGCCAGGCGGGCCTTGCCCGGCAACTCGGCGGCCAGGGGGTCGGCCTGGGGCGGCTCGGCCAAGTGCACCGGCAACAGGCGCTGCAAAATGCGCCGGAAGGACTGGGCGGTCTTGTATTCATGGCCCCCGGCGCACATGGGCAGCAGGCCGCAGGAGTCCACCGCCTCCAGGCGCACGTTCAGCTTGGCCCCGGCCGCGTCCACCATGCGGGGCAGGAAAAAGGCCGGGAACTGGTCGGTGACCACCAGGCAGGCCTCGGCGGCCATGGCCTGCAAAAGGCCCTTGCCCTCGCCGGGCGCGCGCTCCACGAAGGGGTGGTAGCGCACCCCCTTGTCCTTGAAGGCCTCCTGGTTGTCGGCCATGCCTTGCAGGATGAAGGCGTGCAGCCTGTCCGAGGCGTAGGGGTAGTCCACCCGCAAGGCTTCCAGCACCACCAGGGGCTTGTCCAACTGGCGGCACATGTCCGCCGCTCGCTCCAAGCCGTAGTTGTAGGCCGTTCGCCGGGCGGAGGTCATCCAGTAGAGCACGTAGCTCCCTTCTGGCTTAATCTGGCGGTCGTTCACCGCCCTGATGCGGATCTTGGGTACTGGCAAGTTTTCCTCCGGATGGCATAGCTTAGGCTAAGGCGGGCCTGGGAGCAATAGCGTTGACATCCCCTGGTCACCCCTCGGAAAATGGAACAAAAGGAGGCCGCTATGAACAAACACGCCAGGCCCGAGGTGGTGGTCAGCAAATGCCTCGGCTTCGAGGCCTGCCGCTGGAACGGGGAAACGGTTCACGAGCCTTTCGTGGAGCTTCTGGGGTCCTGGGTGCGCTGGCATCCGGTGTGCCCGGAGGTGGCCATCGGCCTGGGGGTGCCCCGTGACCCCATCAGGGTGGTGGAGCAAAAAGGCCTCCCCCGCCTTTTGCAGCCGGCCACCGGCCGCGACTGCACCAGGGACATGCAGGACTTCTGCGCCGAGCACCTGGACGCCCTGGGCCTGGTGGACGGATTTCTCTTAAAAAACCGCTCCCCCTCCTGCGGCCCCCTGGACGTGAAAATCTATTCCAGCCTCAAACCGGGGGCCAGCTCCCGGCGCGGACCCGGCTTTTTCGGGGGAGAGGTGATGCGCCGCTTTCCCATGCTGGCCGTGGAGCACGAAGGCCGTCTGCACAACTTCATGCTGCGCGAGCGCTGGCTCACCCGCTTGTTCACCCTGGCCGATTTCCGCCGCATGGCGGGCAAGGACTCCATGGGCGAGTTGGTGAAGTTCCACAGCCGCCACAAGCTACTGCTCATGGCCTACAACCAGCAGCAGCTCAGGATCATGGGCGCGCTGGTGGCCAACCCGGAGAAGCGCGCCGCCCCGGAGGTGATCGCGGTGTACGGCGACCACCTGGGCAAGGCACTGGCCCGTTCGCCCAGCGCGGGCCAGGTCATCAACGTGCTCATGCACGCTGAGGGTTATTTCAAGAAGCAACTCAACGCGGCGGAAAAGGCCCTGTTCCTGGAGACCCTCGACAAGTACCGCGCCAAGAAGCTGCCCCTGTCCGTGGCCCAGGCCCTGCTGGGCTCCTGGATCGCCCGCTTCGGCTCGGACTACCTGGCCGGGCAGAGCTTTTTCGCCCCCTACCCCGAGGAGCTCATGGAGATAAGCGACTCGGGCAAGGGCCGCGACTACTAAGGCCTGACCGCTCAAAAAAAACGCCCCGCCGGTTAGCGGCGGGGCGTACGACATTCTCGCGGGCGGTGCGGAGCTACTTCTTCTTATCTTGTTTTGCCTCGGCGGCCGGGGCTCCCTTGCGGTGGCAGTCGCCGCACATGATGGGCCCGGTCTTGGGCGCCTTCATCTCGATGAGCTTCAGGTGGCAGCTCTTGCACTGCTGGTGAAAGGCCAGGGTGAGCGGCGTGGGGTTCTTGGCCGTGGCCGAGGGCTGGTGGCACTCGGAGCACTTGGCCTCGCCGCCGCCCTGGTTGGCCATGAACTTGTCGTACTCGTGGTGGCAGGCGGTGCACTCGTAGATCTCCGAGTGCTTGCCGTGGCTGAACACCACCGGCGGCCGGTCCTTGAGGCCCTGTTCGGCGCTGGAAATGGTCATAACCTCTTCCTGGCCCAGCACCATGGGCGCGCACAGGGCCAAGGCCAGGGCCACGGCCAAGAAGGTCGTCAAATACTTCATGGAGCTACTCCTCGCCATCTCCAGCTAGCTTTCCTGCACCTCACCGGCCTCTTCCATGGCCCCCTTTTCGATCGCCTCCTTGGCCTCTTCTTCGGCCTGGATGGCTTCTTCCTCGTCCTCCTCGGGCGGGATCATGCTCTCGGGGATCTCCATGATTTCGGTGATTATCTCTTTGAACGAGACGACTTTAACCTTCAGGTCGTATTCCTTGTTCAGGTCGTTGATCTGGTCGAAGCAGTTGTGGCAGGGCACGATGACGTGGGTGGCTCCGGTGGCCCTGATCTGCTCGGCCTTAATCTTGCCCGATTCCATGCGCCGCTTCTTGTAGGGCGGTCCCATGGGGATGAACCCCCCGCCGCCGCCGCAGCAGTGGTTGTGCTCGCGGTTGGGGGTCATGTCCACGAAGTCATCGCAGAGCATGTTCACCAGCTCGCGGCCTATGTCCCACAGCCCGCCGTTGCGGCTTACGTTGCAGGGGTCCTGGTAGGTGACCTTGTGCTCGAACTTGTGTTTGAGCTTGATCTTGCCTTCGCGCATGATGTCGCGGAACAGCTCCACCGAGTGGATCACCGGCACCGGCGGCTTGCCGCCGGGGATGCCCACCCAGTAGGGGCCCTCGAACTTGGCCGAGCGGAAGGCGTGGCCGCATTCGGTGATGACGATGTTCTTGACCCCCAGCTCCAGGGCCTTGTCGTACATGGCCTTGACCGGGATGGTGGCCACGACGCGGTCCCCGGCGAACATGGCCAGGTTGGTGCTGTCCCAGCCGGTGCTGGGCATGGTCCAGTTCAGGCCCGCCACGTGGAAGATCTCCGCGGCCATGCCCACGTCCTGGGGATAGTACATGGGCTCGCGGGGGTTGACCGTGTACATGTAGTCGGCCCCCGGCTTGTCCATGGGGATCTCCAGGCCGTGCACCTCCTCGCCGTATTCCTCGGCCATCCAGTCGCAGGTCTCGATCCAGTCCTCGGTGGCCATGGCCATCTGGTTGCCGGTGGTGCGGATGTTTTCGGTGGTTCGGGCCAGGCCGTCGGGCACGATCCCCTGGGAGTAGCACACCGCCCTGGCGGTGGCGATCATGGTGGCGATGTCGATGCCGAAGGGGCAGTACATGGTGCAGCGGCGGCAGGCGGTGCATTGGCCCCACACCACCTCCTTGCACTCCTCCAGAAACTCGCGGCTCACCTCGCCCTTGGCCTTGTACATCTTTCCGATGGTGTGAATGGCCTTGTAGGCGGGGCTGAGCTTGGGGTCCTTGTCCTTGGCCAGATAGAAAAAGCAGCTCTCGGCGCACAGGCCGCAGCGGGAGCAGATGGAGAGCCACATGCGCATGCGCGCGCCCTCGTTGGCCGCCAGGATGGTCTTTATCTTGCCCACATTCACCGGCTTGGGGGCCTCGGTCTCCGGGGAAGCCGCAGCGTTCTCCTGGGCCTCGTCCGCGGCCTTTTGGGCTTCTGCCGTCATGAAAAAGCTCCCATTGTTGATTTGATCTTCTTACCCGATCTCACCAGACCCGAGCCCCGCGCCGGGTGCCGAACTCATAGCCTATGGCCGAGCGGCTGGCGAAGAAGAGCACCATGTGGGCCAGCTTGGAGAAGGGCAGCACGATCAAGAGCACCTCGCTCAGGAATATGTGCAGGTTCAGCATAAGGCCGTAGGGGCCGTATTGGTTGAAAGCCAGCCAGCCGGTGACAAAAGGGGCCAGGGCCAACAGAACCAGGGTGTAGTCCCAGGCGCTGGTGAGGATGCGCACCTCGGGGCGGGACAGGCGGCGCACCAGGAAGAAGACCCCGCAGGCGATCACCGCCAGGGAGGCCCAGTCGGCCACCGCGTCGGGCAGGCTGGGCAGACTCCAGCCCCAGGCCTCGTCGAAGAGCATGTTGTGCGCCCCCAAAAACAGGGGCACCCCGATCCAGCAGATGTGGAAGACCCACACCGCGCCGGTGAACACGGGCTGGTTGCGGCTGGAGACGCTGGCCCAGGGCAGGACCCAGTGGATGATGGATCGCCAGGCCCAAACGGCGCTCTTGAAATCGTGCCAGGGCTTGTCGCGCTCCTGGCTGAGGCCAAAAAGCCACGCCAGGCGGATGGCCAAGCCCCCCACGAAAATAATGACGGTTATCCAAAGCGCCGGTCCGGTCAGAAACTCGTAGAGCTTATCCATCGCCATGGCGCAATCCTCACCTCCCCAGCCTGTGCAACCCGGTCAATATTCCGCCCGCGACCAGTGCTGTAAGCCGGCAAAAGTCAGGGGAAAAGGCGGAATCAACAACCACAATGGTATGGTTAGCCCCGCAATTATGTCAAGAGCTATCTGTTCATCAACGCTGCTATTTTAGACTTAACTTCCGCCAAAAAGGACCCAAGGGGCGCGTCTTCCACCCCCTGATTTGGGCAGGTAATTACGGGGGGGCTTTTTGCTCGGAAACTGCTGCCGTTGGGCCGGTGCCAGCCCCATATATCATTAATATACTATCATTAACTATGGAATAATCCACCGCCGCATCCATGCCGGCGTTGACATAAGATTGGAGGCGACCTATACAATTAATGAGGCGTCAGGCCTCCTCCACACCCCTAGTTTTCCAGCGGGAGTAAACAATGGATCGCCCGTCAGACGGCCGCCCCCCCCAGGAGCCCTCATCCTCGCACTGCTGGCTGGAGGTCCCGGACCTGACCGCGGTGGATTACCAATCCCCGGCCCACATCCTGTTGCTGATCTCCGACCCCGAGGAGGGGCCGCACCTGGCCCAGGTCCTGTCCGGCCAAGGCCACCGGGTCACCCTGGCCGCCCACTGGGACGACGATCTCAAGCAACTGGAGGACGGCCCGGAGTTGGAGTTGATCATCACCGACCTGGCCGGCCGCGACGAGCACGGCATAGGCCCGGCCCACGACCTGGGCACGCCCCATATCCTCTCATCCCTGCCGGTGATCGTGCTTTGCCGGGAAGAAGACCTGACCCCGCTGATGAACCAGTGGGCCAACGGCGCGGCGGATTTCCTCAGCCGCCCCTACGGCGACACCGAGCTTTTGGTGCGGGTGCGCCGGGCCCTGATCCAGTCGCGCACCATGCGCCTGTACCTGAGGGCCGCCCACCGCGACCCCCTCACCGGGTTGTACAACAAGCGGGTCTTCTCGGAGATGCTGCCCCGGGAGATGAGCCGCAGCACCCGCTACGCGGTGCCTTTGGGGCTCATCTTCGCCGACCTGGACAACTTCAAGTACGTCAACGACACCCACGGCCACATTATCGGGGACCAAGTTTTGCAGGCTTTCGCCCGCCGCCTATGCCTGTGGGTGCGAGAGGGCGACCTGGTGTCCCGCTATGGCGGGGAGGAGTTCGTGGTGCTGGCTCCGGGAGCTGGCGTCAAGGGCATCAGCGTTTTGGCCGAGCGCATACGCCAGGCCATGGAAAGGCCCATCAGCACCCGGCGGGGGGAGATCACGGTCACCGTCAGTCAGGGGGCCGCGGTCTATAACGGCGACAAGGATTTGAGCGCGGACGGGTTTTTGAACCAGGCCGACCAGGCCCAGTACCGGGCCAAGGCCCAGGGCCGCAACCGGGTGGTGATGGCCGACTCATAGGACCTAGCCCACACAACGCCTGAAAGCCGGGCGCGAGCCACAGTTGGGCATTTCAGCGATCTTTGCAACAAACAAGACGGCCTTTCATTGGGGCGGGATTTATCCTCCGGACCGGCACAGCCAACCGCAGGCAGACAAGGCGACTGGCAAGCGAGGGCCGTAGGCGTAGCTTAAGCTACGTCGAGGCCCGAGCGCGGCCAGCAACGCCGTATGCCGGTGGCTGGCGCAGCCGGACGCCCTACCTCAGTGGTTTGTGGGGTGCCTACGCCACTAAAGGAAGACGGCGAACCAGGCGTATGCCGGTGGGGCCAACCTCGGCCCGCACCGCCACCAGTGCCACCCCGGCCGCCCGGGCCCGGTGAAACAGCTCGGCGTAGGTGGGGTCTATGTCGGTGGCCGGGCCCATGGAGGCGGCGTCGCCCCGCTGCACCACGTAGAGCATGGCCGCGTCGGCCCCCTGGGCCTTCAACTCCATCAGGGTTTCGAAATGCTTGGCCCCCCGGGTGGTGACCGAATCCGGGAAGCGGGCCACGCCCCCCCGCACCATGGTCACGTTCTTCACTTCCACGTACAGCGGCCCCTTGGCCCGCTCCACCACCATGTCCAGGCGGGTGTGCGGCCCCACCTTGACCTCGCGGCGCACCGCGCGGGCCCCGGCGAAGATCGCCAGCGCCCTTTCCTCGGCGGCCCGGGCAACCAGGAAATTGGGGGCCATGGTGTTCACCCCCACCCAGCCCCGGTTGATGTAGATCATTTCCCAGGTGAAGGGGGTGCGCCGGGCCGGGTTGGCGGCCCGGCTAAGGTAGACCGGGGCGTCGTCTTCCAAACAGGTCAGCATGGAGCCGGAGTTGGGGCAATGGGCGGTGACCCGGCTGCCGTCAGGGAGGCGCACGTCGGCCAAAAAGCGCTTGTAGCGCCTGATCAGGCGGCCCGGCACCAGGGGCGGGTCGAACTCCAGGCAGGCGCGGCGCAGGCGGACCGAAGGTCGGCTCAAAGGAGTCCCAACCCCAGGCTGAACTCCCAGGTGCCGGCCCCGCCGGGAACCTCCCAAATGAAGCTTAGGCTGCTGCCCTGGTAGGTGCGCTCCAGGCCGGACTCGGAGTTGGACACCGTCTCCACCGGGAAGTGCCAAACCGTGGCCGCCTGGCCGGTGAACAGGCGCAGGCTGAAGCGGTCGGTGGAATTGACCAGGCTCATCTCACCGACCCCGGCCAGCTCCCAGGCGTGGTCCAGGGTATGGGTGTGGCCCTGGTACTCCAGGTGCTTGCCCGGATCGCTGGCCGAGAGCAAGGTGAAGTTAAGCTCCACGGCCAGGCGGAAGGCCGGGGTGGCCGGGTCGCTGGTGGTCAGTCGATAGGAAGCGGCCAGGCGCGGGCCGGGCCCCAGGTCGAAGCCCTTGGCCACGGTGAGCGGATAGGGCCCGCCCGGCGCGAAAAGATTGCTGGCCCGCTTCAGGCGGCACCAAGCCTCCTCGCCATGAGCCCCGCTCTCCACCAGGGCGTAGCGCCCGGTGACCAGGTCGCCCCACTCGCCGTAATCGGGCCGCGAGAATTTTTCCAGGTCCGCCCTGGGGGCCAGCAGGTGGTCCTGGAAACAGGCCCGGTCATACCAATCGTAGATCAGGTAGTCCTCCAGGCCCTCTTCCTTGAACACCACCCGGTCGTGGATGGAGGCCACGCCCTCGGCCTCGCAGGCGGGGGCTTTCTCCTCCTGGGCCTCGGCTTCGGCCTTGACCGCCTGCACCAGCTTTTGGTGGTAGGCCTCGAAACGCCGGGTGAGGGTGTCGGCCAGGTTGAAGCGCTGGGCCCTGAGGTCCAGCACGCTGACGGAGCCGCCGTAGGCCGGGTGCACCACCGCGTCCAGGGCCGGGCCCGACAGCACCACCTCGTCGTTGCCGTCCAGGTCCAGGTCGGCCACCGCGCAGGCGGCCCAGGGGCGCTCGCCGTGCGCCTGCTTGTCCAGGATGTCCTCGGCGGCTATGAGGTGCTCATGCACCGCCTGGCGCAGGTGGCCCAAATAGAGCCCGCCGAACAGGCCGTGCCAGTAGGCGCAGTTGCACTGGGCCTGCATCAGGTGGTCGCGGGCCTGGTCCTTGTCGCCCGCCGCGGCCACCTTGTCGCTAACCCACAGCATGCGCTTGTGCATGAGGTTGGATTCGCGGTACTTGATCAGGAAGTTGTCCCACTGGCCGCCGCGCAAGAAGCGGCGCAGCTTTTCGAAGCGCCCCTCCTCTTGCAGCTCGTGGATGATCTCCTCCAGCTCGGCGCTGGCCTCGGCGGGCAGGGCCCAGGTGAGCATCTCCTCATAAGAGGCGGTGGGCGGGTAGACCCGCCCGCTGGCCGGGTGGCCGGCCAAAAAGTCGCTGGGCGTGGTGGTGGCCAGCCAGTCCGAGGCCTCCAAAATCTTCTCGAAGAACTTCACCAGCCAGCCCTTGCCGAAGACCCACTCCCAGGTCTCGGGCCACAGGCCGAACTTCTCCATGTCGTCGCCGTAAGTGGCGCAGGTGGGCCCGTGGGCGGCGTAGGCCCGGCCCAAGAAATCCACGGTGCGCTCGGGCTCCTGGAAGGGGATGGTGTAGCGCAGTTCCTTGTTGGTGGGGAACAGGGCCAGGGCGTGGCCCTCGCGCTCGGTGAGGTGGTAGCCGAACATGTCTTTGGCGGCCAGGCCCGCGTAGTAGAAGTGGGTGTCGTCCACCAGGGTGTAGCCCAGCCCGGCCGGGGCCAGCTTGGCGGGCAGGGACGGCTCCCAGATGCGCTCGGCCAGCCAGAAGCCCTTGGGCTCCTGCCCGAAGATTTGGCGGGTGGCCTGGTTCATCATGGCCATCTGGTCCAGGGCGTCCCGGGCGGGGATGGAGGCCAACAGCGGCTCGTAGAACCCGCCGGAGAGCATCTCCACCTGGCCCCGGGCCACCAGACCGGCAACGGTCTCGATGAGGTCTTGGTTGTTGGCCAGCATGTACTGCAAAAGCGGCCCGGAAAAATGCAGGCCGCAGCGTATCTCCGGGTAGGCGGCCAGGGCCTGCACCACCGGCTGGTAACACTCGGCCACCGCCTTGGCCAGCACCCAGGGGAAGTTGCCCACCGGCTGGTGGGCGTGCAGCACCATCAGAAGGTTCATCTTGCCGCTTTGGGCGGTAGGCGCGTCGCTCATGTGCTCACAGATCCAGGTTGAGGCGGCGGCCCAAGGCGGCCAGCCCCGCGGTTAGGTTTTCCCGGCCCAGGCGCTCGGCCAGTCCGAAGACGATGTTCTGGGCCTGCCAGAGGTTGGGGTCCAGAGCCAGGGCGTCGCTGAGGTCCAGAATGGCCCCGGCCCGCTCCATGACCTGGGCGTTGTCCGGGTCCGCGGCCAGGGCGGCCACCTCGGCGGTTAGCGCCTCCTCCACCGCCCGGTTCACCCGGGGTCCCTTGAGATCCAGGTCCAGCTCGCGGGCCTGGGACACCACCTCGCCCAGGCGTCCAGCGCTCAGGGCGCGGGGGTCGCCCGTGAGCAGGTGGATGAGCTCACCGGCCAAGACCGCCGAGGCCAGGGCCTCGAACAGCTTGGGCCGGGGCACGTTGATCCCCTGCAAAAAGCGCATGGTGTCGTGGTGGGTGTCGTAGAGGTTGCGGGCCAGGTCAAACTCGCTGGCCAGGGTGCGGCTGAGCATCTCCTTGGCCAGGGAGCGGCGGCCTTCCAGGAACAGGTCGCCCAGGGCGAAGGCCTCGCCGCCCAGGCTCTTGGCCAACAACTCCTTGAGCCCCCGCTGGTCCAGCATGCGCAACAGCGGCTCCACCGGCTGCTCCAGGGAAACGGGGTCCCAGTCGCCGGGATCGTAGTTCACCTGGGCCAAGAACTCGTGGCCACCGGGGTGCAGGGCCGCGTAAATGAGCTGGTGGGGGTGGTTCAGGCGGCGGTGGGTGACCGTGAGCTTGCCCCAACTCAGGTCCATGCCCAGGTTGGAGCGGTGGCGGTGTCCGCTGGAGACCAGGTCGTAGACGAAAAGCTCCTCGGGCGGGGGCTCCTCGCCCATGACCCCGCTGATGGCCGCGTGGGCCGCCACGCGGCGCGGCCCCACCTTGGCCGGGGCCACCCGGCGACGCCAGATGTCGGCCCCGTCGCCCTCGCCGGGCTGGTTGGAGCGGGCCTTGGCCAGAACCTCGGTCATCTGCTCTTCCCAGCCCCCGCCGTCCAACTCACCGGCCAGTTGCAGGGCCCGGGCGGCGAAGCGCAGATTTTGCACCGCCTCGATGCCCGCCAGATCGTCGAAGAACCAGGCGCAGCTGGTGGCCGCGAACAGCCCCCAGCGCTGGCTCTCCATGAGCATGAGCACCCGCACCTGTTCCTCTGGGTTCAACTCGTGGGACTGGTGATCGCCCAGGAACTTTTGGCGCGCCTGTTGGCCGTAGTCCAGGATCAGGTCCACGTAGGCGTCACGGGCGGCCCAGGGTTCTTTCAGCAGGCGGCCGCCCTCGTACTCGAGCAGCCCGGCCAGGCGCTCCAGGAGATGGTCCACCGCCTGGCGCAGGGGGTCCCGCCAAGTCTGGCTCCAGCCCCGCCCCGGGTCCAGGGCGCAGCCGCAGTTGCTCTTCCAGCGCTCAACCCCGTGGGGGCAGGACCAGGAAGAGGCCTCCACTATCTTGGCCTCCCACTCCGGCGGATGGGCCGCCAGATAGGCGGCCGGGTTGGTCAGCTCCACCTCGGGGTCCTGCTCCAGGCGGTTGAGGGCGAAGGCCAGGGCCATCTCCCCGAAACGGTGGTGGTGGCCGTAGGACTCGCCGTCGGTGGCCAACAGCAGCAGGGAATCGTCGGCCGCGGGCAGGGTCTCCTTGATGCGCGCGGCGAAGCGGGCCCCGTCGTCCAGCAGGCCCTCGAAGGCCACTCCCCGGCTCAAGGGCCCCTGATAGAAGAACACCGCGATGTCCCCCGCCGGGGTGGCCACCCGGTAGGGCCGGGAGCCGTCCACTCCGCCGGGGCTCAGCTTTTGCCAGTCCCCACCACCGGGCGGGCGCACCGCCTGGGCCTGGCCGGGGGCCAGGATGGTGAACTTGAGGCCCTCTGCGGCCATCAGCTCCAGGGATTCCATATCCACCGCGGTCTCCGCCAGCCACATGCCCTCGGGTTCGCGGCCGAAGTGGTGCCGGAAATCGCGGATGCCCCAGCGAATCTGGGTCAGCTTGTCCCGGCGGGTTGCCAGGGGCATGATCAGGTGGTTGTAGACCTGGGCCATGGCGTTGCCGTGGCCCCAGCGCTGGGCGCTGAGTTGGTCCGCCTCCTGGAGAGCCTGGACCATCTCCGGGGTTTCCTTGGCCATCCAATCCAGGAGGGTCGGCCCGAAATTGAAGGAGATGCGCTCGTAGTTGTTGACGATGCTCTCTATCTTGCCCGCCGGGTCGAGCACCCTGGCCGCGGCGTTGGGCGCGTAGCATTCGGCGGTGACCCGCTCGTTCCAGTCATGGAAGGGCGCGGCGCTGTCTTGCACCTCCACCGCCTCCAGCCAGGGGTTCTCCCGGGGCGGCTGGTAGAAGTGCCCGTGGATGCACACAAATTTTCCCATAATTCCCGCTGGCTCTCCTTGGACCCGGTGTGGGCCCATGTTTTGTATAATAGTAGCTTATAGTATGCCCGGTGCCAGAAAAAGCTAAGCCGCCAGGCGGACGGAGACCCTGCCGGGACCACCGCGCCGCCTAGGGAAGGAAGCAGCCTTGGAGCCTTATCATCCCAGCACCGCCTACCGCCGCCACAGCATGGGCGGCGGCATCATGGACTGGGCCAACCAGCCCTGGCCTTTCAAGCGATATCCCTACGCCACCCCCCAGGCCCTGGACGACCCTCGGCCCCTCGAGGCCGAATTTTGGCCCACCCTCATGGCCTGGCCTCCCGCGCCGGAGGCCACGGCCCCGCCCCTGGACCGGGCGGGCCTGGCCGGGCTCCTGGCCCTGGCCGCCGGGCTCACCGCCCAGGACCAGAGCGGCACCTATCTGCGCTCCCCGGCCAGCGCCGGGGCCCTGTACCCGGCGGAGCTTTATTTGTGCGCCTCGGGCCTGGACTGGCTGGAGGACGGCCTGTGGCACTACGCGCCCGAGGCGGGCGCGCCGCGCCTCATACGGCCCGGCAACCTGGCCGGGGCTGCCGCCGAGGTGTTGGGCGGCCCGCCCGGCGGGCTGAGTTTTTTCATCACCGCCCTGCCCTGGCGCAGCATCTGGAAGTACCGCACCCGGGCCTGGCGCTACTGTCTCTTGGACGGCGGTCACCTGCTGGCCTGCCTGGAGTTGGCCCTGGCCGCCTGCGGCCTGGCGCAGCGCCCCTGCCTGGCCCCGGCCAGGAACGGCGGCAAGCTCCTGGGCCTGACCCCGGAGCGCGAGGTCCTGCTGGCCGGGGTGAGCGCCGGCGCGGCGGTGGAAAACGGCGGCCCGGCCCGGCTTCCGGCCTGGCAGCCGCCCCGCGAGGAGCCGCTGTCGGTCAGGGAGGAAAGCGATTCGCACATCTTGGCCGCCGCCGCCCTGGGCGGCAGCGACACCCCCGGCCCGGCCTTGCAGTGGCCCGGCGACCCCGTCCCTCGGGGGGCCCTACGCCTGAGGCCCGCCCCTCCCAAGGACGGCCCGTCCCTGGGGCGGGTGATGCAGGCCCGGCGCTCCCGGCGCAACTTCATGCCCCAGGGCCTCAGCGCCGCCCAAACCGCCCTGCTTCTGGCGGCCGCCCTGCCCGAGACCGGGCCGCTGGGGGCCACGGTGCTCCTGGGGCCGGGCGGGGAGACGCCCGCCGGGGTCTACTCCTACCACCCACGGGAAAAGGCCCTGGCCCTGCTGGAGCCCCAGGACCGGCGGCTCCGGGCGGCGCGGGCCTGTTTGGACCAGGCCTGGGTGGGCCGGGCCGCCCTGAACCTGGTGCTGTGGGCCGACCCCAAGCGGCTGGCCCAGACCGCCGGGGAGCGGGGCTACGCCCAGGCCATGCTGGCCGCCGGGCGGGCCGGTCAGCGGCTGTATTTGGCCGCCACCGCCCTGGGCATGGGCTGCTGCGGGGTGGGGGCCTTTTACGACGACGAGCTGGCCGCCGCCGCCGAGCTTCCCCTCGGGGCCTGGCCCCTGTACCTCGTCGCCGCCGGGCCGGTGAAGGGTGGCCCCCAAATCTAGGGCGCCTCGGCATCTTGTGCGTAAAAAAACAACCCTTTACATGCACCAAGCCTGCTGGTAAAAGTAATAGCTTGGCTGAGAGGGCTCAGCCCTGCCTGGAATGCCTATCGTACTTTTTTGACCCAGGGAGCTTAGATGATCGAGGTACGGGAGCTAACTAAACGCTTCGGGGCCACGGTGGCGGTGGACCGCCTGAGCTTCAGCCTGGACCAAGGCGAGATCTTGGGATTCTTGGGCCCCAACGGGGCCGGCAAGACCACCACCATGCGCATCCTCACCGGCTTCTTCCCCCCCAGCAGCGGCCAGGCCCTTATCAACGGCCACGACGTGGTGGAGGAGCCCAAGGCCGCCCGGCGGGCCGTGGGCTACATGCCCGAGAACGTGCCGCTGTACAGCGAAATGCGGGTGGAGGAATACCTGTATTTCGTGGGCGGGGCCAAGGGGCTGGACCGCGGCCTGTCCAGGAAAGAGGCGGGCCGGGTCATGGAGGCGGTGGGCATTTCCAAAAGGGCCCACCAGCTAATCAAGCAGCTTTCCAAGGGCTACCGCCAGCGGGTGGGCTTGGCCCAGGCCCTGTTGGGCGACCCGCCGGTGTTGATCCTGGACGAGCCCACCATCGGCTTCGACCCCGGCCAGATCGTGGAGATCAGGAGCCTGATAAAGGGATTCGCCGGGACTAAGACGGTGATCCTCAGCAGCCACATCCTGCCCGAGGTGGCCGCCACCTGCTCCCAGGTGGTGATAATCACCCAGGGCCGCCTGGTGGCCGAAGGGCCCATCGAGTTGCTCAGGGCCGGGCGACAAGGCGGGGCCAGCCTCAAGGTGCTCCTGCAAGGACCCCAGGAGGCGCTCACCCGCCTGCTTCAGGAGGTGCCCGGCGTGGACGGCGTGGCCTGCACCGGGACCAGCCCCCATCTGGAAGGGGCCTGCTACTTCACCTTGGAGACCGAGGCCCACGGCCAGGTGGCCGCCCGGGTGGCCCAGGCGGTGGTGGCCGCCGGGCACGGGCTCATGGAGCTTTCGCCGGTGTCGGCCAGCCTGGAAGAGGTGTTCATGCAACTGACCACCGAGGAGCACGCCTCCGGGGAGGAGGCGGCATGAGAGCCTTTCTAGCCATATACCGCCGGGAGATGGCCGCCTATTTCCACTCGCCGGTGGCCTACGTGGTGCTGGTGGCCTTTTTGCTCTTGACCGGCTACTTCTTCTACGCGGGGGTCAGCTTCTACACTTTGGCCAGCCTGCAGGTCATGCAGAACCCCATGATGATGGAGCTGAACCTGCAAGACCATCTGCTGGGCGGGTTGATCAGCAACGTATCGGTGATCCTGTTGTTCGCCGCGCCGCTGTTGACCATGCGCCTGTTGGCCGAGGAGCGCAAGTCCGGCACCCTGGAGCTTCTGCTCTCCTACCCCCTCAGCGATTTAAGCGTGGTCATGGGCAAGTTCTTCGCCGCCTGGAGCGTCTTGACCCTCATGGTGGCCGCCACCTGGGTGCAGATTTTCCTGCTGGCCTTCATGACCCCCCTGCCCTGGCTGTCCCTGGCGGTCAGCTACGGCGGGCTTCTGCTCATGGCCGGGGCCTTCGTGGCCTTCGGCCTGTGGACCAGTTCCCTGACCGAAAACCAGATCGTGGCCGCCTTCGCCGGTTTCCTGCCCCTGATCATCCTGTGGGCGGTGGGCTGGGCGGCTCCCCTGGTAAAGCCCGCCCTGGGCGAGCTGCTCAAGGGGCTGAGCCTGGGCACCCATTTCCAGGGCTTCCCCAAGGGCCTGGTGGACACCGCCGATCTGGTCTACTTCGTCCTGTTTATCGGGTTGTTCCTTTTCCTTAGCATCCGCACCCTGGAGGCCAAACGGTGGAAGGCATGAAGCAACACCACGCGGCCAAGTGGCTGGCCCTGCTGGGTCTGCTGGTCATGGCCTGCGGAGGACTTTTCTACGCGGTTAGCATCCGCCACGGCGGGTGGGGCCTCATCGGGGCCGGGGCCGGCCTGTTCATCGTGCTCCTGGCCGCCCTGGTGGCCCGGGACGCGGTTGGCGTGTTTTTCGCCAAGCGCTCGGCCCGCCTGGGCCTAGGCAGCGGCGTGGCCATCATCGCCGCCGTGGCCCTGGTCATGTTCCTGGGGGCCCTGGGCGCCAGGCACCACGTGCGCTGGGACCTCAGCCAGGGGGCGGCGCACACCCTCTCGCCCCAGACCATCAAGGTGCTGAAGGGCCTCAAGGCTCCGGTGAAGGCCTACGCCTTTTTCAAGGACACCCAGGCCGGACGCCCCCAGGCCGAGGAGGAGCTGGGAAAGTACGCCTACGCCAGCCGCCTGTTCACCTACCGCTTCGTCAACCCGGACCAGGAGCCCGGCCTGGCCAAGGCCATGAAGGTGCGCAACTACGGCACCGTGGTGTTGGTGGGCGGCGGGCGTGAGGAGCAGGTGCAGCTCCCCGAGGAGCAGGAGCTTACCAACGCCCTGATCCGCATGGGTAAAAAGGGCAAGAAGCGCATCTACTTCCTCACCGGCCACGGCGAGCCCTCCCTGGACGGGGTGGGCAAGGAAGACTTCACCACCCTGCGCAAGGCCCTGGAGGGCATGAACTACGAGGTAAAGAGCCTGATGCTGGTAACCAGCGACCAGGTTCCCCCGGACGCGGCGGTAGTGGTCATGGCCGGGCCCAAAAAGCCCATGCTGCCCCAGGAGATGGAGCGCCTGAGCGCCTACTGGGACAAGGGCGGCAGCGTGCTGCTGCTGGACCCCGGCTCCGACGGTGGGCTGGGGGCGTGGCTCAAGGCCAAGGGCGTGGAGTTGGGCAACGACCTGGTCATCGACCAGGCCTCGCGCCTGGCCGGGCTCAGCCCCCTGGCCCCCCTGGCCAGCGAGTACGGCTTCCACGACATCACCAAGATGATGAGCGGCACCTTCTGCTTCTTCCCCCAGGCCCGCTCGGTGACCCTGGTCACCACCCTGCCCGAGGGCATCAAGGGCGAGGAGCTGGTCAAGACCAGCCCCGCCTCCTGGGCCACGGACTACGGCAGCTTCCTGAGCTGGTACAAGACCCAGATGGACAAGCTGAAGCAGAACCAGGGCCAGCAGGTGCCCATTGAGCTGAAGCCCAACCAGGGCGACCGCAAGGGGCCCATCAGCCTGGGCGCGGCGCTCAACAAGGAGGGCAAGGCCGCCCAGGGCAAGGAGCGCCCGGAGGGCAGCTCGCGCCTGGTGGTAATCGGCGACGCGGACTTCGCCAACAACGAATTTTTGGACCTGGCCGGCAACCACGACCTGGCGCTGAACAGCGTCTCCTGGCTGGCGGCCGACGACGACCTGGTGGCCATCCGGGCCAAGGCGCGCAAGAACCAGCCCCTGCTGCTCCAGCCGGTGCAGGAGCGCCTGCTGTTCTGGATACCCCTGGTGGCGTGGCCCCTGGTTCTGGCCGTGGTTGGCATTGTGGTCATCATTAGAAGGCGGCGGGGAAGGTGAGCGCGCGGCGGGTCATAATCTGGGTGTTGTTTTTGGCCGTGGCCGCGGCCCTGTATTTCCTCAGCGGGGAGGTGGACCGCCGCTCCCAGGAGCACGAGCGCGAAACCAACCGCCTGGTGCAGATGGACGACCCGCTGAACATCCAGAGCTTGAGCATAAGCGGGGCCGAGGTGCCCAAGGCCATGGTCATCGAGCGGCGCGACAAGGAGCACCGCTGGGAGATGGTCAAGCCGGTGGTGTGCGCCGCCGACGGCATGCAGGTGGGCCAGATGCTCTCCACGGTTTTGGAAAGCCAAATCGCCTCGCGCATCGAAGAGCCGGGCGACCTGAAGCAGTTCGGGCTGGAGCCGCCCGCCTTCAAGCTGGTGCTCACCAGCCGGGGGGGCGGCAAGGCCGAGCTTTTGCTGGGCCACCTGAGCCCCACCAATGAGTTCGCCTACGCCACCACCCCCGGGTCCGAAGAGGTGTGGCTGGTGCCGCCGTTGGTGCGCGGCGCGGTGAACCGCAGCCTGTTCGAGATGCGCGACAAGTCGGTCTTGGACTTCGTGGTCAGCGCGGTGAACAAGGTGGAGCTCAACACCGGGGGCCAGGTGATCCGCCTTACCCGTGAAAAGACCGGGGCCAAGCCGGCGTGGCGCTTCGAGGACGGAGGCGAGGCCGACCCCACGGCGGTGGAGGACATGCTGTTCATGGTGCACGGCATGATGGCCGTGGACATCCTGGACCAGGGCATTTATCCCGACAAGATGGGCCTTACCAAGCCCTGGGGCGGGGTGGTGCTGGAGCTGGAGGGCGGCGGCAAAAAGGGTTTGGTCATCGGCGGCCAGGTGACCGGCCGCGACGAGCGCTACGTGCGCCGCCTGGACGGCGGCCCGGTGATGGTGGTCAAGAAGACCAGCCTGGAGCGTTTCGGCCAGATGACCCGCTTCAAGCTGAGCCAGCGCCGCGTGTTCAAGGTGGAGCGCGACGACGTGGTGGCGCTCAGCGTGGAGCGCGGCGGCCAGGCCATCGAGTTCGCCAAAGAGGGCGGCCAGTGGGTGCGCACCCAGCCGCCAGGCGACGAAAAAAGCGGCGAAGTCGCCAGTCTGCTGGTATGGGATTTAGTGAACCTGAAATGGCAAAAACTGTTGGGCGCCACCGGCCTGGCCGGACTGGACAAACCCATTGCAGTGATTAAATTGACCATAAAGCTCCCCGCCACCCAAGAGGGCAAGGCGGCCACGGTTATGGTCAAACAACTGATTTTGGGGCAAGTGGACAAGGCCAGCGGCCTGCTCGGCGCCCAGATCAAGGGCGACGACAGGGTTTTCGGCTTGGACGCCGGAATGCTCAAGGGCCTGCCCACCCTGCCCAAGAATGACACCAAGGCCCCGGCGGGGCCCAAATAGAAGGATAGGAATTCATGGCTCGCGTAACGGTGGAAGATTGCCTTAGGGAGGTGCCCAACCGCTTTTCGTTGGTGCACCTGACGGCCAAGAGAGTGCGTCAGCTCCGGGAGGGCGCCCCGCCCATGATCCCGGTGAAGAACAAAGAGGTGGTGGTGGCCCTGCGCGAGATCGCGGCGAGCTACGTCTACCCGGTGAGCGCCGCCGAGGCCGAGAAGGAACGCGCCGAGGCCGAGGCTAGGGAGCGCGACCGCCTGGCCCAGGCCCAGATGGCCCTGGAAGCGGCGGCCCTGGCCGAAGAGGCCGAGGAGGAAATCGAGGACGACGAAGAGGACGGGAAATCCAAAGACCAGTCCTAAGACTGCCTTAGATTTTTTTCAGCCATGATCAAACGCTGCTATTACGAAACGCTGGAAGTCGAGCGGACGGCCGATCAAGAGACGATCAAGAAGGCCTACCGCCGCATGGCCCTGCAGTATCACCCGGACCGCAACCCGGATGATCCCGAGGCCGAAAACCGCTTCAAGGAGGCCGCCGAGGCCTACGAGGTGTTGCGCGACCCGGAGAAGCGCCAGCTCTACGACACCTATGGCCACGACGGGCTCAAGAACACGGGGTTCCAGGGCTTCAGCGGCATGGGCGACATCTTCGGCGCCTTTGGCGACATCTTCGAAGGCCTTTTCAACGGCTTTGGAGGCGGCCCCTCCGCCCGGCCCGGCGGCCCCCGGCCGGGGCGCGACCTGCGCTACGACCTGGAGCTGACCCTGGAGCAGATCGCCGTCGGCCACACCGAGACCATCAGCATCCAGCGCGAGGCCGCCTGCTCCGAGTGCCACGGCACCGGCCAGGCCGGCGGCGAGGAGCCGGTGGTGTGCCAGGTCTGCGGCGGCCAGGGCCAGGTGGCCAGGGCCCAGGGCCTGTTCCGGGTGGTCACCACCTGCCCCCAGTGCCGGGGCGAAGGCCGGGTGGTCACCAACCCCTGCTCCAACTGCCGGGGCCGGGGCCGGGTGCGCGAGGAAAAAGAGCTCAGCGTGCAGATCCCGGCGGGCATCGCCCACGGCCAGCGCCTGCGCATGCGCGCCGAGGGCGAGGGCGGCTACAACGGCGGGGAGCCCGGCGACCTCTACGTGGTGATCCACGAGGCCCAGCACAAGGTCTTCGAGCGCCAGGGCAAGGACCTGTACCGCCGCCTGGAGGTGAGCATGTTCCAGGCCTCCCTGGGCCAGGAGGTGGTCGTGGATAGCCTGGTGGACGGCCCCCAGCCCATGAGCATCCCCTCCGGGGCCGACAGCGGCGAGGTGGTGCGCATAAAGGGCATGGGCCTGCCGGGCCTCAGGGGCGACCGCCGGGGCGACATGTACGTGCAGCTATTGGTGCGCACCCCCCGCAAGCTGAACAAGCGCCAGCGTGAGCTCATGGAAGAGCTGGCCGCCCTGGGCGACTCCGAGGCCGCCCCCACCCCGGAGGAGCAACCGGAGCCCAAATCCCGCAAGAAAAAGAAGCGGGGCCTTTTTTCCAAATAGGAGAAGCCGGTGAAGCTTAGCCACCTGGACGACAAGGGCGCGGCCCGCATGGTGGACGTGGGCCACAAGCCGCCCACCCAGCGCCGGGCCATCGCCAGGGCCCGGGTCGAGCTTTCCCCCGCCACGGTGGAGCTGCTGGTCTCTGGCGGGCTGCCCAAGGGCGACGCCCTGGCCGTGGCCCGGGTGGCGGGCATCATGGCCGCCAAGCAGACCCCCTCGCTGATCCCCCTGTGCCATCCCCTGCCGCTCAGCTCGGTGAGCGTCGAGCTCACCCCCGATGACCAGGGGGTGTTGATCGAGGCCACTGCCGCCACCACCGCTCCCACTGGGGTGGAGATGGAGGCCATGACCGCCGCCTCGGTGGCCGCCCTGGCTCTGTACGACATGATCAAGGGCGTGGAGCGCGGGGCGCGAATCACCGGGGTGTGGCTGGTGATGAAAGAGGGCGGCTCCAGCGGCCGCTGGAGCCGGGAAGATTAGGCGTCACGCCTCTTTACACACGGCGGTGGGCGTGCTAGATTTACCCGCTATCTTAGGTGGCCCATCAGCTACGGAGAGCGAAGCATGAACGAAAAGAAGCTCGAGTTCTTCCGCAAGCTTTTGAACGAAAAGCTCGACGAGCTTGGCAAGGAAGCCGGGCGCACCGTGGCGGGCATGACCGATAGCAAAGAAAATTTTCCCGACCCCACCGATCGGGCGGCCATGGAGTCGGACCGCAATTTCTTGCTGCGCATCCGCGACCGGGAGCGCAAACTCATCAGCAAAATTCGCGAGGCCCTGGACCGCATAGACGACGGCACCTTCGGGATTTGCGAATCTTGCGGCGAGGACATCAGCGAAAAGCGCCTCAAGGCGCGCCCGGTCACCACCCTGTGTATAGATTGCAAAAAAAAGCAAGAGGCCAACGAACGGGCCCGCGGCCTCTGATTTTTTTGCCCTCCCTCCCCGCCCGCCGGGGTATTAGTTCAGCCACGCGGGGGCGGACCTAGGCGATGTTCCAGCAACGGCTCAAGTTTTTCCGCTCCATTCTCTACCTGGGCGACTTGGCCCTGGTGGGGTTGGCTTGGTTCGGCGCCTATTTCCTACGCTTTTATTTGCCCATCCTGCCCGTGACCAAGGGCATCCCGCCGCTCAGCCTTTACATCATGCTCTTTTTGCTGGTGCTGGCCGACTTCGCGGTGGTGCTGCCCCTGTCCGGCCTGTACCGCCGCCCCTGGGCGGGCACCGGCCACGCCCTGTGGCCGGTTTTGCGCGGGGTGCTCATCGGCATCGTGGTGGCGGTCACTCTCACCTGGTTCCTCAGGCCCTACGACTTCAGCCGCTTGGTTTTCCTGCACTTTTTCGTGCTGCTCAGCGCCGGGCTCCTGCTCTACCGCCCGGCCCTGCGCCATTTCTGGCGGCGCGCCTACCCCGAAAACGCCGGGGAGCGGGTGCTAATCGTGGGCTCGGCGGAGCTGGCCGCGCAGGTGGCCGAAAACATCAAGAAAAACCCGGTGTTGGGCCTAAGCCTAGTGGGCTTTCTGGCCCGCGACGAAAAAAAGGTGGGCAGTCAAATCGCCGGGCTCACCGTGCTGGGCTCCTTCGCCCAGGTGGCCGACATCGTGGCCCAGCAGCACATCCAGGTGGTTATCATCGCCCTGCCGCTCGGCGCCCACGAGAGCCTGCCGGTGATCCTGGAGGGCCTGTCCGAGGAGCTGGTGGACGTGCGCATCGTGCCGGACCTTTACCGCTTCATGAGCCTGGGCAGCACGGTGGAGTCATTTGAGGGCATGCCCATCATCGGCCTCCGAGGCTCGCGCCTGGAGGGCTGGCCCCGGGTGCTCAAGCGGGTCATGGATGTGACGGGCTCCCTGCTTTTCGTCATGATTTTCAGCCCCTTGATGGCCTTGATCGCCATAGGGGTCAAGCTCTCCTCCCCCGGCCCGGTGCTCTACCGCCAAAAACGCATGGGCCTGGACGGGGTGGAGTTCGAGATGTACAAGTTCCGCACCATGCGGGTGGGGGCCGAGGCCGAGACCGGCCCGGTGTGGGCCAAGCCCGACGACCCCCGCCGCACCCGGTTGGGGGCCATACTGCGCCGCACCAGCCTGGACGAGCTGCCCCAGTTCTTCAACGTATTGAGCGGCGAGATGAGCCTGGTGGGCCCCCGGCCCGAGCGCCCCGAGCTGATCACCCAGTTCCGCAGCCAGATTCCCGGCTACATGCTCAGGCACATGGTAAAGGCGGGCATCACCGGCTGGGCCCAGATAAACGGCTGGCGGGGCAACACCGACCTGACCAAGCGCATCGAGCACGACCTGTATTATATTGAGAACTGGTCGCTGTTTTTCGACATCAAGATCATTTTGCTCACCCCCTTCAGGGGGCTGATCAATCCCCACGCCTACTAGGAAGGCCCTGTGAGCATCACCGGACATCTCGCCGAACTGGCCCGCCACCGCGCCCTGTTGTGGGCCTTGGTGGGCCGCGAGCTAAAGGGCCGCTACCGCGGCTCCCTGTTCGGTTTCCTGTGGACCTTCCTGAACCCCCTGATGCTCCTGGCGGTCTACGCCCTGGTGTTCTCGGTGTACTTCCGCATCGACATGGCCCACTACGCGGTGTTCATGTTCACCGGCCTGTTGCCCTGGGTGTTCTTCTCCAGCTGCATCAACGAAGGCGCCGGGGCCATCACCGAGGGCGGCAGCCTGGTGACCAAGGTCATGTTCCCCTTGCAGGTGTTGCCCGCGGTCAAGGTGATGGCCAACTTCGTCAACTACTTGCTAAGCCTGCCCATCCTCTTCGCCTTCTACTTGTTCGACGGCGTGGCCCTCACCTGGTGCCTGGTGGCCTTCTTCGTGGTGGCGGCGGTGCACATCCTGTTCACCTATTCCCTGGTGCTGCTGCTCTCGGCAGCCAACGTGTTTTTGCGCGACACCAAGCACATGGTGAACAACCTCCTTACCTTGTGGTTCTTCTTGACTCCCATCCTCTACCCCCTGACCCAGATCCCCGAGGGCTTCCGCTTCCTGGTGCAGTTCAACCCGGCGGCGGTGATAACCCTGGCCTATCACGATCTGTTCTTCTGGGGGCGTTGGCCCGCCTGGGGGCCGCTGGCCGGGGTGGCCGGGCTCAGCCTGGTTCTTCTGGTGGTGGCCGTGGTAGTCTTCGAGCACTACAAGGAGTACTTCGCCGAGAAGATATGAGCACGGCCACGGCCATAGAGATCGCGGGACTGGTAAAGCGCTTTCGCCGCGAGATGCTCCGGCGCGACTACACCACCTGGAAGTCGCTCTTGCTGCGTCCCTTTAAGCGGCGCACCGATGCCGACTACCTCACCGTGCTGGACGGGGTGGACCTGAGCATCGAGCCGGGGCGCACCATCGCCATCATCGGCCAGAACGGCTCGGGCAAGTCCACCCTGCTCAAGATATTGGCCGGCATCTACAAGGCCGACCAGGGCACGGTGACGGTCCGGGGCCGGGTGAGCAGCCTCATCGAGCTGGGGGCGGGCTTCCACCCCGAGTTCAGCGGCCGGGAAAATATCTACCTCAACGGCACCATCCTGGGCCTGAGCAAGAAAGAGATCGCCGCCCGCTTCGACGAGATCGTGGCCTACTCGGGCCTGGGGGATTTCATCGAGGCCCCGGTCAGGACCTACAGCTCGGGCATGTACGTGCGCCTGGGATTCGCCGTGGCGGTGAACGTGGACCCGGACGTGCTGTTGGTGGACGAGGTGCTGGCCGTGGGCGACGAGGCCTTCGCCCACAAGTGCGAGACCAAGCTCAACCAGTTCAAGGCGGCGGGCAAAACCATCGTTTTGGTCAGCCACGACCTGATCTCGGTGAAAAAATTCGCCGACGAGGTGGTGTGGCTGGACGGCGGCAAGGTGGCCGCCAGGGGCGAGGCGGCCCAGGTCATCGACATCTACCGCCAGGGGGTGGCCCGGCGCGAGGACGAAGCGGGCCGGGTCCAGGCCGAGGCCAGGGTGGCCGAGTTGGCCGCCGCCCGGCGCTGGGGCCAGGGCGAGGTGGAGATCACCGGGGTGCGCCTGCTGGACAGCGAGGGCCAGGCCCACGCGGTGTTCGCCTCCGGGGGCCCCATGAACATCGAGATGGACTACCTCATGCGCCAGCCGGTGGACGACTTGGTGTTCGGGGTGGCCCTCAACAACAGCGCCGGGGTGCTCTGCTACGGCAGCAACACGGCCATCGACCAGGCCGAGCTGGGGCCCATACCGCCCCAGGGCACGGTGCGCTTCGCGGTGCAGCGCCTGGACCTGGTGCCCGGCACCTTCACCCTGGACGTGGCCGCCCACGCCGGGGACGGCCGGGCCTACGACTACCTCACCCAGGTGGCCTCCCTGTCGGTGCGGGGCGGGCCCCGCGACGAGGGCATCTGGCGGCCGCCCCATAGCTGGAGTCTGAGAGCACGGGAAGACAAGGCATGAGCCAAGAAGACAAAAGCGCCCCGCCGGTGGACGTCCGGGCCATTTTGGCCGAGGTGGACCAGGCGGTGGAAGACAAGAAGGCCGCCGGCTTCTACGACCCCGCCGAACTCAGGCGGGTGGAGGAGGCGGCCCTGGCCGCCCGCTCGGTGGACGACGAGCCGGGCAACCTGATGAAGCTGCACCACGCCAGGCTCAAGGAGTATTGGGAGCCCACCGGCTGGGGGGTGGACACCCACCGCATCGGCGCGGCGGGCAAGCTCATCGTGGGCCTCAAGAAGCTCATCTACAAGCTGAGCCGCTTCCCCATGAGCGTGTGGCTGGCCCGCCAGGCCCGCTTCAACGACGAGGTGGTGCACCTGATCACCGTGCTCTTGCCCCTGGTGGCCAATGTGCGCTCCCGCTTGCCCCAGGCCGAAAAGCGCCTGGACGAGCTGGAGGTGTCCCTGGCTCGCACCGCCCCGCGCATCGAGGCCCTCCTGGCCCGCCTGGAGCGGGTGGTGGTGGAGCAGGAGGCCAGGGGCCAGGCATCGCCCGGCGCGGCCGACGAGGTGCGGGGCGCCCGCTTCCAGAGCCGGGGCGCGGCCTACCTGGAGTTCGAAAACGCCCACCGGGGCCAGCGGGAGCTTATCAAGCAGCGCCAGAGCGTGTATCTGCCCTTCTTCGCCAAGAGCATCACCCCCCAGGCCCCTCTCTTGGATCTGGGCTGCGGCCGGGGCGAGTTCTTGGAGGCAGCCAAGGAGGCGGGCCTCAGCGCCCGTGGCCTGGAGCTGAACCCGGAGATGGTGGCCCATTGCCGGGGCCGGGGCCTGGAGGTGGCCGAGGGCGACGCCCTGGAGCACCTGCGCGCCCAGCCCGACGGCAGCCTGGGCGGCATCCTCATGGCCCAGCTCATCGAGCACCTGACCACCGACGAGCTGCACGAGCTGGTGAGCCTGGCCGCGCTAAAGCTGGCCGACGGCGGCCACCTCATCGCCGAGACGGTGAACCCGGCCTGCCTCACCACCCTGTCCGGCGCTTTCTACCTGGACCTGACCCACCACAAGCCCATCCACCCCGAGGCGGCCCGCTTTCTGTGGAAGGGGGCGGGGCTGCGCCAAGTGGAGGTGCTCTACCTCTCGCCCTACCCCGAGCAGTACCGCCTGCCCCAGGCGCCGGGTGGCGACCCCACCGCCCAAGCCCTCAACGAGACGGTGACGCGGCTCAACGACCTGCTCTACTCCTTCCAGGACTACGCGGTGGTGGGGCGCAAATAGGCATGGCCCCCGCGCGCCCAGGCGAGCCCCTTTCCTGCACCTTCGTGCTGCCCTGGTACGGGGAGCAGGTGCCCGGCGGGGCCGAGGCCGAGGCCCGGCTCACCGCCGAGAACCTGGCCGCCGCCGGGGTGCGGGTGCGGGCGTTGGCCACCAACCTCAGCGGCCTGGGCAGCGACTGGGAGCACGACACCCTTCCCGTGGGCGAGAGCGTGGAAAACGGGGTTCAGGTGCGCCGCTTCCCGGTGGCCCAGCGCGACGCGGCCCGCTTCGACGGCCTGAACATGCGGGTGTTGGCCGGGGCCACCCTGCGCCCCGACGAAGAGCGCGACTTTTACCGCAACATGGTCTACAGCCCCGAGCTGCTCACGCACATCGCGGCCCATCCGGAAGAAGGCCCCTTTTTCTACATACCGTATCTGTTCACCTCATCGGTATGGGGGCCGCTGATCCATCCCAGCAAGAGCCTGATCATCCCCTGCCTGCACGACGAGGGCTACGCCCGCATGGCCGCGGTGAAGCGGGCCATGGAAACCAGCCGCATGGTCTGCTTTCACGTGCCCCCGGAGCGCGACCTGGCCGCCGGGCTCTACGACCTGGGGCGCACCGAGCCGGTGATCGTGGGCGAGGGCATGGACACCCACTGGACCCACGACCCCGAGCGCTTCCGAAAAGATTTCGGCCTCACCGAGCCTTTCATCCTCTACGCGGGGCGCAAGGACCCAGGCAAGAACACCCCTCTGCTGGTGCACTACTTCCTGCGCTACAAGGCCGAGGGTCGCGGACCGGCCGGGCTCAAGCTGGTCTTGGTGGGCAATTTGCCCGCCGAGATCCCCACCGGCGGCGAGGCCCACGTGCTGGACCTGGGGTTCGTCAGCGTGCAGCAAAAGCACGACGCCTACGCGGCGGCCCAGGTGTTCGTGCAGCCCTCGATCATGGAGAGCTTTTCGCGGGTGATCATGGAGGCCTGGCTGGCGGGCACCCCGGTGATGGTGCACGCCGACTGCCCGGTGACCAAGGGGCACGTCATGGTGAGCGGGGGCGGCCTGGCCTTCAAGGACTACCCCCACTTCGCCGAGTGCCTGGACTACCTGCTGGAGCGCCCCGCCCTGCGCGAAAAGATGGCCGAGGCCGGGGCGGATTACGTGCGGGGCAACTTCTCCTGGCCCGCGGTGGTGGACAATTACCTCAAGGTCATCGAGACGGTGAGCGCCGAGCCGGTGCCCGCCCCTACCACCCTGGAGAAGGCCCTGGCCCCCCGGCGGCCCCGCTTGGCCGCGGGCCCGGCGGTGCACCAGATGGTGCCGGACTTCAGCTTCGGCGACGCCATCGGCAACGACGCCCTGGCCATCCAGAAGACCCTGCGCTCCTGGGGCATCAGCTCGGACATTTTCGCCCACTCCATCCACCCGCGCCTGGCCGACAAGGCCCGGCCCATCGAGGAGTACGCCAAGCAGGCGAGGCCCCAGGACGTGCTGCTGTTTCATTTCTCCATCGGCCATCCGGTGGCCGACCTGCTGCCCGAGCTGCCGGGACGCCGCGTCCTGCGCTACCACAACATCACCCCGGCCGAGTTTCTGGACTTGTGCAACCCCGAGAGCGCGGCCCGGGCCCGCCTGGGCCGCGAACAGCTGAAGCGCATCGCCCCGGCGGTGGAGCTGGGCATGGGGGTTAGCGACTACAACTGCCAGGAGCTTACCGAGTCGGGCTGCCCGGCCACGGCCACGGTGCCCATCGTCATCGACACCTCGGTCTTGGCCACGCCGTCCGACCCCTTGGTGGCCCAGCGCTTTGACGACCAGCGCCCGGCGGTGTTGCACGTGGGCCGCCTGGTGCCCAACAAGAAGATCGAGGACCTCATCAAGACCCAGTACTGGCTCTCGCGCCTGGTGCCGGGAACCCGCATGCTCATCGTGGGCAGCGAGGTGGGCTGCGAGACCTACGCCGAGGGCCTGCGCGAGCTGGTGGATCGCCTGGCCGTGCCTGACATGCACTTCTCCGGCCACGTGTCCCTGGCCGCGCTCATGGCCTACTACCGCCGGGCCGACTGCTACCTGTGCCTGTCCGAGCACGAGGGCTTCTGCGTGCCCCTGGTGGAGTGCATGCACCTGGGCATCCCCGTGGTGGCCTACGCCGCCGCCGGGGTGCCGGGCACCTTGGGCAAGGGCGGCATCCTCTTGGACAGCAAACAGCCCCAGCGGGTGGCCGAGGCCGTGGCCAAGGTGCTCACCGACCCGGCCCTGGCCCAAGGCCTGCGCGCCGCCGGCAAACAGCGCCTAAAGCGCTTCGCGCCGGATCGGGTGGCCGACGACCTGCGCCAGGTGCTCACCAGGCGCATGGGCCTGGAGTTGACCCCGTGAAGGCGATGCCCCTCATCGACGCCCGGGCCCTGCAACCCGGCTACAAGGAGCACGCCCAGCGGGGCATCGGCCGCTACGCCAAGAGCCTGTTCGCGGCCATGACGGCCCAGGTGGACCCCGGCGAGCTGTCCTTCATTCAACGTCACGACCTGCCCCAGCCCGAGCTGCCGCCTCAGTCGCCGCGCCTGGCCGTGGGTCCCGGCCCCCAGGGGTTGCCCGGCGGCGAGCGCCTGGTGGGCCAATACTGGACCCTGCCCCGCGCCCTGGCCCCGGCCTGGAAACAGGGCCGGGTGGTGCACATCCTCAGCCACGCCGACGCCCCGGCCCGCCTGGGGCCGCGCACCGTGCTCACCTGCCAGGACCTGATCTTCCAGCGCATGGAAGACATCTACATCCAGGGCCGCAACGCCCTGGCCTTTAAGGCGGCCCGCTGGCTGGAGACCCGCTGCCTCAGCCACGCGGCGCGCATCCTGGCCATCAGCGAGTGCACCAAGCGCGACCTGTTGGAGTTGTACCGCGTCCCCCCCGAGCGGGTCACCGTGGTGCCCCTGGCCGCCGACCCCGGCCTGGCTCCGGTGGAAGACCCGGCGGCGCGGGACGAGGTTCTGAGGCGCTACGGGCTGCAGGCGGGTGGCTACTACTTCTACCTGGGCGGCATAGACCCGCGCAAAGACTTGCCAACCCTGCTGCGGGCCCTGCTAATATTGCGGGAGCAGGGCAGAACCGAGGGGCTGGCCCTGGCCGGCAAGGTGGGGAGGGACAAGCACTACCCCCCCCTGGCCCGGCTCACCCAGGAGATGGGCCTGGGCGAGGCGGTGAGGTTCCTGGGCTTCGTGCCCGACCAGGACCTGCCCGCCCTGTACTCGGGAACCACGGCCTTCGCCTTCCCCTCGCTCTACGAGGGCTTCGGCCTGCCGCCCCTGGAGGCCATGGCCTGCGGCGCGCCGGTGGCGGCGGTGCGGGCCGCGGCGGTGCCCGAGGTGGTTCAGGAGGCGGGCATCCTGGTGCCTCCCGGCGACGCCCGCGCCCTGGCCCAGGCCCTGGCCGCCCTGGCAGACGACCCCGAGCTGTCCCGACGCTACCGGGCCTTGGGGGCCAAGCAGGCCGCCCGATTCTCCTGGGAGCGGGCGGCGTCCCAGACCCTGGCCGTTTACGAGGAGGTGGCTGCTGCTGCCTGAGAACAAAAATCGCCTGGGCGGATGGCTCCTGGAAACCGCCCTGGCCCTGGTGGTGGCCGGTTCGGTGTGGTGGCTGTGGCCCCGCCTGGATCTGCCGCGCCTGGGGCACGAGCAGGTGTGGTTTTCCCTGGGCTGGCTTTTGACCCTGGGCCTGGGGGCGGCCTGGCGGGCCCTGTGGCCCCAACCCCGGGGCGACGACGCCCACCACCTGCTCCGGGCGGGCACCTGCTCCTCGGCCGCCCTGGGCCTGGGGGTGGTGTTCGTCATCCTGCTGGCCGGCTCCTTGGGCCTGGGCAACTACAAGCTATGGTTGGGCATAGTCTATCTGGGCGGAGTCACCCTCAGCCTGGCCAGCCTGACCCTGCGCCTACGCAGCGAGATAAGCGCCCGCCCCGAGGGCGAGCTTCTGGCCATGCTGGCCGGGGCGGCCATTGCTTTCGCCGCCTGCCTACTCATCTTGCCCTGGGTGCGGCCCGACCTCACCGCCTTGTGGCCCCCGCCCGCAGGCGCGATGTGGATGCCCCTGGCCTCCGCCGCCCTGTGGGGAGGCATAGCCGGGGCCACTCTGCCGGTGGTGCGCCTGTTGGGCGGCGACCGCCGCCTGGCTTGGATCATCTTCCTGGCCGTGGGCCTGGGCCCCGGCCCGGCCCTGGCGGTCAGCTGGCTGCCCCTGGCGCCCCTGGCCGCGGTGTGCGCCATACTGGTGGGCCTGGCCGCCCTGCGCCTTTTGAGCCCCCGCGCCCGCCGCGCCGCCATCCATCACCCTGAACAGGGCGAACAGACCCGCCCCCTTTCCTTCTACTGGCTGTTGCGCGGCCTAATGCTGATTTGGTGGGGCGTGGGCGCGGCGGTCACACTGGCCGCGGCCTGGTGGTACCCCCGGGTGGGAGCCATGTTTACCGACGCCATCTGGCTCAGGGCGGTGGGCCTGGGAGCCTTCATGGTCACCTGCGTGGGGCTGTTGGCCGAGTACGCCCAGCCGCTCTTGGGCCGCAGCGACAGCCCCCGCCTGGGCCGCGACCGCAAGGTGGTGGGCATCTTCTGCTCGGTGCTGGTGCTGTTGGCCGCGCTGAGCCCCTTCCTGCTCATGCAGCCTCCGGCCAACGCCCACCTGCCCTCCTACTTCGCCGACGGAGCCCGGGCGGTGCTCTTGCGCGAGGAGACGGTGCTGGGGCCCCACAACCCGGAGATAGAGTTCAAGCCGCCCACCTGGCTCAGCAACCTCAGCCGGGTTTTCGTTATCAGCCTCTTGAGCGATGGGGCCCAGGTGGAGCAGGGGCAGGTGGTGGCCCAACTCATCGCCACCGACGAGCAGGACCTGCCCCACATCTACCAGCTGCGGGCGGGCATCGACACGGCGGAGTGGGACCTGGACAAGCGCGAGATGAGCCTGGATGCGGGCCACCGGCCGGCGCGCCTGGCCTCCACCTGGATCGTCTACACCGCCAGCGGCGAGGCCTTCATGGCCCACGACTACTTCACCGGCCTGTACCTGGGCCGCCGGGTGGAGCGCCTGACCAGCGTGCGCCTGCGCTATCTCTACAAGAACCCGCCGGGCAAGCCGCCGGTCACCCTGGTTCTGCGCAAAGTCTTCTTATACTGATCTTGATTTTCCCGAATACGGCTGAACAGTAAACCGGCGGCTGCGCTGCCTTGCGATGGTTGGCCCCTCTTGGTTCAGGCCAACGCCAACCGGCACAGCCAGGCGGCGCAGGGCAAGGCGGCACGCGAACGAGGGACGCAGGCGTAGTCTACCTACGCCGAGGACCGAGTGACGCCGTGGGCGCAGCCATGCGTCGCCTGGCGCAGCCGACAAAGCAAAAAAGTGAGGCCCTCCCGAAGGAGGACCTCACCAGCACTACTTACTTGGCGCGGGCGGTGCGGCTACTTGGCCGCGCTCTCGTCGACCAGTTCCACCATGGCCATGGAGGCGGCGTCGCCCCGGCGCACCCGGGTGGGCAGCACGCGGACGTAGCCGCCCTGACGGCTGCTGAAGCGGGTCTTGCCGTCGTCGAAGAGCTTGCTGCAGATCTTGTGGTTGTGGACATAAGCTTCCACCTGGCGGCGGGCGTGCAGATCGCCCCGCTTGGCCAGCGTGATCATCTTTTCAGCTATGCGCTTTAGCTCTTTGGCCTTGGCCTCGGTGGTCTCGATTTTCTCGTGCTCGAACAGCGAGGTGACCATATTGCGCAGCATGGCCTTGCGATGGGACGTGGTGCGCGAAAGCCTGCGATTGTCTTTACCGTGTCTCATTTTTCCTTCGTCCTCGCCTCGAGTTCTTCCCGGCTGGGGAAGTCGTCCAAGCCGCCCATGCCCAGGCTCAGGCCCATCTCTACCAGCATTTCCTTGATCTCGTTCAAGGACTTGCGGCCAAAGTTCTTGGTTTTGAGCATCTCGGACTCGGTTTTTTGCACCAACTCGCCGATGTACTTGATGTCGGCGTTCTTAAGGCAATTGGCGCTGCGCACGCTCAACTCCAGCTCGTCCACGGTGCGGAAGAGGTTGTCGTTGAGCGTGGGCTCCTCCACCGACTCCTCATGGTGGGGCTCAGGCTCCTCCTGGAAGTTGATGAAGATGCTCAGTTGCTCCTTGAGGATCTTGGCCGCGTAGGCCACCGCATCCTCGGGCCAAACCGCCCCGTTGGTGAAAACCTCCAGGGTCAGCTTGTCATAGTCGGTGATCTGGGCCACGCGGGCTTGGGTCACCACGTAGTTGACCTTCACGATGGGGCTGAAGGCCGCGTCCAGAGGCACCACCCCGATGGGGTCTTCCTCGCTCTTGTTGCGGTCGGCGGTCACGTAGCCCTTGCCGGTCTTCACCGTCAATTCGGCTCTGAGGCTGCCGTCCGGTCCCAGAGTGGCCACCGGGTGCTCGGGGTTTAGAATCTCCACGTCCGGGGGGGCTTGGATGTCACCAGCAGTGACCACGCCCTCGCCCTTGGCGTCGATGTGCATCATCGCCGGATCGTGGCCCAGGTACTTCAGGCGCACACCCTTCAGGTTGAGGATGATGTCGCTGACGTCCTCCATCACACCATTGATGGTGGAGAACTCGTGCAGCACCCCATCCATGCGCACATTGGTTATGGCCGCCCCCTGCAAGGATGAGATCAGGATGCGCCTGATGGCGTTGCCGATGGTATGGCCGAAGCCACGCTCCAGCGGCTCGCAGGAGAACTTGCCGTAGTACTGGGTGTGGGTTTCTTCGTCCACCTCCAGGCGCGACGGCCTGATGAGTTCTCTCCAGTTTCTCTCCATGACCTCTCTCTAACTGCTAGCGGGAGTACAGCTCCACGATGAGCTGCTCCTGCATGGGGATGGTCAGCTCTTCGCGGTTGGGCAGCGCTTTGACCGTACCCCTGAATTTGTCGGCCTCCAGCTCCAGCCATCCGGGCACGGTACGCCGCGCCACTGCTTCCAGGGACTGCTTGAGCTGGGCGATCTCGCGGCTGCCGTCCTTAATCGCCACCACGTCGCCGGGCTTCACCCTCGCGGAGGGGATGTCCACCCGGGTACCGTTGATGGTGATGTGGCCGTGACGCACCCAGTGACGAGCCTGGGCCCGGCTTCCGGCGAAGCCAAGACGGTAGGCCACGTTGTCC
>Ga0180016_100065_pt1 | contig 50181 bp, 37 predicted proteins | sample KR46_M_MetaG_FD_129673 | JGI IMG/M metagenome (GOLD analysis project Ga0180016, IMG submission 129673) | Groundwater microbial communities from the Olkiluoto Island deep subsurface site, Finland - KR46_M_MetaG | ecosystem: Environmental > Aquatic > Deep subsurface > Groundwater | place: Finland... | reverse complement strand
TCCGAGGCCAGCAGGCGCACCGCAATGGGCGTGCCCCGCTCCTGGAAGAAGGGATGGGGCGCCAGCAGGAGAATCTTCATGCCGGGCGCTCCATCCGAAGGATCACCGGCGAGCCCAGCAGGGAGGTGAGCCCCAGGCCCCGGGCCAGGCCCTCGGCGGCCTTGGTGAAACCGCCCGATTTCACCGCCCGGTGCAGGGCCATGGGCCAAAAATGCTGCCGCCGCCGGGTGGGATTGCCGAAGCCCTGCGCGGTGAAAATCTTGTCCACCTCGCCGTCCCAGAAGCTTACAAAGGGCCGGGTGTGCTGGTTGTCGTCCAGGGACTGCTTGGCCTTGAACAGGGAATCGGCCACCAGGTTGAAGCTCCGCTTGGCCGGGTAGTCCACCACCACCGCCCTCCGGGCCAGGCGGCAGAGCTGGGCCGCGTAGCCCGTGGGATCGGCCACATGGGTGAGCATGCGATAGCTCAGCACCACATCGAAGCTCTTTTCCGGCCAGGGCATGTTCATGAGGTCCACGGCCTGAAACTCATAGGAGCCGGGCGTCAGCAGGCGCTCCAGGCGCTGGGCGCAGGCCTGGCTGCTGCCCGCCACGGTGACCTGGTAGCCCGCCTGGATCAGAGGCCCGGCCAGTTGGGCGTGGCCCCCGCCCACGTCCAGGACCTTGGCGCCGGGCCAGGGGGCCACCAGCTCCAGGGTGCGCGCGGTCTGCACCTCAAGGAAATAGGCCCCCACCTCCCCGGAGAAGCGCCGGGCGTATTCCTCGCTGGCGGTGACCAGGTCGCAGTCTTCGCGGCGCACGGGGCTCATGCCAGGGTCTCCAAAATCTCGTAGGGCTTGAGCGCCTGGGCCAGCTCCGCCTCTTGGCGAGCCTGGTCCCAGCCCAGGCGATCGGCCATGATGTCCAGGGCCGCACCCATGGCCTCGTGCGAGGGGCGGCCCATCTTGCCAAGGACGGTGCGCCGCAGGCTCACATCGGCCAAGTGCTGGGCCATCTCCGCCTCCACGGCCTGCACCACCTCGCAGCCCAGCACCGGGGTGTCCGCGGCCAGGGGCGTAAGCATGGCCGCGTCGCCGCCCGCCATGGCCGCCACCTCCCCTGCCCGGCTGCCGTACTGGGCCTTCAGGTGAGCCGCGGCGTCGGGCCCGAGCCCGGCGGGCATCGCCGGCTGCTTCTCCTCGCCGCCCCACACCGGCTCCAAGGGCAGCTCCGGGGCCTCTTGGCCCAGTTGGGCGCAGGCCCGGACCACCGCCTCGGAAGCCACCGCCCGGGCGGTGGTGTACTTGGCCCCGCTCACCGTGACCAGGCCGGGGCGCTCCATCAGACGGCGCTTGCTGGCCAGTCCGCCGCCCACCGGAGCCTTGCCCGGCACCTCCAGGGGCACCCGGCCCCAGTGGTAATAGGAGATGTCGCCGGGGGTCAGCTCCAGCTCGGGGCAGGCCGCGTTGAACTCATCCAGCAGGGCCAGAAGCTCCTGGCGGGATGGCCCGGCCGCTTTTGCCTGGCCCGGCCAAAGGCGATAGGAAGTACCCAGAATGGTGTGGCCGTGCCAGGGCACCATGAACATGAAGCGGCGTCCCCCGCACACCGGGTCGTCCGCTTTGCTGGTAAGGGAGCGCAGGCCCACGGCGGCGTCGCTCCAACAGCGGCGCACCACCAGATTCAGAGCCGAAGCCAGGGCCGGGGGTTGGTCGGCCCGGCCCGCCATCTCCATGGCCCAGGGCCCAGCGGTGATGAGCACCACCTTGCCCCGCACCTCGATCTCCTGGCCGCTCAGCTGGTCAACCGCCCTCACCCCGGCGGCGCGACCGTTTTCCTCGATGAGGCCGGTAGCCCTGACGTAGTTGACCGCCCGGCCGCCGCGCTCCCCGGCCCCAAGCACATAGCCCAGGGTAAGGCGCTCGGAATCGTGCACCAGGCCGTCGTGCCAGAGCACCCCGCCGCTAAGGCCGGGCGGGAGGCACAGAGGGAAACGGCTGACCACCTCGGCCTTGCTCACCAGCCTGCCGCGCAGTTTTTCGTGTCCAGTAAGGTAGTTGTATATGGCCAGGGCCACGGCGAAGGCGGGGCGTCCCTGCTTGCCCAGGCCCTTGGTGGGCACCAGGCAGGGCAAGGGGCTCACCAAGTGGGGGGCGATGAGCATCAGCCCCACCAATTCGGCGGCCGAAAGGCGTACCCGGGCCAAGTCCATGGACTGCAAGTAGCGGAACCCGCCGTGGATCACCTTGAGGCTGTTGGCGCTGGTGGCCGCACCGAAGTCGTCGGCCTCCAAAAGCACCACCTTGAGGCCCCGGCGGGAGGCCTCCCACAGGGCCGCCGCGCCGTAGATGCCGCCGCCCACTATCACCAGGTCCCAGGACTCCCGGCCCAAGCTGTTGATCTCGCGTTGCATGACTCGGGATTATATAGAGTTGGCGGGGCGTTGGCAATGCGGCCCCCGGCCGGGGGACGCACCGAGACTAACGCAGGGTGGACGGCGCGGAAGCCCCCTTGGCATCTAACTTTTTCAGCTCGGCCCGCGCCCAGGCCCTGAGTTCGCCCCTCTGGGGCAAACCTTCCAGGGCCTTGGCCAGACGCCGCTCGGCCGCCTCGGGCTGGCCGCTGGCCTCCAGGGCCTGCACCTGGCTTATGAGGCCGGGGCCGAAATCGGGGTCCAGGCGCTCCACCCAGGCCAGCATGGCCGCCGCCGGGGCGGGCCGTCCCTGGCGGCGCATCAGCTCGCCCTGGGCCCAGAAGGCCCAGCGGGCCAGGCGCGCCAGTTGGGGCCGCACCTCCACCTGGGCCTCAACCCCGTCCAGATGCAGGGTGGCCCCGGCCAGGGAGCGCAGCTCGAAGCTCCAGCGCTGGTTGGGGGCGGCGGCGGGCAGATCCAGCTCCAGGGTGCGCCGCCGGGTGCCAACGCCCATGTCAGCGTGCCTCAGCTCCCTACTCACCTTGAGGCCCTTGCCCGTGGCCCCCTGGGCCACGGCGGTAAGCACGGCCAGGGGCTGGTCGGACACACGGGAGACATTGCGGCGGCTAAGGCTGAGGCGCACCCGCAGGGGCCAGGAGGGCAGCGGCTCCTTGAGGCGGAGCACCTCCCGGTGCCCCTGGCTGCCCTTGGGGGCCCAGGCCTGAAAACTAAAGGATGGGTGTTCCTGTTTGGTCTCCCGCTCCTGCCCCTGCTCATACTCGCCGGGCACATAGCGCCGGGTCAGGGAGTTGGCCAACAGGTCCGGGTAGAGCCCGGCCCAGGCGGCCAGGTTGGCCAGCCGCTTGTCCGGCGGGGCCGAGCCCAGCACCAGGGCGGCCAGGCGCTCCAGGGCCTGGGCCTGGCTGGCCAACAGCGGCGCGGCTGGCTGCACCCTGCCCTGCTCCAGCAGGGCCGCCGCGCCCAGGGCCCGGGGCAAGAGGGCCGATGGCCGCGCGGCCTGGGCCTGGGCCAGCAGACGCCCGGCCAGTTCCCAGCGCTTCAATTCAAGGCAACGCAGGCCCACCAGCAGGGAGTCGCTGGTCAGGCGCATGAACACCTGGCCGGGGCTATCCACCCACAGGGTGAAGGGATAGACCCGTTCCACGCTCGGGGGCCAGTTTTGCGGCCGGTGGACGAAGCTCTCGCCCTGGCCCGGCTCCAGACGCAGGCGCCGTCGATGCAGCCCCTGTATCAATTTAAGGTCCACCGCCTTCTTGCCCAGGTTCACCAACTCAACCTGCACGGCCAAAAGCTCCCGGGGCGGGCGCAACACCCGCACCGCCCTGGCCGGGCCGCTCACCAGGGCCGTGGCCCCGTCGCCGCTGTAGGCCCGGTAGTTGGTGTAGACCACGGCGTAGGGCGCTGGGGCGAAGGAAGGCGGCCTCTCCAGGCCCAGGCTCTGGGTCTGTGGCAAATTGGGCCGGGCGGCATAGAAGCGCAGATAGGGGTCCACGAACACCGGGTACTTGAAGCGCCCCGGCAGCTTGTCCTGGGCGGTGTGGTAGCCCAGGTCGAACTCCTTGATGAGCTGCCACTTGCCGAAGGCGTCCAGCAGACGGCCCATGGAGTTGCGGGGAATCTTTTCCCACTGGAAGAAGTAGCGGTCCGCGTCGCTGGAGGAGACCAGTACGAACTTGTCCTCGCCCTGGTACTTGGCCGGGTCTTGGGAGTGATAAAACTCGGTGGCCCGGGGCACCTTGGGGATGCCGTAGCTGCCCTGGTACAAGTGAGCACTCGGCGGCAGGTCGGCCCCGGCCCAGCGGGTGGCCGAGACCCGGGTCTCCTCCTGCCAAAAGAGATAGGCCCCGGCCATGGAGCGGCCCAGGGGCACGATCATCAGAGCCAGGGCGGCCACGGCCCACATGGCGGGCTTGCCCCAGCGGGGCATGCGCCCCACGGCCCAGGCCAGGGGCAGCATGGCCAGGCAGATCATCGGCGGCACGATGCTGGTTAGGTCCCGTTCGGCCAGGCGGTGGGAGAGGAACAGGTAGGGGAAGTAGTAGAACAGCGGGTAGGCGGCCACCACCCACACCGCCCGGTAGCGCCGCCATATGGCCAACCCCAGGCCTAAGGCGAACAGGGCCACCAGCTCCCAGCCGATGGCGTCGCCGATGGTGTGGGCCGACCAGGTCAGGCGGTCGCCCAGGGGGCTGTTCCAGAAGGAAATGTGCTCGGCGAAGTGGGGCCGGGTGAAGTTGTGCACCTGCTCGGCGTACTTGAACAGGGGGTTGTCCTTGGCCAGCAAAAAGCCGGGGTAGCCGGTGATCATGCCCATCACCCCACCCAGGGCGAACACCGCCGGTTGGGCCAGCAGCCAGCGCGCCCAGGGAGGCTTGCGCTCCCACACCGTCACCAGGTGGGCGGTGACAAAGGCGAAGAGGATCACCCCGCCGTTGGCCTTGGTGGTCAGGGTGAGGCCGAAGGCCAGCCCGGCCACCAGGTAGCGCCACCCTTTGGGGTCTTGGCACAGGCGCACCCCGGCCCACAGGGCCAGGGTCACGGCCAGGGCCAGGGGCGCGTCCACGGTAAGGTAGTGGCAGTGCACCACCAGCAGGGGGTTCACCGCCAAGAGCAAGGCTGCGGTCAGCCCAGCCGCCCGGCTGAGCCCCAGGGACCGCACCAGGGCGTACAGGGCCCACACGTTGGCCGCGCCCAGCAGGGCCACCCACAGGCGGCCCCAGAACAGGTAGGAGATCACCGGGACCTGGACATAGGCGGGGCCAAGCAGGACCGTTAGCTTGCCCAGGAGCATCTGCACCGGGATGTAGGTAAAGCCCGCCACCAGGTAGAAGACCTGGTGCCAGATCACCGGGTGGGGATAATACCAATAGCCCTGGGCAAAGGAAGCGATGATGTCCGCGGCCCACTCGTCCGGGTGCAGGCCGTGGGGCCAGTCCAGACCCCAAAGACGCAGGACCAGGCCCAGGGCCACGATGGCCGCCAGGCCCAGACCGGCCCAGGGGAGGCTCGGCCTCCAAGATTTAAGCGCCCGAAGGCGACCCATGGCCAAAATCCTTTCGCCGCCTATCCAAGCGGCGTTTCCATCATATACACCACAGGGAATCCATGCACGGGAAAGGGTGCACTAAATCTCATCCCACCGCGCCGCCCCCCGATCAAGGCCAATCTTACACCCGGCCCTCCCAGGCCCACAAGAAAGCAGCTCGCCCCTTTCAACCGCACTATCAAGGTGTTGGGTGCTTGACATACGCGGGGGGAACGTACCATCCTGAGAACTGATTCTCGTTGTCACAACGTAAAAGGAACTGTTCATGCCTACCCCGCAGGTTCCAAATATCTCTCCAAACCCCAACCAAACCATCGCCTGGACCCTGGCCGGCGCGGCTTTGGTGGTGCTTTTGCCCTGGTTGCAACGCTGGCTCTACCTATGGCCCGAGATGGACTACCGCCTGTTTTTGGGCCGCGATTTCCTGGAGCTTACCGCGCAGCGGGCCTATTTTTACCGGGACCTGGCCCAGGGCAAGCTGACCCTGTGGGACCCCCTCATCGCCACCGGCCTGCCCTTCATGGAATACCTCTTCGACCTGTTCAACCCTATTTCGCTGATCAACGTCTTCTTCCTGGAAGAGGGCCTGTTGCGCAGCGACTACCTGCAAAAGGTGCTCACCGCCTACTGCTCCCTGGCCGGGCTGGGGGCCTTTTTGCTGGGCATGCAGCTGAATCTTGGCCGGGCGTCGGCCACGGTCATGGGCGTGATCATGGGCTGCATGGGCGTGGTGGTGGCCCACAGCGAACACTCCATGATGATCCAGACCTTCTGCTGGGCCCCCCTGGTGCTGCTTTTGCTGCACCGGTCCCGCCTGGGCCTGAGCCTTTTGAACGCCGCCTGGGCCGGGGTGTTTTTGGGCTGGAGCTTCATCGGCGGCATCCCTCAGGTTTTCTATTACCTGGGGGTGATGGCCACCATCTACTCCCTTTATGTGATGATCAGCGAGCACAACCACGGCGGCTGGCGCGCCGCCTGGCGTCTGGGCCTGGCGCCCTATCTGCTCATGGGTCTCACCGCGGTGATCTGGTCCCTGCCCAACCTGATCCACCTGGCCGGGGCGGGCTCCGGCGACCCCATGGGGGTGCACGACGCCCAGGCCCTGGTGGGCCACCAGCGCCGCCAGTTCATCGCCCAAGGTTCGGGCAACTGGTGGGTACTGCCCCATTTCCTGAGTCCCCAGATACTGAGGGGCCACGCCGAAAACACCGCCTACGTGGGCATCGCGCCCCTGGCCCTGTCCCTGATGGCCCTGGCCTGGGTGCGCAAGAACGAAACCGGTTTTTACAAGCTGCTGGGCCTGGCGAGCATCGTCTTGATGATGGGGGGCAACCTGGGCCTGCACAAGGTGCTCATGGACCTGATGCCCGGCTACTACCTTTTCCGGCAAACGGTGCGCTGGATGTTCCTGTTGCACCTGGCCCTGCTGGTCTTGGCCGGGTACGGGCTCAACTGGCTGCTCTACCGGGCCCAGGCCCCGGAGCTTAAAACCTTGCGCCGCATCCTGGCGGTGCTGGCCGGGGTGCTCACAGCGCTTATCCTGTTGATCATCAGTACAGAGGGGCTGCGCCTTGAGAGCCTGGGGTACAAGCAGACGTTCCCACCCCTCAGCATCCTGACCTGGCTCCTGCTCTGCGTGGGAGTGCTGTGGTGGGCCGCGCTGCGTATGGCCCAGAGCGCACGGACCCGCCTGGTGGCCTTGGTGCTGGTGGCCCTGGTGACCCTGGACCTGGGTTTTTACTACGCCCCCACCTTTGTGGGCGGCGACCCGGTGGAGCGCAGCGACCCCACCAAGCGTGAACCCGCCCTGGAGGCCCGCGCAGGCCGCTTGGCGCGCCTGGCCGGGGGGCCGGGCGGGGGGCGGGTGCTGCTGCACCGCACCTACAACGTGGTGGGCTACCAGTACCCGGCCTACCTGGCCCATCTGAACTTCATCAACCCGCCGGGCGGTTACATGGACCGCCGCCTGCCCCTGGGCTTCTGGCAGATGTGGTGGAAGCCCCAGGCCAACCCCCGCTATTTGCAGCTCTGGGCGGTCAAGCTGGTGGACCGGCGCAGCCCGGTGGTGGACGCCCGGCGCGACGAATGGGCCCTGTGCGGCTACAGCCAGTCGGCGGTGCGCCTGGAAGGCCCCACCCCGGTGAAAGCCCTCACCCTCAGGGCCTCGGACCTGCTGCCCGGCCAGGCCAAGCCCGGAGAGCTGGTTGCCAGGGTGGCCCTGGTGCGCCAGGGACGCATCACGGCCCAGTGGCCCCTGCGCCAGGGCATGGAGGTCAACGGCGGGGCCCTCACTCTGGAGGCCCCGGAGGGAGCCCAGGCCGACGCGGTGATCATGGCCTCGGCCCATCCCAAGGCCCTGGTGGGCATCGGCGAGCTGGCCCTGGACGGACGTCCCCTGGCCGACGGCACATGGCTGGAGCCGGGCCCCAGGAGCTTCCTGGTCAACCGAGCCTACCAGGGGCGCGCCTGGTTCGTTTCCCGGGGCGCGGTGGTGGAGCCGGGCTGGGAATACGAGCAGGTGCTGGCCTCGGTGGACCCCTCGCGGGTGGTGGTGTTCCGGCGAACTCCCCCGGGCTGGCAAAAGCCGCAAAGCCCTGCTCCGGACGCCGGAGGCCGGGTCAAGGTGGTCTCATGGCAAGACCAGTATGTCGAGCTGCTGGTGGAGGCCTCGCGCCCCGGCTGGCTGGTGCTTAGCCAAAGCGCCCACCACGGCTGGCGGGCCACCATCGACGGCCGGGACGCACCCATCGCCTGGGCCTACGGCTTCATGGCCACGGTGGCGGTGCCCCAGGGCAAGCACAGCGTAAAGCTGGTCTACTCCGAGCCCTGGGTCAAGGCCTCCCTGGGCGCGCCGCCCCTGCTTATTTTGGTTTTGCTGGGGGGGTGGCTTTGGATGCGCCGCCGGAAGAAGCCGCACCGGTCAAAATAACCCGCCAGCGCCCCAAGTCCTGTTTCTCAAAGGGCACGCCCTCGCGCCGCAGGTCGCGGCGCACCTTGGCCAGGGCGGCGTCGTCCACCTGGGGGCGGAACAGGTACAGCTTGCGGGAATCTTCGAGCACCTCCCAGTAATAGGGATGATAGCGCTGCAAGCCCACCGGGAAGCGCTTGTCCGGGGCGAACACAAGCTTCTCGCCGCTCAGGAAGCTTAGCTTGTAGGCCTCCCAATAGTCGGCCCGGCCGTGGCGCACCTGGTGCTCCTGCATGTAGCGCAGCAAGGGCCCGTAGTGCTCTTGCCAGGAAACGCTGTGCCAGGCGGCGGGGTGGGCCATCACCCCCACGATCCCTCCCCCCAGGGCGGCCAGCAGCGCCGCCCCTGCCAGCACCCCCCGCCAGCGCGCCCGCCGGGCCAGGGCGGCCACCCCCCAGGCCAGTAGGAAGGGCCACCATACGATGCTCACCCACAGGTAGCGCACCGAAAAGCGGTCCACCAGGGCGGTGGTGAAGATCAGGGCGGCCAGAAGGCCCAGATAGGACAGTGCGCAGGCGTAGGCCATCCAATCCCACGCCAGGGCCTGGGCCAAGCTCCGCTGCCGGGCCGAGCGGATCAGGGAAACCGCCACGCCCAGGCAGGCGGCCAACCCGGCGGCGAACAACAGCCAGGCCAACCAAGGCCATTGCAGGGGGGGATGGGGGCTCCAAGTCTGGGGCACCGCACTGTGGGCCAGCAGCTCCAAATTGGCCCATACCCGGGATGGCGTGGCCGGCAGAATCGGCAACACGTAGCGCCCCCAGGCGGCGATGTCGCTTTGCTGGAACAGGACGTCCCCGCCCTGCTTGGCCACAAACCCGACCCCCAAAGCGGCCAGGCCCCAAAGGTGGGCCCGGCCCTCCCGCCCCAAACGGCCCAAGGCCCAGCGCTCCAACCGGGGCCAAAGGTACAGGGCTCCGGCCAAGGCCAGGGCGCACAGGGCCAGGGGCAGGTCCTGATACAGAGCCAAGGTGGGGTCGTTGGATATGGCCAGGCCGGGCAAAATTTGCCAAGAGAAATCCCGGCCCACTGCCAGCACCGCCAGGGCGTAAGCCAAATAGGCCAGGCTCAAGGCGGCCAGGGTCTTGGCCGTGGGGTCCCACCAGGGGGCCCGCCCCCCGTAGCGGGAGGGCCCCAGGCCCCGGCGGGCGCTACCGGCCAAAAAGGCGGCATGATAAGCCAGGCAGGGGATCACCATGAGCCAAAACATGGTCCAGGTCCACCAGCCCAGGGCGGCCACCAGGGCCAGCAGGGCCAGCCGCCAACCCCGGCGGCCCACCTCCGGGGGCCGGGCCAGGAATACGCGGGTCCAGACCAGCCACAGGAGCACCCCCCACAGAAGCACCGCGGTGTAGCCGCCGCAGCAGAGCAGTCCCATGCGGAAGAAAAAGGGCGGGGCCAGGGCGGTCAAGAGCAGGGTGGCCAGGACCAGGCCCCTTCCGGCCAGGCGGCGGATCAAGACCGCGTTGAGCACCAGCACCAGCATCAACAGGCCGGTCATGGCCCAGGCCATCACCTTGGGCGAGGGGCCAAAGAGTGAGAAGAAAGGGGCCAGGTAATAGGTCTCGCCCGCGCCCATGTAGCCCTGGCCGTACATGTAATAGGGAAAGTGCAGACCCTGGGCGATGTGGCGGGCCATCAGCCCCCACAACGCGTGGTCCGCGTCCATGAACTTGTCGGCCTTGAGCAGCCAGGGCAGGCGCGCGACTAAGTTGGCAACGACAAGAAGGCCCGCCCAGGGCCAAAAGGCCTCACGCCGAAAATTGTTAGGCAAAGGGCTCCTTGCAGGGGAATGATTGATTAAATCACTATATTTTCGCCCTTGGCTCCGGGTCAAGCACGTGGCGGGAGCGCGCTCAAACTTCCCCGGGCAAAAAGCTTTTGCCAACCCGGTGATTTTCTATAGACTTGAGCGCTAACCTAGTCAACCATCGAAAGACTGCCCATGGAAGTTCTGGTCGTAATACCCACTTACAACGAATCCAACAACATCCGTCCCTTGAGCGAGGCGCTATTGGGGCTGGAATTGGACCTGGGCGTCTTGATAGTCGACGACAATTCGCCCGACGGCACCGGCCGCATCGCCGACGCCCTGGCCAAGCAGGACCCGCGGGTGCACGTGTTGCACCGGCCCGGCAAGCAGGGCCTGGGCACCGCCTACCGCGAAGGCCTCGGCTATGCCCTGGCCAACTTCGACGCGCCACTGTTGGCCCAGATGGACGCCGACTTCTCCCATCCGCCCGAGGCCATGCCCGCCATGGTGGAGATGGCCCGCCGGGGATCGGTGGCCATCGGGTCTCGCTACGTGCGCGGCGGTGGGGTAAAAAACTGGGGCCTGGGGCGGCGCATCCTGAGCAAAGGCGCCAACATCTACGTGAGCACCGTCCTGGGCCTGCCGGTGGGCGACCTAACCACGGCCTACAAGTGCTGGCCTCGCCGGGTCTTGGAGCGGCTGGACCTGCCCACCGTGGGCGCCCAGGGCTTCGCCGCCCTGCCGGAGATGGCCTACCGGACCCATCTTTTGGGCTATCGCCACGAAGAGCACCCTATCATCTTCGAGGACCGGCGGGTGGGCCAATCCAAGCTCACCGGCTCCATCGCCGTGGAGGCGTTCCTCAACGTCTGGCGAGTGCGCTTCAACAAGACCTTCGACCCGTCCCAGGCTCCCCCCGCCTGATGACCTCCGACGCGGACCACCCCCACCCCCGACGCTGGCCCATTGCCCTGGGTCTGGCCGGATGCGTGGCCCTGTATTGGGTGGTGCGCCTGTGGCTGATCTCGTGCCCCTCTCTTAGCCAGGTGGACTACGACGAGGCGGTGACCGGGCTGATGGCCCTGGAGATCCTCCAGGGCAAGCACCAGCTTCTTTTCTGGGGCCAGCCCTACATGGGCACCCTGGAGGCCTATCTGGCCGCCCTGCTCTTCAAGCTCTTCGGCCCCTCCACCCTGATGCTGCGCCTGTCCCTGCTCGTCTACGGCAGCGCCGGGGTGCTGGCCCTGTACTCCCTGGGCCGCGCCGCCGGGGGACGCCGCCTGGGCCTGCTGGCCGCCTGCCTGTGGTCCCTGCCTCCCTTGTTCCTGAGCTTCCAGGGGGTGTACGTCACCGGCGGCCATCTGGAGGCGGTGGTGGCCGGGGCCCTGCTCTTGGCCGGGGCCTGCCGCCTGGCCTTTGATCCGCCCCCCCGGGCGGGCCTTTGGGCCCTGGGCCTGGGGGTGGTGGGCGGCCTGGGCCTGTGGTCCAGCCTTTTGATTTTGCCCCTGGTGGCCGCCTCCCTGCTGGGCCTGTGCCTGGCCCGGCCCTCCTGGCTCGTCGGCCGGGGGCCCTGGCTGGCCGGGCTGGGGCTGCTGTTGGGCGCGGCCCCCCTGTTGGTGTGGAACGCCGAGCACCATTGGCTGACCCTGGTGCAGGTGGGCGGCTCCCAGCTAAGCCGGGCCTGGTCCAACGCCGGGATGCTCATCAGCAACGTGTGGGCCCCCATGCTCACCGGGGCCTGGTGGGACGGCCGCAGCGTGGCCGGTCAGATGCCTTCGCTGGTGCCCATGGCGGCGCTGGTCCTGATCTACCTGCCCGCCCTGGGGCTGGCCGTGGCCTCCCTGGTGGGCTGGGCGCGCCGGGCCTGGAAACGGCAAAACCCCTGGCAGTCTCCGGCCGACCTGGTGGCCCTGGCCCTGTGGGTGCTGCTGTTGCTGCATGCCTCCAGCGGGCACGGGCACAAGGCCATACTGCGCTACGCCACTCCCCTGATGGTCCCCGTCACCGTCCTGGCCGCCCTGTGGCTGGGCAAGGTGAACCGTTGGCGACCCCTGGTGGGGGCCGGGCTGGTGGTGGGCCTTCTGGTCTTCAATCTCTACACCCACCACCTGTACCTGGAGCGTTTCGCCGGGACGCCCCACCGGCCGGTGGAGGCGGTGCTGGAGGTCCTGGCGGACAAGGGGGTTGATTTCGGCTACGCCCACGGCCGGGTGGCCTTGCCGCTGACCTTCGAGAGCCAGGGCAAGGTGATGGCCGCCGACTTCTTCGGGGCGCGCAACCTGAGCCACTTGCGCCAGGTGGACGCGGCCGAGCAACCGGCCTGGGTCACCCACAAGCGCCTGGCCGTGCCCGCGCCCACCATGCTGGGCCAGGCCCTACGCCGCCTGGGGGTGTGGAAAAAGCCCCTGGAGGTGGAGCAGTACGTGGTGTGGCACGACTTCGACCCCGCCCCGGCGTTTAGCCCCCTGCCCTCCCACTCCTGGCACGGTGAGGCCACCCAGGGCGAGGCCGCCGCGGTCCTGGACCGCAACCTGGACACCGCCTGGCAAGGTAGTCCCGACCGCCCCTCCCATCTGCGCCTGGACCTGGGAGCGCCCCAGCCGGTGGCCCGGATCAGCCTGCTGCCCGGACCGGCCTGGCGGGGCAAATCGGGCATGCTCTACAACCTTACGGTGGAGGGTTCCCTGGACGGCAAAACCTGGCAGACCCTGGCTGGCGGCGAGGGCTGCATGGCCGGGCTCACCTGGCGGGGCAAGCGCGTCAAGCTGGACCCGGTGCCCGCCCTGGAGTTCACCTTCCCGGCCCGGACCGTGCGCTGGCTGCGCCTGGAGATAAAGCCGGGCAATCCCTCCTGGCCTCCCCTGGAGATCGCCGAGCTGTTCCTCTACCAGCCGGAGGCGGGGCCGTCCTTGTGGCCCCAGGACGCCGAACAGCACGTTGAGTTGGGCCGCCAGGCCCTGGACGCCTGGGAAAGCCGCCCCACCGCGCCCTTCCCGGCGGGCCACGCCGCCTTCGCCCGCTTCTGGGCCTCCCAGGTCAACTGGTCCAAGGTGGTGCGCCACTTCAAGCAGGCCGCCTGCGTGGCCCCCGAATGGGAGCGGCCCTACCGCCTGCTCCTGGAGGCCGCCCGCAAAAGCAACCGGCCCCACGGCAGTCTGCGCGGCTCCTTCCCCTGCCCGCAACCGGACCGCTCCTAGCCCTAAGCCCTTGTAAATAGGAAGCGCTCTCTTTACACTGGCCCCAGGCGTCCCGGCGCGGGGCCCGGGCCGCCGTGCAGCTTAATAGTCAGGCCCCATGGCGGATTAGCTTTGCCCATTAATAAAGCCAGTCGCCCATATCCCTTGTTTGGGGAACCCCTAGCATGAGGTGGCAGATCCTTGTGGGCCTGGCCGTCAGCGCCGCATGCCTGGCCTGGCTTTTGGGCCAGGTGGACCTGCCCCGCCTGGGCCAACTCCTGCTCCAGCTCAACCCCTGGTATATCCTGGCGGTCGCCGCCCTGTTGGCCTGGGTTTTTTTCCTGCGCTCCCAACGCTGGCGGCTCTTGCTGCGTCCTTTGAAACGCTGCCCCATCGGCCCCCTGTATTCGGCCAACCTCATCGGCTTCATGGCCAACAACGTCCTGCCCGCCCGCCTGGGAGAAATCGTCAGGGCTTACGCCCTTAACCGCCTGTGCGCGGTGCCGGTGGCCGGTGCCTTGGCCACCCTGGTCATCGAGCGCATCCTGGACGGCATGGCCATCCTGGCCTTTTTCTTCCTGGCCCTGTGGTTCACCGACCCCACCGCCCAGGCCGGAGCCTTCAACGTGGCCTACCTTCGAGGCGCGGGCCTGTTCCTGCTGGCGGGTTACCTGGGGGTGCTGGCCCTGGTGGCCGCCCTGTGGCGCTGGCCCGCCGCCACCAGCGGCCGCCTGGCCCGCCTGGTGGGGCGCATCAGCCCCAGGCTGGGCCAAAAGACCGCCGCCATCCTGGAGGGCTTCACCCAGGGCCTGGCCCTGTTGGGCCAGGGACGCCACCTGCCCCTGCTGATCGCCCAATCCCTGGCCCTGTGGCTGCTCATGCTACTCAGCGGCTATATCTTCCTGCCCGCGGTGGGCCTGCCCAACAGCCCCCTGCTGGCGGCCATGGCCCTGGTGGGAGGCTCCCTGGCCGCGGCGGTCCCCTCCGGGCCGGGCTACATAGGCACCACCCAACTGGCGGTGACCTGGGCGCTCATGCTGGCCGGGGCCGATCAGGAGCGGGCCGCGGCCTTCAGCCTGGTGTTCTGGGCGGCCAACTATTTCCCCATCACCGCCGCCGGGATGATTGAAATGCTGCGCCGGGGCCTGAGCCTGGGCTCCCTGCGCGGCGGCGGTGGGCAAAAATGAGCCCACGCCGGGAAGGTACCGGGGAGTTGACCACCCGGCGGGTGGCTTGGTGGCTTCTGGCCATCGTGGCCCTGGGGGCCCTGGTGCGCGGAATGTATTTGCTGTGGCCCCACCTGGACAGCGACATCGCGGTGGTGGGGCTCATGGCCCGCCACGCCCTAAACGGCGAGTTTTATCCCCTGTACTGGGGCAACCACTACGGCGGCAGCCTGGAGCCACTCATCGCCGCCGGGGTCTTCGCCCTCACCGGTTCCGGGCCCCGCGCCCTCAACGCCACCGCCGCCCTGATCTCCCTCAGTTACCTCCCCCTGCTCTACCTGCTGGGCAAGGAGATAATCGGACGCCGGGCCGGTCTGGTTGCCGCATTCTTGGCCGCCCTGGGGCCTTACATGCTGGTGGCCTACTCGGTGGTGGCCCGTGGCCTGCACGTGGAGATGCTCCCCCTGGGCGCTCTGCTGCTGTGGCTCACGGTGCGCCTGATCAAGGCCGGACCCACCGCGCCGGGCCAGGCCTGGGCCCTCATCGCCTGGGGTCTGACCGCCGGGGTGGGGGTGTGGACCAGCCCCCTGTTCATCTACTTTTTGCCCCCCACCATGTTTCTTTTGATCTACAGCGCGCCCCGCCTGGTCATCACCCCGCGCTTTTGGCTGATGGCCTTGGCCGCCCTGGTGGGGGCCGCGCCGCTGATCTACCACAACTGGCTAACCGGGGGCGGCACCCTGCACTACATGGAGATACCCCGGCCCCACTCTGGCTTCCTGAACAACCTGCACTTCCTGCTGCGCCACGGCCTGCCCGCCGCGGTGGGAGCCACCTGGTTCAAGAAAGGCTGGCTGCTGCCCGGCCTGGGCCCGGCCCTGGCCCTGGCCGCCGGGCTCAGCCTGGCCTGGGCCCTGTGGCGCTGGGGCGGGGACATGTACCGGCGCTTCAGCCGAAACACGGGCTCCTCCGGCGGCGAGGTGCTGCTGCTGACCATGGGCTGCGTGGCCTATGTCTACTGCGCGGTGGGCGGGGCCGACTCCGGCTCCTTCCGCTATCTGCTGGCCCTGTACATCGTCTGGCCTTTGGTGGCCGCCCTGGCCTGGGACTCCCTGCGCCGCCGGGGCGGCGTGCTGGCCGGGCTGGGCTGGTTGTTCCTGGCCCTGGTGGCCGTGGGCAGCATCTGGGGCACCGTGGCCTTCTCGCCACTCAACCACGCCGAGCAGCGGGCGGCATCCAGGGAAATGGGCCCGGAGCAGGCGTCCCTGACCCGCGTCCTTCAGGGCCTGGGCATCCGCTACGCCTATGTGGTGGATTACTGGATGGGCATGAAGGGCACCTTCCTGGCCGATGAGCAGGTGATCATGCTGCCCTTTGACCACGAGCGCCACCCCCCCTACAAAGAGGCCCTGCTGCGGGCTCCCCGCTACGCGGTGGTGATGCTGGGCGAGAACAACGCCAAGGTGACTCGCCAAAGCCTGGCCACGGTGGGGGCCTCGTACCGGGAAATAACCGTGCCGCCCCGCTGGCACGTCTTCTACGACTTCGCCCCGCCCAGCCCAAAACCGGCCCTGGTGGCCACCCAGGCATGGAGCCTGCGGGAGGGCATGGGCCTGGTCTTGTGGGACCGCGACGCCACCACCCGCCTCACCTGGCCCCAACAGCCGGGCACCGGCCCCACCATTGATCTGGGCGGCTCGGTGGAGGGGGTGTGTCAGGTGCTCATCTTCCCCGGCAGGGCCCAGTATCTGCCCAAGGAACTCAAGGTGCTGGGCAGCGGCGACGGGCAAAGCTGGCAAGAGCTGGCCAGGGCCCAGCCCTATCTCCCTTTCCACTGGAGCGGGGGGCATTTGTCCATCAACCGGCGGGCCCCCTGGCAGGAGATACGCTTCGCGCCCACCACCCTGCGCTATTTGCGCCTGGAGCAGAGCGGCAAGGCCAAGGATATTTGGGCCCTAAACGAGGTGATGGTGGGCAGGCATGACGGCGATGGCCCCCCGGCCCCGCCGGTCGCGGCGGCCCGGCAACTGGCCCATACCCGGCCCCAAGGGGAACGAATCTGGGCTCCCCCGGCGCTCAGGGCCTGGCTGCCGCCCGAGATGCGCATGGGACCGGCCACCCGGCACAAGCCCTCCTGGTTGCCGCCCTACCTCTACGCCCTGGAGCTTATGCCCCAGGGCCGTCCCCTGAGCCTAGCCGTGGAAGCGGAGATGGCCCCAGCCACGGCCAAGTCCTTGAGCCGGGCCGGCTATGAGCACAGCGCCCAACCCCTCCAGGGCTGGGTGCTGTTCCGGGCCACGCCGGGGCCGCTGGCCCGGCCCCTTTATTGGTCGGGAATCCTGCCCCTGGCGGTCAGCCGGGGCCCGCGCAACTAGGAGCCGAAGCGAACCTTAAGAATTCGCTTTAAGGTCCACCAGGCGCTTTTGAGGGGGTCCAGGGTGCTTTCCCCGGTGCGCTCGTCATAGGGGATGAAGATCACCTTGAGCTTCTTGCCGTGGGCCATGGGCTTGAGCAACAGCTCCACCGGCAGGGCCGACCCGTTGGCCTCGAACTCCATCTCATTGAACAGGCTGGTGCGGTAGGCACGCATGCCCGAGTGCAGGTCGGTGATGCGGCGCAGGAACAGCACGCTGGCTATCCAGGCGAAGCCCCAGTTGGCCAGGTAGTTGATCCAGGGCATGGTGGCGGGCTTGGTCTCCAGGCGCGAGGCGTCCACCACGTCGGCCTGGCCGGAGAGCACGTAGCCCGCCATCTGCATGATGCGGTCGGTGGGATAGGTGTCGTCGCAGTCCAGGGTGACCACCACCTGGCCCCGGGCCGAGGTGAGGGCCCGCATCATGGCCGGGCCGTAGCCCTTGGGTGGGAACTGGCGCAGAACCTCGGCTCCGGCCGCGGCGGCGATCTCCGGGGTGCGGTCCTTGGAGGAGTCCACCAACAGGATGTGGGCCTCGGGCGCGGCCGCCTGGATGTCGGCGATGACCTTGCCCACGGCTCCCTGTTCGTTCATGGAGATCATGGCCACGGTGATCTGGGGGTCGCTTGGGCTCATTTGTCCGTCCTTTCGCGTGGCTAGATTTAGCATATCCGGGCGGGCCGCGCCACCGGCCACGGTTGCCAAACCACCGGCCCTCTGATAGGTTGACCTCACTTTGGGCCGGGCGCGCGCGCCCCTCTAACCGCAACCCACTCCCGTGGCCCCTCCGGCCGGGAACGCCATGAAAAGCCTTGTCAAGCGGCTGATACTTCTCGCCATTACCGCCCTGTTTCTCTACCTCGTATTGCGCAAGGTGGAGCCGGCCAAGCTTTGGCAGGCCCTCACCCAGGTCTACTGGCCCCTTTTGGTGCCGGTGGTGCTGGTGTATCTGGCCGGGTTCATTCCACGGGCACAGAAATGGCGCATCATCCTGGGGCGCATCAAGCCGGTGAGCCTGGACGGCTGCCTGGGCTACATCCTGGTGGGCTGCGCGGCCAACTCCCTGCTGCCCGCCCGTTTGGGCGAACTGGTCAGGGCCTTCATCTGCGGCCGCCGGGAGCAGGTGCCCGCCACCTCGGTTCTAAGCACCATCGTGCTGGAGCGGGTGCTGGAGGTGCTGTCGTTGCTGGTGCTCTTGTGCGCGGTGGTGTGGGCCACCGGCCGGGGCGAACTGTACCAACTGGCCCTGGTAGGGCTGGCAGTGTGCCTGGGGCTCATGGCCGGGCTGTTCCTCTTGCAGCAACGGCCCGGCTGGCTCTTGAAGCTGGTCGCCTTGCTGCCCTGGCCCGGCCTGCGGGAGAGGGCCCAAGGCTGGCTCACAACCTTTGTGGAAGGCCTGGCCGTGGTCAAGAGCCCGGCCCGCCTGGGGGCGGTCATCGTTTTGGGCTGGGCGGTGTACCTCATCGAGGGCGCCGCCTATTGGCTCCTGGCCTATGCCTTTGACATGCAGGTCACTTACCTTCAGGTGCTTTTCGTGTTGTGCTTCATCTTCGTGGGCATGACCATCCCCTCCACGGTGGGCAACATCGGCCCCTTGCAATACTTCTGCGTGCTGGGTTTGGGCTACTTCGGCGTGGACAGCTCCACCGCCCTGATCTACAGTGTTTTCATCAACGCTATGATGTACTTGACCGTGCCTCTGGGCCTGGCCTACATGCATGCCTACGGCGCCACCCTGAGCAGCCTGCGCAGCCAGATCGGCGCGGGCTCCGAAGCGCCTCCCCCTTCAGCGGAGTAAGTTCATGCGCACCTTCATCACCGGCGGGGCCGGATTCATCGGCAGCCACATGGTGGCCGCCATCATCGACCAGGGCCCCCTTACCGTGTACGACAACCTCTCCTCCGGCTCCCTGGACTTTTTGAAAGACCACCTGGACCACCCCAACTTCAACTTCGTACAGGGCGAGCTTTCCGACCTTGAGCTGGTCACCAAATCCATGGCCGGGCACGAGCGGATCATCCACTACGCCTCCAACCCGGACATCGCCCGGGGCATGCTGGAAACCGACCTGGACATCCGCGAAGGCACCCTGCTCACCTACAACGTGCTGGAGGCCATGCGCCTCACCGAGGCCAAGGAGATCCTCTACACCTCGGGCAGCGGCATCTACGGCGACGTGGGCACCTTCCCCACTCCCGAGGACTTCGGCCCCCTGACCCCCATCAGTTTTTACGGCGCTTCCAAGCTGGCCTGCGAGGGGCTCATCAGCGCCTTTTGTTTCCAGTACGGAATGACCGGCTACGTGCTGCGCATGGGCAACGTGGTGGGCGACCACCAGACCCACGGGGTGGGTTACGACTTCATACGAAAACTTAAGAAAGACCCGCATAGTCTCGTAATTCTTGGAGATGGAACCCAGGGTAAAAGCTACGTGCATGTCAACGACGTTATCGCGGCCATGCTGTTCGTCATGGAGCAGACCAGCGACGTGGTGAACATCTTCAACGTGGCCACGGACGACGTTTTGGACGTGACCTCCATCGCCAAAATCGTCATCGCCGAGATGGGGCTCAGCGACGTGGAGTTGACCTACACCGGCGGCGACCGGGGCTGGAAGGGCGACGTACCCCAGGTGCGTCTGGTGCTGGACAAGATTCACGACCTGGGCTGGTACGCCAAAATGAACTCGGCCCAGGCCATCACCGCCTCGGTGCGGGCCATGCTGGATGAAGTCTAGCCCGCGTTTTTCATGAAGGGTGGGCGGCAATGAGATTTGGTTTACTAGATTACGGGTTGTACCAGGGCCCGGCACAGCCAGCCGCCGGCAGACAAGGCGTCTGGCAAGCGAGGCCCGCAGGCGTAGCCGCAAGAGCTACGTTGAGGACCGAGCGCAGCCAGCAACGCAGTATGCGGGTGGCTGGCGCAGCCGGACGCACGACCTTTATGAAATACGCGGGCTAAAAAAATGCAGGCGGCGGTCATAGCTGGCGGCCTGGGCACCCGCCTGGGCGCGCTGACCAAGGACATCCCCAAGCCCCTGGTGCCGGTGGCCGGGCGGCCCTTTTTGGAGCATCAGCTGGGGCTGCTCAAGGCGGGCGGGGTGGACAAGGTGGTGCTGTGCATCGGCCACTTGGGGGAGCAGATCCAGGCCTTCGTGGGCGACGGCTCCCGCTGGGGCTTGGAGGTGGCCTACAGCCTGGACGGCTCCACCCTCTTGGGCACCGGCGGCAGCCTCAAGAAGGCGGCCCCGCTCTTGGAAGAGCGCTTCTTGCTCACCTGGGGTGACAGCTACCTGGAGATAGAGCATCGCCAAGTGTGGCAGGCGTTCCTGGCCTCGGGCCTGCCCGCCATGATGGTGGTGTGGCGCAACCGGGGAGCCAAGGAGCCCAGCAACGTGTGCCTGGAGGGCGACCGGGTGGCCGACTATGACAAGTGGGCCCCCGGCCCGGAGTTCGACTGCATCGACTACGGCCTCAGCGCCCTGAGCAAACAGGTGCTTCAGGCCATACCCGAGGGCGAGCCCCATGCCATCGAGGAGGTGTTCCGCGACCTGGCCCGCCGAGGCGAGCTGGGGGCCTACGTGGTGGAGCGGGCCTTCATGGAGATAGGTTCGCCCGCCGGGCTGGCCGAATTGGAGGCCCACCTCAGGGCCCGGGAAGGAAAACAACCATGAGCGAACACGCCCAGACCATCATCCTGGGAGGAGGCCTCACCGGCCTGAGCCTGGCCCAATACCTGGAGGGCGAAACCCTGGTGCTGGAGGCCAACGAGCGCCCCGGCGGCCTGTGCCGCAGCTTCACCAAGGACGGCTTCACCTACGACATCGGCGGGCACATTCTCTTTTCCCGGGACTCGGAGCTGCTGGCCCAGCTCACCTCCTGGCTGGAGGGCAACCTGCTTGAGCAGCGGCGCAACAACCAGATATGGTTCAAGGACCGCTTCGTAAAGTACCCCTTTGAAAACGGCCTCTACGCCCTGGAAAAAGAGGACATCTTCCAGTGCCTCATGGGCTTTTTGGAGCGCAGCGACGCCGAGCCCTCCAACCTGGAGGAGTGGTGCCGCTTCCGCTTCGGCGAGGGCATCAGCGGCAAGTACCTGATCCCCTACAACGACAAGATTTGGAAGCGACCGGCCAAGGACATCTCGGTGCACTGGGTGGAACGCATCCCCAGCCCGCCCACGGCCGACGTGGTCAAGGCGGCCATCGGCATCGAGACCGAGGGCTACACCCACCAGCTCAACTTCCTCTACCCCGAGCGGGGGGGCATCGAGTCCCTGACCAACGCCCTGGCCCAGGGGGTGAACCTGGTCACCGGCTTCCGGGCCAGCGCAGTCAAAAAGATCGCCACCGGCTGGGAGGTAAGCAACGGCCAGGACACCTACGCCTGCCGCCGCCTCATCTCCACCATCCCGGTGATGGACCTGGCCACCTGTCTGGACGGCGCGCCCGACGACGCCAAGAGCGCCTGCGCGGCCCTGCAATACAACAGCGTGATCCTGGTGATGCTGGGGGTGGGCCACACCGGCCTGGCCGACAAGAGCGCCATCTACATCCCCGACCCGGCCATCCTGCCCCACCGGGTATGCTACATGAGCTACTTCAGCCCCTTCAACGCGCCCGAGGGCAGCTCCCACCTGGTGGCCGAGATCACCGTGCCGCCAGGCGACGCCCTGCTCTCCGCCTCCGAGGACGAGTTGGTGGGCCGGGTGGCAGGCGACGTGAGCGAGCTGTGCGGCATAAGCCAAGGCGAAATCATCGCCAGCCAAGCCCAGCGCATCAAGCACGCCTACGTGGTCTACGACCGCGACTACCTGAGCAACCGGGCGCGGGTTTACTCGTGGCTGGACGGGCTGGGCCTGTACACCTGCGGCCGCTTCGGCTCCTTCGAGTACCTGAACATGGACCAGTGTTTGGAGCGGGCCAGGGACCTGGCCGCCGAGTTGAATAAGGAATAAGGCGAGAGGGGAAAGAGGCGGGTAAGGAAAGAGGTGGTGGGGCCGGGTCAGGCGAATAGCTGATGTGAACTCGCTACGTGGATTTGATGCGCAGCGGGATCAAGGGCAGTTAAGAAAAGAGGTTGGCTGAGGTCCTGGCGGGGCGGCCATTCCCTCCTACCCTCTGCACCGACTCCACCGCCATGGCAGACGGCCAAACTACCGCCTCACCCAGCGAGCCCCATTTTTTACCTCCCCGCCTTCGTCCCTCCGCCCTCGTAGACGCATTACGACCCACAAACTAAAACCCGGCCCTCCGCACGGAGGACCGGGTTCTTCATTTTTTACTTCCAACGCCCCGCCAAGAGAGCCACTGACGTTTCCAGGGCGTCGCTGGCTAGGCGTCCGGCCAGCGACCACCGATAGCGTAGTAAATCTACGCTGAGGCGGGAGCGCCGCCGGCAACACAGCCAGCGGCGTTCTGGGGACGTCAGGCTAGACCATCTCACATTTTTTGGCATCATCCAGGAACATCTTGACGGTTTCTTTACTATAGGGATGCACCAGCATGCCGCCCAAGATGTCCGGGGTCACGGTGACAATGTGCGCCCCGGCGTGCAGCCAGGTGATTACGTTGTTGATCTCGCGCACCGAGCCGATGATGATCTGGCTGTCCAGGCCCTGCAACTCCAACAGTTCGCGCAGGCGGGTTATCTCGTCCACCGCGTCGTAGCCCATGTTGTTCACCCGGCCGCCGAACAGCGAGACATAGGTGGCCCCGGCCAGGGCGGCCAAAAGGCACTGCTGGCCGCTCATCATGGCCGTGGCGTTGACCCGCACGTCATACTTGGTTTCCAGGGCGTGGATCACCTCGATGTTGTCGGTCTCGCCCTCGGGCCCGTGGATGGTGATCTTTACGTTGATGTTGCTGGCCAGGGCCGCGAACTCCCGGGCCTGGTCCACCATCTGCTGGGGGTCGTTGCTGGTCACTTCCAGCGACAGGGGCAGGGGCGCGATCATAGCCGCGATTTCCTGGGCCCGTTTTTTCATGCCCGCCGCACCGCCGGTCACCCCGTCCTTGAGCAGGATGGTGGGGTTGGTGGTGACCCCACGGATCACGCCCCAACGCAAAAACTTCTCCACCTGCTCGATCTTGCCGCTATCCAGGAAAATGGCCATGGCCTATCCTTGCTCCAAAATTAAATCCACTGCTTCGGCCAGGTCGGCCACCCTTCTGGAGGCTGCGACCTGGGCGTTGTAATCGGCGCTTATCAGCACGGCCCGCACCCCGGCGGCGCGGGCGGCCTCGATGTCTTTGTACCCGTCACCCACCAGCCAAGAGGCCGTCAGGTCAATGCCGCGCTCGTCGGCCGCCTGGGTCAGCATGCCCGGCTTGGGCTTGCGGCAGGCGCACTGATGATGGTCATCGTGGGGGCAAAAGCGTATCTCGTCCGGCCCCACCCCCTCGGCCAGCACCCGGTGCATGGCCTCAAGCTCGGCCTGGGGCAAAAGTCCCCGGGCCACGTCGGGCTGGTTGGTCACCACGATGACCACGTAACCAGCCTCCTTGAGCCGGGCCACCTGCTCCCCCGCGCCGGGGGTCAGGCTGAATTCGTCCAGGCCGCGGGGCGAGGCGGGCGACCCCCCGCGCATCACCACCGGGTTGAGCACCCCGTCGCGGTCCAGGAAAACCGCCCGCTTTATTTCACCGACTCCCACTTCATCTCGTTCTGCAGGATGTCCGGGTGCGACACCACCATGTGCCACACCACCGCCTGGAAGGCCTCGGTGTGGGGAGTGACCGTGGCCTCGTTCACCGTGGGGATGACTATGACCGCGTCGCCCACCTGGGCGGTGTAGCCGCCGTCGCGCCCCACCACGCCCAAAATCTTGGCGCCCACTTCCTGGGCCAGCTTGAGCGCCTCCACGATGTTCACGCTGATCTGCTTTTCAACATTGCCGCCGCCCACGCTGAACACGAACACCCCGTCCTTGGGGCCCAGGCGGCTGGTCCTCAGCCAGCGGGAGAAGACGCCCTCCCAGCCCTCGTCGTTGATCAGCGCGGTCAGCTCGCTCACGTTGTCGGTGGGGGTGTAGCACTCCAGGCCCGCGATCTTGCGGAAGTCGTTGACCGCGTGGTTGGCGTTGCCCGCGCCGCCGCCAACGCCCACGAAGAACAAGCGCCCGTGGTCTTCCCTGATCTGCTTGATGGTCCGGACCATGCGTTCGATGGCCTTGGGGTCCAGGGAAGCGGTGATGCGGCCGGCCTCTTCCAGATATTGCTTGGCGTATTCGCTCACGGGCAGGCTCCTTATTTGCGCAGGTTGGCCACGATCTTGGCCCCCTCGAAGTCGAAACGGAAGGGGAAGTACCTGAGGCCCATGGCCGTCAGGCTCTGGATAACCTTGGCCTTGGTGCCGGGGCAGTAAAACATGAAAAAGCCGCCGCCGCCCGCGCCCATTATCTTGCCGCCCAGGGCCCCGGCCCTAAGGGCCTCCTCATAGGCCTCGTCGATAAAGGGATTGCTGATGGCCGAGCTTAGCTTCTTCTTGGTCTTCCAATGCTGGTGCAACAGCTCACCAAAGGAGTCGATGTCGCCCTTTTCGAACAGGCGGCGGGTCTCCAAGCCGATCTGTTTTATGCCGTGCAGGCGCTCGATGATGGCCTGATCGTCCTCTTTGGTCTTCTGGTCCTGGGCGGCCAGAATATCCGAGGCGCTGCGCTCGATGCCGGTGTAGAACAGGCCGATGTTGTACTCCAACTCCACCAGCTTGCCGTTGGGCATCCTGAGCGGCTCCACGTGCACCGTGCCGTCCTTCTCGAAGGTCAGGGCGGTCACCCCGCCATAGGCGGCCATGTACTGGTCCTGCTTGCCGATGGGCGCGCCCAGGATGTCGATCTCTATGCGGCAGGCCTCCTCGGCCAGGTCGCGCAGGGAGGCGAAGTCCCGGTTGTAGGAGCGCAGGGCGGTCAAGAGGGCCACGGTGAAGCTGGAGGAGGAGCCCAGGCCGCAGTTGGCCGGAACGTCGGCGATGGACGACAGCTCCACCTGGTTCTCCACCCCGGCCAGGCGCAAGGCCTCGCGGAATATTTTGTGCTGCACCTGGCCCACGCTCTCCACTACCTCGGTCTTGGAGTAGGAGAGCTTTATGGAGCGCTCAAAGCGCCGGTTGATGCAGATGAAGATGTACTTGTCGATACCCCCGGCGATGAGGAAGCCGCCGAACTTGGAGTAGTAGGAAGCCAGGTCGGTGCCCCCGCCTCCCAGGGATATGCGCACCGGAGCCTTGGAGATGATCATGCGGTTTTCCCGGCAAAGGTTAGGCGGTTCTGGGTTTTAGGACCCGGCCGCGATCTTGCCCCCACTTTTTAGCAGTTCGGGGGCCGTTTGGCAATCAAGGCCGTGGGTTGTGTTGCCGCTTTAGGTCTGGTTGCGTATAGTTGAGCCAGCCAGTAAAGCCACGAGCCCCCTGGAGCCTGATGCCGAGACTTCTCGAGAGCCTGCCGCCCAAGCTGGCGCCCCCCTATGTGACCAAAGCGCGCCTGCGCCTGGCGGCCCACGTGCTCATCATTTTGGCCCTGCTGGCCGGTTTCGCGCTCAACGCCTCCCACAACCTTCCCCGGCGAACCATTGACCACGACGCCACCCACTACTTGTGCATGGCCCACAACCTGGCGCACCACGGCACCTTTAGCTCCCAGCGCACCCTGAGCCCCTTGCCCTGGCTCAGCGCCTGGCGCTCACCCGGCTATCCCGCCTTTTTGGCCCTGGGAGTGGCCGTGATCCCCGACCTGAGCCGACACGCGCTACCCAGATTTTTGCGCGCCGATTTGCTGCCGCTCAAGAAATGGCAGTTGGGCTGGCTGCTGTTGGCGGCCATCGCTGCCGGGATATTCGTATGGCGGCTGACCGGCTCGCCCTGGCCGGGCTATCTCAGCTTCGGGCTCATCGGCTACAGCCAAGCCATGCTGTACTTCATCAACCGATTTTACAGCGAAGCGGGCGCGGCCCTGGTGGTGCTGTTTTTGTCCCTGGTCCTGCACCGAGCCCTCAGCCGCCCCTCCTGGTGGGTCTTCGCCCTGGCCGGATTGCTCTTGGCGATAGGAGCCCTCACCCGGGCGGCGCTGATGTACTTCTGGCTGCCGGTGATGATCTATTTCGCCTTGCTGGCCTGGCGCGGCGGCCTGCCTCGGGGCAAACTGCTGGCGGGCATGGCCCTGTTCACCTTGGCCTTCGCCTTGCCGGTGGGGGCCTGGATGGCGCGAAACCATTATCACTTCGGCCACTGGATGCTCTCTTTCCGGGGCGGCCAGGTGCTGGACATCCGGGCCAACCACGCGGCCATGACCCCCAAGGAATACATAGCCGCCTTCATCTACTACACTCCCTGGGTCTATCTGAACCCCCTGGCCCAGGAATCCCCCACGCCGGGCCTGGACAGCTACGACCCGCCCAAGCACCAAAAACTATGGGGGGTGGACATCTACCAAGCCACCTTCGGTAAAATCTTGCAACCTGGGGATTTCAAAAATCTCAGGGTGCAGTTCCTAGGTGACACTTATGAGATGATGGCCCAGCACCACTGGGCTCGGCACAGTAAATGGCTGGGCCACTACACGGTGGGAGATGCCCACAGCCAAAAAGTGGCCATTCGAAAGATATTGGCCAACCCCTGGGGCCACCTGCTGGCCTCCATCCCCCTGGCTTGGCGGGGTCTGTTCGCGGAAACCTGGTGGGTGGCCCTGCCCGGTTTCGCCTGCCTGTTCTACTTGGGGGTGTCCTCCCTGCGCAGGCGCGACTGGCCCTTGCTGGCCTTTGTCCTGCCCTCCATATACCTGTTCAGCTTCCACAGCCTGATCACCGTGAACGCGGCCCGATTCAACTCGCCCCTGGTGCCGGTGCTGGCCGTGTGCATCGGGCTGTGCGCCCACCGTCTGGCGCGGCGCTGGCAGCGAAAACGCGCGGCCAAGGAGCCCGCCCATGCCTGAGGTTTATTTTGGCGCCATAAGCCCCCCCACCCAAGCCGGGGTGGAAGCGGCCGTGTATCGGGTGCTGGAGTTCGCCGGGCTCACCGGCGGCGAGTTGGGCGGGCGCTGCCTGATCAAGATCAACGCCATGAGCCAGGAGGTGCTGCCCGGGCGCAACACCAGCCCCTGGCTGGTGGAGGCGGTGCTGGGCCAGATGAAGGAGCGCCATCCGGGCACCACCTTCGCCCTGGCCGACAGCGACGTGGCGGGCTACCCCCAGTTCGACCGCGCCTGCCTCCACTGGGGCTACAGCGACATCGCCGCCCGCCACGGGGTGGAAATCATCAACCTGGCCCGCCAGGACTACCGCGAGGTGGCCACCGGCAACGAAGCCTGCCCGGTGCTGGCCTTTCCCCAGGCGGTGTTCTCGGCCGACAGCATCATCAACCTGCCGGTTATGAAGACCCACGTGCTCTCAGGCGTCTCCTGCTGCCTCAAGAACCATTGGGGCCTCTTGCCCCGCCTGCGCTACCAGTTCCACCAGCGGGTGCATCAGGTCATCGCCGAGATCAACCGCCAGGTGACCCAGACGGTATTCAACATTCTGGACGCCACGGTGGCCATGGAGGCCAGCGGCCCCAAGACCGGCCTGCCCCGGGCCTGCGGGCTCATCCTGGCCGGGCGGGACCGGGTGGCCGTGGACGCGGCGGCCCTGGATTACATGGGCCTGGACCGGGGCATGGCCCCCCACGTGGCCCTGAGCCAGGAGGCCGGGGTGGGCAGCATGGACTACACGCGGTCCGGAGACCATGTGGAGCCCGCCGATTTCATCCCGCCCCAGTTGGGCCAGGACCTGGTGTCGCTTTTGGAGCGCCGCCTCAGGGCCATACCCGGCTTGGGCAAGCTACTCTACCGCCCGGAGATAGCCCCCTTGCTGGGCTGGGTGGGCACCCAATACAATGAACAGGTGTGGTTCCGCCGTCAGGGGCGGGACCTGCTCCAGGACATTCTTGGCAACTCGCCTTGGGGCGAGCAGTACCGCTCATTGCCCGGCTGTGGAGGAAGAATTTGAGCATGGTCTCGCCCCGCCGCCTCAGGGCCCTTGCCCTGGCCCTGCTGCTTGCGTTGGCCGCGGTTCCGGCTCTGGCCGGTGGCGATCCCCTGGCCGGGAATTCGGCCCCCCTGCCCGGCTCCCAGTGGCGCGTGCAGGAGGCCCGGGGAGTGAGCCTGGCGGTGCCCAAGAATTGGTACGGCTTTTTCTACGTTGGCCTTCGCCACTTCTACGGCTGGTGGGCGCGCAAGACCGCGCCACTGTACACCAAGATGGAGTTCTCCCTGTTCCAGGTAGGCGAGCTGCCCCAGCCCGGCCTGGTCGACCGGGTGCGCACCAGGGCCCTGGGCCAGGGCACCCTGGCCGGACGCCCCGCCCTGGCCTTTGAGCAAATCGAACTGGAAGGCACCACCGACGCCCGGCGGCGGCGCATCCTGGTGCTCAAAAAGACTTTGCCCGGCGGGGGGCGCCTCTGGGCCGTGGCCGACAGCGACAGCAAACTGTGGGACCAAAACCAGCCCACCCTGGAGGCCATCCTGGCCTCGCTGCGCATCGAGCCCTTCTTTTTCGTACTGGGCGCCGAGTGGCGCTTCGTGGAGTGGCAGGGGATGTACCTCTCCCTGCCCTGGTCCTGGGATGGGCGCGGCCTGCCCTCCGGCTACGTGTGGGAAGGCCGGGCCGGGCAAGTCCGCGACATGCGTCTGGAACTGCATCAGGAGGCCCTGCCGCCCTTGGAGGGCTACGTCCTGCTGGGGCAGTCGGTGGTGGACCGCCGCAGGCTGAGCGTGTACCAGCGGGACTCCGCCGGGGCCTACGAGCTGTTGGCCGTGGTGCACCGCCAGTTGCCCGGCGGCCGCTATCTCTGGGCCCGGGGCAGCCTGCGCGGCCAGGTGGACCAGGCCGACTGGGAGCTGCTGGGTCCGGCCCTCAAGGCCATGCTGCGCTCGCTGCGCATCGACTGGGATATGTTCCCGCCCGAGTAGCCCGGTCTATTTTTCTATGTATATGTCCGGCCAGCGGTCGTTGGCCTGGTTTTGGGTCAGACGCATGGCCGTCTCCCAGGGCGTGCCCACCTTCCACAGGAAAATCTCGTAGTCGGCGATGTCGTGCTCGTGGCCCTTGGCCGCCGCGCCCCAGACCATCCACTTGCCGTCCGGCGACAGGCGGGGGAAGTATTCGTGGCTGTAGGCGCCGGGCAGGTCCATGAGCACCTGGGGCTTCACCGGGTTGAGCGCCGAGTGCAATATCTGGTTGCCCCCGTTGCCGCCATTTTCCACCCACAGCACCCGGCGGCCGTCCGGATACCAGGAAAGCTCGCAGCCCCCGCTGATGCGCTCCATCTTCTTGGCGGCCAAGTCCAGGATCATGGTGCCCGAGAGCTTGCCCCTGGCGGTGAAGGCCAGCAGGCCGCGATTAATCGGGCTCAGCTCCGGGGTATGGGAGGTCCCCTCCACCGGTGGCTGGGCCGTGTCGTAGAGCACGGTTTCCTTGCCCGAGGTCAGTTCCTTGAGCACCACCTTGCTGCCGCCTCGCAAGAAGCTGATCTTGTCCGCGCCCACCCACTGTGGGTAATTGGCGTTCTTGGCCGCCAGGGTTTCCTCGCCGGTCCCCAGATCAAGAATGTAGGTATCCCAAGGCTCCAGCTTTCGCTCGCTCACCCACAGCAATTGGCTACGGGCGAAGATCACCTTTTTGCCGTCTGGCGAAAAGCGGCTGTAATACTCCACCAGGTCGGTGTGGGTCAGGCGCCTGAACTCCATGTCCGGCAAGGTGAGCATGTACAACTCGTGGTTGCCGCTGCGGCTGGAGGACCAAACCACCTTGGCTTTTAGACCCTGGGTCCCGCGCCGGACGGTGTCTTTTTGTTCCGGGCTGAGCCCGCCCACCACCTTGCCCAGCACCATGTCTCCGAAATGGGAGTAAAGATAGCGCGGGCCAAAGTGCACCGCGGTGACCACCAGCATCAGGGCCAGCACCCCCATGATGATCCAGTGCTTCAGGGGCTGCTTTTTAAGCTTTTCCTTCATGGTCGCTTTCTCGCGGCTTAATCAAACTCAGGGCGGCCAGGGCCAGGCCCCCGAGGCTGTAGTCGATCACTTGAGTAAGTAGATGCAGACCAAAGGGTATCAGAGCGGCCTGGGTGGCCGCCAGCCCGGCCCCCCTGAGGGTGGCCATCATCACCCCCTCGTAGGCCCCGAACCCGGCCAGGCCGCTGATCGGCAGGCTGGCCGTGGCCTCGGCGGCCACCAGGGCGAACAGCACCAGTGGGAAGGTGAGATGGGTCGCCTGGTCCGGCCATTGAGCGGCCAGCCCTGCCACCAGCAGGTACAGGCCCAGATATTTGAGGGCTCTTATGGCCACGGACACCCAGAGCACCCGGCCGTACACTCCCCGGCTTTTCACCCGGCCCACGTCCAGGGCCATGGCCGCCAGTTCCTCGGCCACGCGCCGCGCCCACGCAACGGCTTTGCCCGGCAGGCGCAGGGCCAGCCAGGCGGCCAGCCGGGCGATCATTGCCAACACCTTTTCCAATAGGTACAGGGCCAGCAGGGCGATGACCGCCAACACCCCCAACAGCACCCACAGCAGGGGGGCCTGCTCCCCGGCGGCCAGTCCGTGCAACACGATGGCCAGAAAAAGCAGGGGCAGCATGCCGATGAGATCAAAGATAAAGGAAAAAGCAAAGGAGCTGAAACAGGCGGGCAGGCCCACGGCCAGCTTGCGGTTTAGGAACAAAATATAGGCCAGGCTGCCGGAGCGGGCGGGCAACAGGTCCACGAAAAGATTGCTTACAAAGGTGACCGCCACCAAGCCCATGAATGGCGGGGGCTTTTCCAGGCTGGAGGCCGCCAGCAGCAGTTGGTAGCGCAGGGCCTTGAGCAGCATGGAGCCCAAAAAAAGCACCAGGAACCCGGCCAGCCAGCCCCAGTGCAGGCCCCGGTAGAGATTCAGCCAGTCATCCAGGGTGGTGGTGCGAAACAAGTACCAGAACAGAGCCCCAGTAAAACAGGCGGCCACCAGCAAAGAAAGACCGGCCTTCCATCTTTTGTAAAAAGGCCGGTTTTTCTCGCCGCTTATGTTGGGCATGTCTGCAACTGACGGCTAGCGCTTTTTAACGCCGGCCATGGTGAAGCAGTTGAAGCGCAGACCAAAAGGCACCCAGATCAACTGGGACAGCACGCAGGAGGCCAAGCTGGGCCGGGGAAAGGGAGGCACGCTGCCCTGTTTGGGGCCCAGGGAGCCGGCCAGCTTTACCATGCCGTCGGCCACCGCCCGCATCACCGGGAAGCCGTCGAAGGTGGAGCGGAAGCGGCCGTATTCCGGCTGCTGGAAGGCGTAGAAATAGTCGGTTATACGCAGGGGGGCGAAGGCCCCCTTGTATTCCAGGCCGGTCTGGTCGAACCAGCGCAACACCTCCTGGGCCGAGTGCAGGCTTTCGTGGGGGAACCCGAAGATGTCGTAGGCGATCTGCTTGGTGTTCAGGCCGTGGTAGCGCTTGTCCAGCTTGCGCAGGGTGCCGCCGAACAGGCGCTCGCCCCACTCCACCCGCTTGTCGATGTCAGCGCCGCCCAGCAGGCGGCAGATGCTCTGCTTGGTCCTTAGGGTGCGGCGGGAGAAGGAGTTGTATAGGCTCACCACCACCACCCCGCCGGGCTTGGTCACCCTCACCAGATGCTTGAAGCCGCGCAGGGGATCGCCGGTGTGGTGCAGCACCCCCACCGAGTAGGAATAGTCAAAGTAGTTGTCGGGCAGGGAGCAGTTGAGAATGTCCATCTCGCGGAAATCGGCGTTGTCGTAGCCGCCTTCCTGCTTGCGCTGCCGGGCGACGGCCAAGGAGCCCTGGGACAGGTCGATGCCCTGCACCTCGGCCGCGCCCTGTTTGGCGTACCACATGGCGTATTCGCCGGTGCCGCAGCCCATGTCCAAGACCTTCTTGCCCTGGTAGTCCGAGGGCTCCACGCCCAGGCACTTCAGTCGCCAGCCCATTTCCTCGTCGGTCTCGCGGTTCAGGGGCCAAGGATGCTCGGAGTACATGCCCACCACGGCCTCTTGGATCTTTTTGATCTCAGGTGAAAGATCGTCTTGCACTAGCTCTTATCTCCTTTGGGGCCCCAGGGAGCGCCGCGGCTTAACCTTGCTCTCCGCGGGTTTTGATCACTACCGCCGGCGCGCCGGCCACCACAGCGTATGGCGGCACATCCTTGGTCACCACGGATCCGGCCGCAGCGATACTGCCCGGCCCTATGTTAACCCCGCCCAGAACGCACGCCTTTGCACCCAGCCAAGCGCCCTGACCGATGACCACGCCGCCATCGTGGGCTATGCCCTGCTGACCGATAGGTATATCCAAACGGTCGGTATTGTAGTTGCCGCCGCCGACTATGTAGCATTGCGACCCGATGACCACATCTGGCCCCACGATCACCGGATTGCCCGCAGCGGAGTGGATTATGGTCTTGGCCCCGATGCCAACCCGCTCGCCGATTTCGATTTTGCCCATCTTGGCCGAAAGCATCACATCACTGGCCAGGTTCACATCGTCGCCCAGCACCACGACGCGGTCGCTATCCGGGCTGCGGCCGTCTAGAATGCAGCGTTCGCTGACCACCACCCGCTTGCCCAGGTGGATGCGCCCCGGATGGCGCAGCACCACTCCGGCGGCGAACATCACCCCCTTGCCGCAAGAGCCGAACAGCCGAGGCCACAGCAGCTTTCGCAGAACCAGTCCCAGGGCTCCAGGGCAGTTGCCGAAAAACATGCACAACTCAAAGTAGATCAATCGGCTCAAGGAACGCGAGCCCACAATGAGGTCTTCATACCGCTTGAGGACGTTGCCCCCGTTGGTGGCCATCTGGTGGGTCTTATATGGCCCCTGATTGAAATCTTCCATTAAATTACCTTGCCCTACAGGCGTTTAGCCTAGAAGAAAATATCATGCCCCTTCGAGGTCTGTCTAGTTTTCGAAGAAGCGTCGGTGCCACAGGGCGGCGTTCATCAAGGCCCACAGCACGTGGTTGTGGTTGTGGGTGCCGGCCAGATGCTGGGCCATGAGGGTGTTCACCGTATCCGGTCGCAAATACTCGGTCACCAGGGGGCTGGTGGTCAAAAGCTCGCGCATCACCGGCTGGAGTTGGTCGCGCAAGAGGTTCTTCACCGGCAGGGAGTAGCCCTGCTTGCCCCTAAAGGCCACCCGGTCGGGCACCAGGCCGCGGATGGCCTGGCGCATGATGTACTTGGTGGTGAAGCCCTTGAGCTTGAACCAGGAGGGCATCCCGGCGCTGAACTCCACCACCTCGTGGTCCAGGAAGGGTACGCGCACCTCCAGGGAGGTGGACATGGACATCTTGTCCACCTTCATGAGCACGCTGTCGGCCATGGCCAGCTTGAGATCCAGGTACACCTCCCGGTCCAGGCGGTCCGTGGAGTTGCAGTGGGCCAGCACCGAGCGGATGGGCGCGAAGGGGTCATTGAGGTTGAGCGCGGCGGCCGCGTCGCGGTTGAACAGCTGCCCGGCCAGGATGGGGGGCAGGAAATACTGCCAGCGCAGATGCTCGCCCTCGCGGGGCAGGACGCAGCCGTCCAAAAAGCGCTTGGCCACGTTGATGGCCCCCTTCTTCTGGGGCTGGTCGGGCAACAGGGAGGCCAGGCGGTGCAGCAACGGGGCGCAGCCGGGCAGGCGGCTGAGGTAGCCCGCCGCCTTGGACGCCTTGAAGCGGTCGTAGCCCGCGAAGACCTCGTCGCCGCCCTCGCCGGAGAGCACCACGGTGACCGTCTCCTTGGCCTTGCGGCAGAGGAGCATCAGGGGGATGGCCGAGAGGTCGGTCATGGGCTCGTCCAGATGGTAGACCGCGCTCTGAAGGTCCTCCATGGTCAGGCCCTCGATCATCAGCACCGTCTGGTCGGTGCCGTAGTACTGGGCCATGTCGTTGGCGTACTCCAGCTCGCTGAAGCTGGGGTCGGGATAGGCGATGGAAAAGCTGCGGATGTGCTCCACCCCCAACTCGCGCATCAGGGCTACCACGGTGGTGGAGTCCAGCCCGCCGGAGAGGAACACCCCCAGGGGCACGTCGCTCATCAGGCGGCGCTTCACCGCCAGGCGCATGAGGGAGCGCAACTCCTCCACCGCCTCCTCGGGGCGCTTGAAGCGCGGGGCGAACTTCACGTCCCAGTACTGGGTCTCGGTGAAGTCGCCGCTGTCCATGTCGAAGATGGCGTAGTGGCCCTGCCTTAGCTTGTTCACCCCGGCGAAGAGGGTGCGCGGGGCGGGCACGTACTCATAGCCCAGGTATTGGTGCAGGCCGGGCAGGTCCACCCGGCGCTCCAGACCGTCCCAGGCCAACAGGCCCTTGATTTCGTTGCTGAAGATCAGCCTGCCGCCCGCGTGGTGGTAGTAGAGGGGCTTGATGCCCAGGCGGTCGCGGCCCAGCATGATGCGACGGCGCTTGGCGTCCATGACCGCGAAGCAGAACATGCCGGTGATGCGCTCGATAACCCCCGGCCCCCACTGCTCGTAGCCGTGCAGCACCACCTCGGAGTCGCTGTCCGAGCGGAAGATGTGCCCCGCGTCGATCAGCTCTTTGCGCAGGTCGAGGTAGTTGTAGATCTCGCCGTTTACCACGATGCGCACGTCGCCGTGCTCGTTGACCATGGGCTGGCGGCCGCGCTGGGAGAGGTCGATGATGGACAGGCGGGTGTGCCCCAGGCTGGCCCCGCCGCCCACGTAATCGCCGTGGGCGTCCGGCCCCCGGTGCACCAGGCGCTTGTTCATGGCCTGGATCAGGCCTTGGTCTTCCCAGCTGAATCCATTGATGCCGCACATATTCGCCCTCGTTGACCAGCCGGAGTCCGTCTCCGGGCGCAAGATGTGCTAAGCCTAACGAAACCCGGCGGTTTGGGCAACAGGCGCCGCGTTGACGCATGGGGGGGCGGGTGTTACCTTGGCTCAGGACAATTCCCCTGGAAGCGAGGCAGCTTGAAAAAAACCGCCAAAACCTGGCTGCGTTTGGGCATAAGCCTGGGGCTCTTGCTGGTCCTCTTGTTCTTCTTCGTGGACCTGGGGCAGGCCTGGCGGGCCGTTTCCCAGGCCCGTTGGGAATTTTTGGTGCTGCTCTTGGCGGCCTTCACCCTGGACCGCTGCCTGATGAGCTACAAGTGGCGGCTGTTGTTGATAAGCCAAGGCTACCCGGCGGGCCACGGCGAGGCGCTCAAGGCCTATTACCTGGCCACCTTCGCGGGATGCTTTTTGCCCAGCACCCTGGGGTCCGACGCGATCAGGGTGGGCCTTTTCGCCCGGCCGGACCGCCCCAGCCAGGCGGTGGCGGCCAGCATCTTCCTGGAGCGGGCCCTGGGCTTCGTGGCCGCCGCCCTGGCCGCCGTGATCGGCCTGGTGTTGCTCACCGGCATAACCACCGGGCTACCCACCCAATTTTTCTACTGGGCCTTCGGGCTGTTGGCCGCAGCCTGCCTGGCGGTGCTACTCAGCTTCACCGCCTGGGCCGAGCGCCTGCACGGCCAGGCCGAGCGCCGCTGGCGCGAGCGCAGCCGCCTTTTGGCCTGGCTGCTGGATTTCGTAAAGGCCTACCACCAGTACCGCCGCAACCGGGGGGTGCTGCTGTGGTTTTTGTTCCTGTCGTTCATAGAGCAGGGCGCGCCGGTGATCTTCAACTGGCTCATCGCCAAGGCCCTGCACCTGGACCTCACCTTGCTGGAGTCGGCGGCGGTGACCCCGGCGGTGTTCTTCCTGGCCCGCCTGCCGGTCAGCTTTTCCAGCTTCGGGGTGCTGGAGGGCCTGTACGTGGCCTTCTTCAGCCTGGTGGGAATCGGCTCCACCTCGGCCTTTTTGATCGGCTTTCTGGTCAACCTGGGCTCCATGGCCAGCGCCCTGCCCGCCATCCCCATGTACCTCAGGGGCGGCGTGGACCGCGCCGCGCCGCCAGCACCTCCAGGCGGGTCATCCGCCTGAATCCCAGGGCATATTCCGCTTTAAAATCCTCGCCGGTCGGCTCAGGGCGCTGCTTACACCGTGGCCGTGGGCTGCTATACTTCGGCCAACCCGCACTTTATTCAGATTTGGGAGAACACCTCAGATGAAAACCTGCAAAGCGCTTCTGGCCGCACTTTTGATCCTGGTCTTGGCCGCTCCGGCCTCGGCGGGCTGGCTGATCAACGAAAAATCGGAAGGCGTGACCAACAGCCTGTATTTCCAGAACAACCAGGTGCGCGACCAAAGCGCGGAGTCCATCTCCATCATGGACCTGGCCAAGGGCCGTCTCATCCTGATCAACCCCAACGCCAAGACCTACTGGACCGGCCCCTTTTCGGACATGCTCAAGATGCGCGACCAGGCCATGAGCCAGATGCAGCAGCAGCTGAAGCAACTTCCGCCCGAGCAGAGGGAAGTGGCCCAAAAGGCCATGCAAGAGGCCATGGGCAAAAAGGACGGCCCCCGGCCCAAGGTGCAGGTCAAAAAGACCGGACAGAGCGCGGTCATCGCCGGTTTCAAGGCCCAAAAATATGAGATATGGTCCGACGGCCAGCTCCGGGAGGAGCAGTGGATAGCCCCGGCCATCGCCACCTCCAAGGAGCTGGACACCAAGAAGATGCGGGAGATGATGGCCGTGTTCGCTCAGGTGGGCGGCGAAAACTCCTACGAGACCGACCCTGCCGTGCAGGCCCTGTGGAGCAAGGGCTACCCGGTCAAGGTGGTCAGCCACCTGGACGGTGAAACCATGGTGCGCGAGGTGGTCCAGGCCCAGAAAAAGGACCTGCCCGCCTCCCTGTTCACCGCGCCCCAGGGCTACCGCAAGGTGGATCTGATGGAGATGTTCCAGTAGCGCCCCCGGAGATGGCCCCCGCAATATCTCCTTGAGTAGCACCGGGTAATCGTGCTACAGGAAAAGACAGCAATTAACGGGGCCTTATAGACGGCAACCCGATCCGGGCCGACCGGGCCCGCCCCTGCAACCCGCACACAACCTCCCCGGAGCCTGTGGTCCACGGGGTGGTGTTAGGGGAGCCCAAGTAGCTTGAGTTTGTCCTCCCTGCAGCCCACGCCCCAGCGTCAAGGCCTCCCCCCTTGGTTGATCACGGTTGTGGTGGTGGTGGCGGCGCTCATCCTGCTCTGGCCCACCTTGCAGGGGCGCGAGCTGCGGCGCATGGCCGCCCAGCACCGCGTGGAGACCAACTGGCGGCCCGATTACCGCCTGTTGCCGCGCCTAGGCCTGGCCCATCATAAAAGCGTGGCCCAGGGGGGCGAGCTTTCCCGTGAGCAGCGCGATGGCCTGTGGGCCGAGCTGGAGGCCTACCGGGGCTCCTACCCGGTGTTCTTCTGGCTGGAGCTGGCCTGGCTGGAGGCCCGGGCCGGGGACGAGCAGCGGGCCCGCGAGGCCCTTAAACGGGCCCAGGCCGACAATCCCCGCCTTTACAAAGAAATGACCCGCACCCGCCTCTGGGACCCCTGGCGGGAGCGCTACGGGTTGCCCCCGCGATGAGCGCCGCCATGTCCAAATCAGGTGGCCTGAGCCATCCGGTGGTCTGGGTGGCGGGCTTGGCCTGGGGCCTGTTGGCCGCCACCCGCTGGGCGGTGGTCATGGCCGCCCAGGAGGGAAGCCGAAGCGCGGTGATCTGGCACTGGCCCCCCTGGTGGCTCCCGGTGTCCGTGGGCCTGGCGGTGTGGCTGGCGCAGATACTGAGCGCCTATTGGCAGCACAACTGGCTGGCCCGCCAAGGCCTGGAGGGGCCGCGCGCGCGACGCCTGGCCGGGCTGGCCTGGCTGCCCTCCCTGGCCCTGTTCCTGGTGCCCCTGGCCGAGTTTTTGCCGCCCCTGTACGGAGGCAGTCTGGCCCCCCTGGCCCTGGCCAAGGAGGCCTGGCCCCTGGCCGCCCTGGCCGTGGCCGGAGCGGTGCTTATCCAGACCCGCCTGGCCGCGCCGGAGCTGATAAGAAAGCGCGAGGAGCAGCAACGCCGCTGGCTGGCCCCGGTGGTGTTCATCCTGGCCCTGGCCCTGTTCGCCGGGGTGGGGGCGCGGCTCACCCAGGTGAGCAACCAGGTGGGCAAGTTCATGGGCGGCGACGAGCCCCAGTACCTTTTCAACGCCCACAGCCTGGCCGTGGACCACGACCTGGACCTGACCGAAGAGATATTCCTCCGGGAAAACTCCTACTACCTGGACCCGGCCAAGGTCATCGGCGGCCACGGCGGCTGGACCAAGGACGGCCGGTGGATAAGCAAGCACCGGCCCGGCCTTCCCGCCCTGATGGCCCCCTTCTACGCCTGGGGGCTCTACCTGGGCCAGGGACCGCGCAAGACCGCCACGGTGTGCCTGTGGCTCTTGGCCGCCTGGATGGTAACCGAGGTGTTCTGGCTGGGGCGGCTGTTCACCAGGCGCGAGGGCCCGGCCCTGCTGGGCGCGGCCACAGCGGCCCTGGCCATGCCCGGCCTCATCTACTCCAACCTGGCCTTCCCCGAGATCGCCGCCGCCGCCTTCGCGGTGAGCGCCTTCCGCCTGATGCGCTCTGCCTCCCGGGGGCAGTGGGGCCTGTTGCTCCTGGCGGGACTCCTCACCGCCTATCTGCCCTGGTTCCACGAGCGCTTCGCGGTGCTGTGCCTGGTGCTGGGGGCCTACTTCCTGGCCCGCATGCACTGGCGCTCGCTCAAGGGCCTGGCCGCCTTCGCCCTGCCCTGCCTGGTCTCGGCCGGGCTGCTGGCCGCCTATTTCATGTGGCTCTACGGCAAGCCCTTCCCCGGCCAGGAGATTCACGCCCAGGGGTCCTACCTGAACCCGCGCGGCTTCTGGGAGGGGCTCAGCGGCATCTGGGTGGACGCCGGGGAAGGCATGCTCACCTACGGGGCCATCTGGCTGGCCGCCCTGGCCGGGCTTTTCTGGCTGGTGCGGCGGCGCTTTGGCGACGGATTCTGGTGTCTGGCCATGGCCGGGGCGGTGTACGTGGTGGCCGGGCTGTTCGCTGATTGGTTTGGGGGCATCAACCCGCCCTCGCGCTATCTGGTGGCCGCGGTGCCTTTCCTGGCGGTGGGCCTGGCCGCCGGGGCGCACTGGGGGCCGCCCCGCTATATGCTCTTCGTGGCGGTGCTGGGCGCGCTGAGCCTGGCCGCATCGGCCTGGGTGATGCACTACCCCTCGGCGGTGTACGGCCACAAGGTGGTGCTGGGCAGCGGCTTGCAGTTCCCGCTCATCGACAACCTGCTGCCCGCCTTCATCTTCAACTACAAGGCCCCCAAGGTGAACGCCGACCTGGCGCGCATATGGATGCTTTTGGCCTTCGTGGCGCTGGTGGCCATGAACCTGGGCAACCAGCGCTACGGGCCCAGCCGCTCCCTGGTGGGCATGCTGCTGGCCATGCTCATGGTGGCCGGGGCCGGGGTGGCCGCCGACCACGTCGGGGCGGGGGTGCTCAACTACAGCAACCCGGCCCAGCGGGTGGTGTTGTGGAACCGGCTCTCCGACCTGCCCCGGGGCGGGGCGGCGTGGCGCGTGGGCGCGGACGGGGTGGAGCCCAAGGCCCTTATGGAGCTGCCCCTGCCCCCGTCCCGCTACCAGCACGGCGCGGCCAAGACCGCATCTGACGATCCCCAGACCCTGGACATCCCCGCCGGGAACAAGCCCGGCCTGTTCGTGTGGGGCCAATACCTGGCCCTGCCGCCGGGGCGCTACCGGGCCGCCGCCGTTTTGAGCAGCCCCTATGCCGGGCCGGAGCAGGTGGGCTGGCTGGACCTGAGCGAAAACAAGGGCCAGAGCACCCTCATGAGCCGCAAGCTGACCGGCGAGCAGCTCGCCCAGCCGGTGGGCCTGGAGTTCGAGTTGAAGCGCTGGGCCACCAACCTGGAGTTCCGGGTGGGCTCCACCGGCCTGGCCCCCCTTAGGGTGCGGGCCATGAACATCACCCGGCTGGAGCCATGAGCAGCGATCCCAGAGAGCAGGCGGCGCGGCGCGCCTGGCCCGCCGGACTGGCCGTGCTGGCGCTGTTGGCCCTGTTGACCCTAGCCCACACCTGGCCCCTGGCCGCCCACTGGAACCAGTCCATCCCCTACGTGTACCACCCCTCGCCGGGTTGGGAGCTGGTGCCCCAGATGCCCGGCGACCATTTGCAGTTCTACTACTGGTCCTGGCTGTTCACCGACAACGTGACCGGCCCCAGCAGCTTTCCCAGCAACCCCTACGAGTTCAATACCTTCCTGCACCCCCAGGGCATCGCCCTGTACGCCAACTTTCCCTTCAGCCTGTTCTACCTGGCGCTCAAGCCCCTGGGCGCGCTGTCGGCCTACAACGCGGTGGTGCTTTTGACCTACCTTTTGGCCGGGATGGCCGCCTTCGCCCTGGCCCGGCGCATGTTGGGCTCATCCCTGGCCGCCCTGCCCGTGGCCCTTATCTACGCCCTGCTGCCCTTCCGCGCCTCCCAGGCCCTCTCCGGCCACCTCTACGGCTTCATCGCCTTCATGCTGCCCGCCACCCTGTGGTGCCTGGAAAAGGGCTGGGCCAAAGGCTCGGCTTGGTGGGGGGCCTTGGGCGGGCTGCTCTTGTTGGCCGTGGGGCTCATGGAAGGTCATCTGCTGTTTTACACCACCCTGCTCATGGGCCTGTACCTTCCTCTGCGCCTGCTTACCCTAACCGACCCGGCGGAGCCCGGCGATGCGCCCCAAACGGGCGGCGCGGCCTCGGCCTGGTGGGTGGCCGGGGCCGGGCTGGCTCTGGGGCTCAGCCTGCACCTGGCCGCCGGGCGGGGCGATGCGGCCCTGAGCGGGGGCATGGCCCTGGCGGTGAGCCTGAGCCTGGGCCTGGTGCTGCTGGTGTGCCTGTGGCTGACGCTGGCCGAGCTGGCCGCCCGGCTCACCTCCCTGGGCCTCGCGGCTTCGCGTGATTACCTGGCCCGCGGTTTGGCCCCCTTGCTGCTCAGCCCCTTGTACGCGGTGCAGTACTGGCTGGATGTGCCTCACCTGGGCAAAGCGCTCATCGCCGCCCTGCTGCTGTGGGGGGCCTGGCGCGCCCTGCCCGCCCTGTGGCGGGCCCGGCGTTGGCCCGGCTTCCCCAGGGGCACCTGGCCTCCGCTCATCGCCCTGGGCATCGGCTGGGGCCTGGGCGCGGCGGCCATGATGGTGCAAAAGGCCAGGGTGCTCGACGAGAGCATCGCCAGCCAGGGCCGCAGCCTGGGCGAGGTGAAGCTGTTCGCCCCGAACCTGGCCGACCTGTTCCAGCTCAGCCCGGCCCACTCGGAGCAGGTGGTCTACCTGGGACTGGTCACCCTGGTGCTGGCCGGGGCGGGCCTGCTGCTCCTGGCCCTGGGCCGACGGGACCGGGGCCTGCGCGCCCCGGCGGCGCTGTGGGCGGTGCTGGGGGTGCTGGCCGCCCTGCTGTGCCTGGGGCCCAATCTGCCCCAGATGCCGCTGTACAACTGGCTCTACCAGTACATGCCCTTTTTCAACTACCCCCGGGTGCCCGGCCGCCTGGTGATCTTCGCGGTGCTGTTCCTGGGCCTGTTGGGCGGCTGGACCCTCAAGGAGCTGGCCAAAGCCTGGGGCGGCGGCCGCATGACGGCCCTGGTGCTGGCCCTGGCGGTGATCCTGGGCGTCGCCTGGGACTTCCGGCCCGCCCGCGATCCCGGCCTGTGCCTCATGCCCCCGCCCGGCCCCCTGGCCGCGGCGGTCAAGGGCAAGCTACCCACCGGCCCCGATGCCAAACAACGCCTGCTGGGCCTACCCATCTGGCCCGGTGACTCCCACCAGTCCTCGGTGTACGAGCTTTTGATCTCCCAGACCAGGGCGGTCATGGTCAACGGCTACTCGCCCCAGGCGCCTCAGGCCTACGTGGACCAGGTTTTCTGGCCCCTGTACTCCCTGGACTTCGGCCTGGTGACGCCCCAGGCCTGGGACACCCTCAAGCGCCTCAAGGTGGGCCTTGTGGCCTTTTACGAGGACGAAGAGGTCTACACCCGCAAGGTGTGCCCCTTCCCGCCCGAGCTGGCCCGCAGGCGGCTGACGGCCGGGGGACGCTTCCAGGCCGAGTTGCAGGCGGGCAACGTGTGGCTGCTCAGGCCACGCGACGCTGCGCCGGACCCCGCCCAGGCCCTGGCCCAGGTCTCGCCGGTTACCAGTTGGTGGGACGCTTCCTGGTTGCCAGGAGCCACCGGGCGGCTGGTGGAGGACAAGAACGCCTCGGGCTGGGGCCTGCTGTTCGAGGAGGCCGCGACCTGGGGCGGCCCCCTGGGGCCGCGCATGAAGCGCCCGGCGGGCAACGTGGCCCAGGCCAAGGCGGGGGGCGACGCCCCCGGCTGGCTGGCCAGGGGCCCCGGGCGGCCTCTGCCGCCGGGGAGCTATGTGGCCCGCTTGCGCCTGCGGCGCGGCCCCGGCGGCATGCCCGGCCGGGTGGAGGCGGTTGACAAGCGCAGCGGCAAGATGCTGGCCTCCCTGGAGCTGAGCCCCGCCTTGTTGCCCGATGACCACTCCTGGCACGACGTGGCCCTGCCCTTTACGTTGGAGGGTCTGCTTCCCTTGGAGCTTCGGGTGTGGTTCAGCGGGCAGGCCGACCTGGCCCTGGACGTGGCCCTGATCAATTTCGCGGGCATGGAGCGGCCCCAGGCCTATTATCCGGCCAGCCGCTTGTGGCGCCAGGCAGGCGAGCTGGTGGCCGATCCCCAGGCCCCCACCGGCTTGGCGGTGCGAGCCAAACCGGGCTGGACCCCGCCCCTGTACCTGATGCACGGCCCCCAGCAGACCTACCCGCCGGGGCGCTACGTGGCCCGTTTCCGCCTGGCCGCCCCCGCGGGCGCGCCGCCCGAGGCCCTGCTGGCCCAGGTGACGGTGGCCACCGACCTGGGGCGCCTGCCCCTGGCCACGGCCCAGGTGCATGGCCGCGACCTGGGAGGCGGCTACCGGGACATCGAGCTTTCCTTTGAGTTGAAGCGGCGCTGCGAGCTGGGGCTCAGGGTGCGCTACGCCCAGGGCGGCGAGGTACGGGTGGCCGGAGCCTCGGTCACTTCTTCGGATTAGCCTCGGGCGCGGACACCTCGATCTTGGTCACCTCCAGGTGACGGCGTCCCGCGTCCTCCCCCTCGATAACCGGCAGGGCCTCGCTGGCCACCGCCGGGTCCCACAGGCCCACGGTGAGGGTGTAGGCCCCCGGCTGGGTGCCGGGAGGTATGGTCAGGCTCAGGTCTTCGCGCACCACCTGACCGGCGCGCAGGGTGGTCATGGAGCGGCTGCCCCGTTCCAGGCGATGGTCGTAGTTGAGCACCCCGCCCGGCCCCACCAGATGCACGAAGATGGTGTAGTCGACCGGCACCGCCTGCCAGGCCCGCCAGTACAGGTTCACCTCCAGCTTGCCGCCGGGCTTCACCTTGTTCTTGGGCAGGTCGTAGCCCAACAGGCTCATGCCGTCGTCAAAGCGGCTGACCCGCTTGAGCGAGGGCCGCAGGTGGCCCAGGCGCTTTTCAACCCTGGCCAGGGCGTCCTTGTGGCGCAGGTCCTTGTACAGGCCGCCCACTTGGATCAGGCGGTCGGGGAAGGAATGGTAGGCCTCCTCGGCCAGGTTGGTCACCTGGGTGGCCTGGTCCAACTTGCCGATCTCGAGCAGGGAACGGGCCAGGGGCAGGTAAGCGGCACGGTAGCCGGGAGACAACTCCAGAAGCGCCTGGAAGGCATCCACCGCCTCCTGGTGCTGCCCCGCCCCCAGGGCCACCAGGCCCCGGGCGTCGTAGTACCACAGCAATATGCGGCGCATGTGGGCCTGTATGTCCGCGCCCACCCTGAGGCCCTCCAGGCTGAGTCCGGCGTCATGGGCCAGGCTGAGGCGCAGTTCCAGGCGATTGCCGTCCTCGGCCAGGCGGAAGGGCATTTCCAGGCCGCCGCCCGCCAGGCTGTCCATGGTAATGACCTCGTGAGCCACCAGTCGGCTGCCCTGAGGGCCCAGGGCCCTCAACTCGGCCTGCCCCAGAATACGATCCGAAGCGCCCAAGCCCTGGCCCCGCAGCTTGACCACCGCTTTCCACTGGCCCTGGGGCCAGGGAGTCTTGAGCCACAGGTTGAGCGCCAGGCCGTCGCCCTTGGGCGAGCGGCGCAGGCTGCCGGTGAAGCCCTTGCCTTGCAGGCTCACCGGCCGGTCGTCGCCCAAATAAAGCGCTCCCAGGATATCGTAACCCAGGGAGGTTGCCCGCTCCAAAAGGTCCAGGTCATAGCCGGTGAACTCGGCCAGGCTTTTGCGCCAGGCCTGGTCAATAGTCCCGTTCGCCAGGGCGATGTAGCGGTCCGGGGACATGAAATCCAGATGGAACAAGGCCAGGGAGGCCTCCTTGAGCTTGTTCTGGCGGGCCAGGGCCCCGGCCAGCATGCTCATGACCTCGAAGCCCTCGTGCTTTTTGGCCGCCAGACCCAGCCACTCCTGGGCCCGGCCCCAGCGCCCGGCCTCCATGTCCAGCTTGCCCAGGAGCAAGGGGTCGGACAACAGGCGAGCCCACATAACGCCCTTGTCCTCCAGGTTCAGCTTGACCGGGTACAGTCCCTCCACCACCGGCGGCCATCCCCGCACCGACAGGGCCAAGTCCATCTGCTGGCCCGGGTACAGGGTCAGGTTTTGCCGGTGCCAGGGCCCCTGGGTCAGCCTGGCCTTGAGCAGCCCGGCCCCCAGGTTGCGCAGACGCAGGCCCACCGGCGGGGAACCGCCCATGCGACGCAGCACCCGCACCGCCCGGCCGCCGGGAGGCACCAGCATCACCGCGTCGTCGCGGCTGTAGGCCGTGCCGGTCTGATAGACCAGGCCATAGGGGCGCGGGGCCCCCACCGGGGGGCGGTCCAGGGCCATGGGCTCCTTGATGTGGCCGCGCGGGGTGGGGGCGTAGACCGTCAGGTTGGGGTTGAGCAAAGCCGGGGATGACCCGCCCAGGCCCCAGGGGCCACGTCCCCAGGCGCTCCGAAGGTCAAAGCGTTGCAGAGGCTGCCGGGCGGCCAGTTCCTCGGCCAGGCGGTCGTCGCCCTTGGCCGCGCGGGCCTCTTGGGGGTCCAGCACCAGATAGGCCCCGGCCGCGTCCTGGCCCGGCCGCCAGAGGCGCGCGCCGGGGAAGATGTCCAGGGGCGCTCCTGGGCCGCTGAGTAGCGGCGCGCCGGAAGGCACGTTGGCCTCCAGCCAAAAGCGGGCCGAGGCCACGGTGCCTTCCTGCCAAAAGAGGTAGCCCACTCCGGAGGATCGCCACACGCCGCCCAGGGCGATGGCCGTGAGCAGCACCCCCACCGCGGCCACCTGCCAGGCGTAGGAAGGCAGGCGGCGGCAGAGCAGCACCAGGGGCCACACCGCGGTAACCAGCGCCAAGGGCAGCCACAGGGCCAGCCAGCCCTGGCCGCTGGTGGCGGGCCAGGACAGGCCCAGCAGGGCCAAAAGGGCCGGGGCCAGGGCCACCACCAGGCGGCGTCCCTGCTTTTTCCGGAGCAGGATGGCCAGGCCCAGCAGCCACAGGGCGGCGATCTCCAAGCCCTCCCACCTCAGCAGAATGCGGCTTTCCCGGATCAGGCGCTCCCGGATCAGGCTTTGCCAGTCGGCCCCGGCGGGCCACAGCACGCCCAGGCTGGAGATGTCCCAAAAGCCGTTGGTTTCATGGGGCCACCAAAGGCCCGGCGCACCCAGGCCCAGGCCCAGGACCAGGCCACCGGCCAGGCACAGAGGCCAGAGCAGCCAGCGCCGCGAGGCCGTCACCCTGGAGTCGCGCCCTGCGGCCAGCCAGGCAGCCAGGCCCACCGGCCACAGAAGCAGGCCCAGCACCGAGGTGGCCGCGGCCAAGCCCAACACCAAGCCCAGACCGGCCATGCCGCCCTTGCGGGGCTCCTCCATGGTCTGCCAGGCCAACAGGGCGGCAAGAAGGGCCCAAAAGCCAAGAGGGGTTTCCAGGGATAGATAATGGCTCTGCACCACCAGCAGGGGACTGACCGCCACCACGGCGGCGGCCAACAGGCCGGTGGCCACGCTGTCGAAGCAGCGGCGTCCCAGGAGATAGGCCAGGGGGATTTGCCCCGCCCCCAGCAAGGCGGCGCACAGACGCCCGGCCATGCGGGGGTCCATGGCCCATTCGCCCACGAAGCGGGCCTGGCCCATCAACAGGGCCAGGCCGCCGGTGATCAGGGTTACCGCCCCTTGCAGCAGGGCGGCCAGGGAGAAAAAAGCCTGGGTGATCAGGCCGGGGTAGACCGGCGAGGACCAAGACAGAGCGGCGATTACCCGCCAGCCCCATTGCTCCGGTCCGCCCTCGCCGGTGGCGGGAGCTTCCCAGTCCAGACCCCACAGGCGCAGGCCCAGGCCCAGCAGCAAAAGCGCGGCCAGAACCATGCGGCGGGGAGGTATGTGGCGTCCCAAGGTCATGGGGCATTGTGCGGCGCGCGCGCCACCCGGGTCAAGCAACACCAGTTGCTAAAACTGGCTTTCCATGGCTCCGTAGGAACAGGCGGCGATGCACGACTCGCACATTATGCAGTGGGAGGGCTCGAAGACGATCTCCCGGGTCACCGGCTCCACGGTAAGGGCGTCGGTGGGGCACACCGCGGTGCAGGCGGTGCACTGCACGCATTTCTCGCCGTAGTGGCGCATCTCCTGGACCATGGGGTCGACCTGAACGCCCTGCTCGTCCAGGTATTCCAGGCCGGCCTTGAGGTTTTTGGAGGAGCCCTTGAGCTCCATGACGATGCGGCCGCTTTCCCGAGGCACCACCCTGGCCCTGAGGATGTTGACTTCCAGGTCGAACTTGCGGATCAGATCGTTGGTGACCGGCTGCTGGATGAGCCGGGGAGGAAAACTGAGTACGAGCTTCTTTTTGACCATGGCCCTGCTCCTTTCTCGCGGTGTGTCTCTACAGGCCCTGGGCCAACTCGGCCCCGGGAAGGGCGGCGGACGGACGGGTCAGCAAAAAGCTGCCCTGGGCGATGCGCTGTTTGAGCTCCAAGGCCACTTCCCGGCCCCGGGCCCGGCTGGCCATGCCGCCGGTGGGCACCTTCTTGCCGTCCACCTCGATTGCCCCGCTCATGAGCTGGGCCATGGAGACCCGCCCCAGGGCGCCGGGGCGCCCCAGGGGATAGGCCTCTGAATAATCCACCACGGGGAAGGTGATGTCCTCGTCGGTCACCGCCGCGTAGGCGATCACCTCTTCGTCGACCACCGGCAGGGGGATGCCCAGGCCCACGGCCAGGGAAGTTCCATAGCCGGCGATGGACGCCGCCCTGATGTAATGGTCGTTCATGCCGTTCAAGTCGCCGATAACCGCCAAAGTGGCCGAGGGGGTCAGGGGCAGGCCCTTTTCGTCTCGCTCGGGATTGGGCACATGCTGGGTTCCCGGCCAGACGACATAACCTTCGCCGCCGCCCAGGAAGATGCGGGTGCCGATGCCCAGAGTGCGCAGTCTGGGGTCGTTTAGCAGGGGGCTCAAGGCCCCGCAGGTGGCGAAGTTGGCGTTGCCCAGGCGCGGTTTTAGCACACCCATGTAGGTGTAGATGGTGCGCTCGCCCAGGTTCACCGCCACGTTGTAGAGCTGATAGGCGTTGCGGGGGTTGAACAGCACCGCGTTGTTCATGTCGCTGAGCCCCAACTCGGCGTCATACTCCTTGCGGGGGTAGCAGTCGGTGCCGTAGGTGCGAACCTGAATCCGCACCTTCTCCCCGGCGGCCAGCTTTTGGATGACGTGGGCGCCGCCGAACTTGAACAGGCCGGGATAGACCGCGTTGCGCGGGTCCTCGTCGGTCATGGCCGAGCAGCCCAGCAGGATGTCCGCCGCGGCCCAGCCGGCGTAGGCGGCCACACCGTCCACGGTAACCCGCCCGCCCCCGCACTTGATCTTGGGGGTGGACTGCTTGATGTTGAAGTAGATCCCCGAGGAGCACATGGGCCCAAAGGTGCCGGTGGTTACCACGTCAACCATTCGGGCGGTCTTCTTGACGCCCTGTTCCTTCACCATGTCCACGACCTCTTCGGCCGTGACCACCACCACCTTGCCCGACTTAATTTTGTCGTTGATCTCCTCGAGGCTCCTCATGGCTGACTCCTTTGTTTATCCTACTGCTGCCGCCTCTGCCGCCTGGCAGTTCCGATCCCTCTCCTTTTGACGCCGAACCATTTCGGCCAAGGAGATGTTGGAGAGAAAGTCCACCAACAACTGACCCATGTCGCCCCACACCATGTGCACGGTGCAGCCGCCCACGCGGTCGCAGTAGTTGGCGTCTTGCACGCACTCCACCGGGGCCAACGGCCCTTCCAGGCTACGCACGATATCATACAGGGAGATGCTGTCCGGGTCGCTGGAAAGTAGGTAGCCGCCACGCGCGCCGCGCACGCTCTTTACCAGACCCGCTCCCTTGAGGGGGATGAGCAGCTGCTCCAGGTACTTGGCTGAAATTTCCTGGCGCGAGGCCAGATCCCGGAGGGGCACCGGCCCTTTGCCGGCGTTGATGGCCAATTCCAACATGGCCCTAACCCCGTAACGTCCTCTTGTGGAAAGTTTCATGATGTCCCTATCCTTAATGGTTTTATCGCCTTGTCAATCCAAGCAGAGCCCACGATCTTTCGGGCTCGGTAAAAAACCGCCAACTGGCCGGGAGCCACCGCTCCCTGCTCTTGGGCGAACATTGCCCGCAAACCTTGGCCATTTGGCTCCACCCGGCATTTGACGCCTGGGTGGGAATAACGAAAACGCACCGTAAATTCTTCATCATGGCGGGGAGGCCGATACCACAAGGGCCGCACGGCCTCCAGGCCCAAAGTAGCCAGCTCGGGCCTCGTGCCCACCCGCACCGCGGCCCGGACAGCGTCCAGGCCGGTCACGTAGACCGGCTGGCCCATGGCCAGGCCCAGCCCGCGCCGTTGTCCTACGGTGAAGCGGTGCAGCCCTTGGTGCCGCCCCAGCTCCCGGCCCTGGGCGTCTTCCAACACCCCGGGCCTTATCGCCCCCCGCTGGTCCATGAACTCATCCCAGCCGCCAGGGGGCAAAAAACAGCAATCCTGACTCTCGGGCCTATGGGCCGACACCAGCCCCTCTTGGGCCGCCAGCTCGCGCACCCGGCCCTTCGCCATTTCCCCCAGGGGGAACACCAGCCGGGTCAGCAGCTCAGGCGCCACCTGGGCCAAAAAATAGGCCTGGCTCTTGCTCCGGTCATCGGCCTCGGCCAGGCGCGGCCCATCTTCGCTCTGCTCCAGGCGGGCGTAGTGCCCGGTGGCCAGGGCCTCGCAGCCCATCTCCCGGGCCGCCTCCCACAACAGGGGCAGCTTGACCCGGGCGTTGCACAGGGCGCAGGGGTTGGGGGTCAACCCTGCGGCGTATGCCTGGGCCACCGGTCCCAGGACCCGCTCCTCAAAGGGCCCGTCAGCCTCAACCACCCGATGTTCAAGGCCCAATTGGGCCGCAGCCGCGGCCCCGGCGCGCCAGGCCTGGTCAGGCCCCGCGCCCAAACGCAGGCTGAGCCCCACTATCTGGTGACCCGCCTGCTGCAAAACAAGCGCGGCCAAGGAGGAGTCCACGCCCCCGCTCATGGCCACTGCTAACTTCCCCAATTTTCCTCCCCCCTGCTGATAAATTCATATAGAGCGCATGGTCTTTAGGGAGGATTAAGAATATATCGGTGGGTAATAAGGCTGTCAACGGGAATTCCTTGATAAAACCTATGGAATGCTACCATTAGCATTTCCCTAGGTGAATTTTTTGTGTAACACCATGTATTTATTATTTAACAGGAATAAGTTACCCAGCAGACGAATGGCAGGATTCAGTGCTTAAGGGCTCGGGCCATCTCCCTTTCTTGTTCGCGCTTTTTAATGGTAGCCCGCTTGTCGTGCTTTTTCTTGCCCCGGGCCAGAGCCAGCTCGACCTTGGCCAAGCCCCGCTTGAAATACACCGCCGTGGGGATGAGGCTGTAGCCCTGCTCGGCCAGTTTGACCGTCAGGCGCTTGAGCTCACGTTTGTGCAGCAGGAGCTTGCGCTGGCGGGTGGGCTCGTGATTGTCGTAATAGGCAAAGGGATAGGGCTGGATCTGGCAACCCACCAGCCAGGCCTCGCCGTCGGTGACCTTGGCGTAGGCCTCGCTCAGGCTGGCCTTGCCCAGGCGCAACGACTTTACCTCGGTGCCGGTGAGCACCATGCCCGCCTCGAAGCGGTCGCCCAGCTCGTAGTCGAAGCGGGCCTTCTTGTTGCGGGCCACTATTTTGATGTTGCCGCCCTCCATGGCGCCCTCCTAACCCACGTCTTTGGGCAGAGGGGTGCGGGGAGCCAGCACCTGGGAGAAATGCTTGCCCAACTCATCATCCATGAAGCGGCCCACCTCGG
>Ga0180016_100063_pt1 | contig 50881 bp, 56 predicted proteins | sample KR46_M_MetaG_FD_129673 | JGI IMG/M metagenome (GOLD analysis project Ga0180016, IMG submission 129673) | Groundwater microbial communities from the Olkiluoto Island deep subsurface site, Finland - KR46_M_MetaG | ecosystem: Environmental > Aquatic > Deep subsurface > Groundwater | place: Finland... | reverse complement strand
GGAGCCGCATCGACAAATGGAACCAGTCAAGAATATGCGTCACGGGCTCCCTTGTTGCACTGAGCACGATGCTTTGCAGCCCGACGTCTCCGTCGCTGAAAACAGTGACGTCGCGGCCAGGCAACCATCCTTGCGCCCGCATTGCGGCACGAACCGCATCGTGCTTGCCGGTAGCCACATGCGGTGCGGCCGCGAACTGACGCGGTAGCCGCCCCGGTGAAACAACGCGTCCCATGGCGATCTCGAAATGCCGGCTCTGATATCCAGGAACTGCACGGATATAGGCGCCATCAATGAAGACGGAAATGGAGGATCCGCCGGCCCGGCTCATGCGATAGGGACTCGCGGCATCCCACTTTTCGATCTGATCGGCCACCTTGGCGAGCCGGTTGACGACGGTTCGATGATTGTGTGGCCGCGCGGTCGGAACAAAAAGATCGAGTACACGAGCTGCTTCACGAAACGACAGGCGCGAACCGAGCTCGGCTTGTACGCGCTCCAATTCCGGCGTCGCTCTGCCCTTCAACAAGGTCTCGATGTTTCCGGAGTTCGCCTTTGCCGGCTTTCCGCAGCTACAGCTGCGGAGCCGAGGCACCCGCAGGCGACAAATACCAAAGAGCGAATGGACCGTGCGAGATCGATAGTCATGAACCCCTTGAAGGCGGCCACAGTGGTGACATTTCCGATCGTGCTGGCTGGCTTGATCCACCTGAAACTGCGTAAGCTCTTCTTGCAGGCGGCACTGTATCGCCTTGCCTTCTGCCAGGGAAAGGCCGAGCGCGTCGAGACCCACTCCGTCGACACTGCGGTCGACGGTTGCAATTTCTCGACGCTGCGGAACGCCATCGGTGCCGATAACCTCAACCCAGACCTTCATCCTTAATTGTCCCATCACCGAGTGCCCTTTCCAGAAAAGGACTCGATTACATGAAGGTTCTTACCCCCACCTTTTTCCCGCTCCCACCGGCATAGGCATCGTAGATGTCGCGCTGCTCGGGACTGAGCGCATGAACCAGCAACTCGTATTCGACGCCGTCATAAGAAAGCGAACGGGCGGTGTAGAGACCAAGGGATCGCAGATCGCGCGCGAGCACTTCCATGGCCGCCACGCCGCCCGCCTCAATGGCCTCGACGAATTCCGCGCGCGTCGCGAACGGGAAATCCTCGCCGCCCCAAAGACCGAGGCGCTGCGCATAGGCGAGGTTATGGACCGAGGTCGCCCCCGTGGCCGAGACATAGACCACGCGGGCATTGGGCAACCTGTGCTGAAGGCGCAGACCCGCCCTGCCCTGCTGCGAGGCCGTGACATCGCCGCGCTCGCCTTTCGATCCCGCCGCATTCGCCATGGCATGGCTTTCGTCAAACAGGATCACCCCGTCGAAATCCACCCCCAGCCAGTCGACGATCTGGTCAACGCGGGACTTTTTTGCAGCCCGCTCCTCGGAGCGCAGCGTGGCATAGGTTGTGAACAGAATGCCCTCGGAGAGCGGGATGTCGCGGCCTTGTGCAAAACGCGACAGCGGCGTGACCAGCAAGCGTTCCTGGCCAAGGGCAGACCAGTCGCGCTGAGCGTCCTCGAGAAGCTTGTCACTCTTCGAGATCCAGAGCGCCTTGCGCCGACCCTGAGCCCAGTTGTCGAGCACAATCCCGGCCGACTGGCGGCCCTTGCCCGCCCCGGTGCCGTCGCCAAGGAAGAAGCCGCGGCGGAAACGGACGGCGTCAGCGGCATCGTCCGGCGCGGCCGAGACCATGTCGCCGGTCTCATCGACGGTCCAAGACCCCGCGAGATAAGCGCCATGCGCCTCGCCCGCGTAGATCACAGTCTCAAGCTGCGCGTCGGACAGAAGGCCATCGCGCAGGATGGCGGCTGGAAGCTTGGGCCGGTAGCTGGGTTTTGGGGGCGCGACCGAAGCCATGGCCGCAGATTGCACAAGCTTGGTCGGGTGCGGTTCCGCTCCGGGAATGTCGATCGCCTGCAGACGGAAGGTCTCATAAATAGCATCCGACAGGCGCGCGCTGGCCCCGTCCTCGGTTGCATCGCGCAGGGTATAGGCGAGGTCTGCGGCCTCGATCTGCACCGCGGTGTTGGTGGGGGCTGTTGCAGGCGTGGCGCGCGTCGAGCTGATGCCTGTGCGCGTGGTGCGGGCAGGATTTCCCGGGAATGGGGAAGTGGGGCCCTCCCGGGCTGGTGCGACCTGCGCCAGCACAAGCCGCGGGGGGACATGGGCGATAATCAGCGACAGCAGGCTGGCGACATCAGGAGATATCGGGCGCGCCAGATCGGCTGTGATGCCGCCCGCCTCGCCACCGAGGCATTTGTCGAAGACCGAAATCCGCGTCTCGAAGCTGGTGCCGTGCTTGGCGAAGGCCGCACCCGACACAGCACCCGTAAAGACCAGATGCGCGGTCTGGGTCAGGCGACCGAAGGTCTCAGCCCAGGCGGGCGCATCGGGCGCGAAACTGGCACCGGTGATGGCGACCAACCGTCCGCCGGGGACCAGACGCGCAAGCGCCGAGCGCAGATGCCGGGCTGTCGCCTCGGTGGTGCGAGCGTCGACATTGGCCACCGCCGAGAAGGGCGGGTTCATCAGGATGACGCTCGGGCGCAGGTCCGCGTCGACATGATCGTCGATCTGGGCTGCGTCGAAGCCCGTGACCGAAAGCCCCGGAAACAGGCGGCGCAGAAGATCGGCGCGGGTGTCGGCCAACTCGTTCAGCGCGAGGCTGCCGCCCGCGATTTCTGCGAGGACCGCCAGAAGGCCCGTCCCAGCCGATGGCTCCAGCACCAGATCGCGCGCGGTGATCTGTGCTGCAGCCAGTGCCGCCAGCCCCATGGGCAGCGGTGTCGAGAATTGCTGGTACCGCTCCATCTCTTCAGACCGCCGCGTATGGGTCGGCAAAAGGCCGGACACCTTGGCAAGAATCGGCAGCAGAGCCGCGGGCGTGCCCGCCCGGGCCAGGAGCGCACGGCCGAACTTCCGCAGGAACAGGACCAGCGCTGCCTCGCCCGCTTCATAGGCCAGCTTCCAGTCCCAGGCGCCGGTCGCGTCAGAGCCGCCAAAGACGCGCTCCATCTCAACGCGCAGGCGAAGCGCGTCGATCTGGAAACCCTGCGCCAGATCGGGCTGCAGCGCCTCGGCCACGCTCAAGATCGCAGTGGCCGTATCGAGGGGCGGGATGGGGACAACAGGCGCAAGCGTGCGCTCGGACGCAAAAGGGGCGAGATGGGTCATCGGGAAACTCCGGAAAGAGGAACAGGATCAGGCCCGGACACCCTCTCTCGGGCACCCTCAGGCCTGATCTTCCCCGGCCCTCCTCTTCCTCTCAAACCCCATGATTTCCGCAGGCGGCTTGCTTTTGTTCCTGTTATGTTCTATACTGAAGGTCGAGCTAAGAAGGGAGATCCTCGATGGAAAGCACCACTTACGCCCTGCCCGCGACGCCCAAGCAGATCGGCTACGCCCGCGCGCTGGCCCTGCGCAACCAGACGCTTTTGCCGTGGGAGGTTCAGCAGGACCGCCGGTCCCTGAGCGCCTGGATCGACGCGCAGGCCAAGCTGAAGCCGGGCACGCAGGACAGCCGCCCGACATCAAAGCAGGTCGCCTTCGCCGAGCGTCTCGCCCGGATCAAACGCCGCGCCGTGCCGGATGAGTGTTTCCGCGACAAGGGGCTGATGTCGAAGTGGATCGACGGGAATAGGTGAGGACGGCACCGGCTGGCTCCGGCCTTCCGGAGCTTCTGCCATACCGCGGCTTGGCAAACCGAGCGTAGTTGCCAACCTACAGGTTGGCAGGGGCACTTTGGGACATCAGCCTCGGTCAAGCTCCTGTCCGAAGGACCAAGGTCTGGTCGCGGCGGCACGCCGGGAGGTACACCGCTGCGACCTTCGGCAACCACCGCAAGTCGTTGCCTTCTCTCGACCCAGAGTCTTCAGATCTCCCTCCACTTGGGGCTAGTCCCTCAATTCTTTGGAAATGGTGATATTGGAGTGTCCATAGCGCTGGAAAAGCAACCTCATCAAAGAAATCTGTAGATGTCTCTTTGAAAATATGTCAATTTGGGTATCATGGACGCCGCAAGGTCACAGAATCTGAAGAAACTGCTCGATGCAGTGCCCGCCGGGTATCTGGTCGATGCCGCGTGGCTGGTCTCCCAAGGCATCGCCTATGAGAGCTTCCGTGACTATGTGAAGCGCGGCTGGCTCGACCGCATCACCCGAGGCGTATTCCGCCGCCCACTCCCCAGCACCGCAGCCACCCCGACATCGAACAGCATCGACTGGAAGACCTGCATCCTCTCCACGCAGCATATTATGGGCCACGACCTGCATGTGGGCGGCACCACGGCGCTCGGCGAACAGGGGCATGCCCACTATCTGCGCCTCGGCGAAAGCGGTCCGGTCTGGGTCTATGGGGAAAGTATCCCCAACTGGCTGGCGAAACTGCCGATGGATGCCACGATCAGAACCCGCCCCCGATCCTTGTTTACCGATCCGAAACTGGGCTTGATTGATGGCAAAACGACCGGCCAGCCATGGGACTGGGGTCTGACGATGTCGACGCCGGAGCGCGCGATCCTTGAGGCCATGGACGAGTTGCCCGACCATGAGAGTTTCCACACGCTCGATATGGTCTTCGAGAGCCTGACGACCCTTCGCCCGAAACTGCTTGCCGACCTCCTCCAGGCGTGCCGCAAGATCAAGGTCAAGCGCCTGTTCTTCGTCTTTGCCGACCGCCACGACCATCCCTGGCGCAAAAGGATCGACCCGCAGGCATTCGACCTCGGCAGCGGTGACCGAGCCCTGGTCCGAGGCGGGAAGATCCACCCGCGCTATCGGATCATGGTACCGGAAGATTTCGTGAAACCGGAGGCCGACAGTGGCGCGTGAGACCTATGAAGCCCAAGTCGCGCTCCTGGTGCGCGTCCTGCCCCATGTCGCGGGCGAAAACGTATTCGCGCTCAAGGGTGGGACGGCGATCAACCTCTTTTACCGCGACCTGCCGCGGTTATCGGTAGATATCGACCTGACTTACCTTCCGATCAAGGAACGCGCCGAGAGCCTGGACGAGATCAATGCCGCGATGGATCGCATCGCGGCTGCCATCGAAACCGGTATCCGCGGCGCAAAATCTCAGCGCATCCAAGGCGGCGGCGGCGGAGCCACACGGCTGCTGGCGCGCCTCGGCAATGCCGAGATCAAGATTGAAACCTCGCCCGTCACCCGTGGCGTCGTCCACGACCCGGAAATCCGGACCGTCTCGGCCGCTGTCGAGGATGCCTATGGCTATGCTGAAATGCAGATCGTCTCGTTCGAGGATCTGTTCGCAGGCAAGCTGCACGCCGCCCTGGACCGGCAGCATCCCCGGGATCTCTACGACGTCACGCTCCTTTACGAAAACGAGGGCCTGACGCAGGACCTCTTCCAGACCTTCCTGATCTACGTCGCCAGTTCGCCCCGTCCGGCGCACGAGCTGCTCGATCCGAACCTGATCGATCTCGAGCAACCCTACGCGCGGGAATTCGAGGGCATGACCAGATCACCCGTCCCTCTCGACACGCTTCTGGCGACGCGGCTGAGATTGATCGCCGATGTGCAATCGCGGCTCGATGACAAGGCGAGGCAGTTCCTGCTGACACTTCAAGACGGGGAGCCTGACTTTGCGGCGATAGACCGGTCGCGGGCCGCTCACCTGCCAGCCGTGCAGTGGAAACTCCTCAACTTGAACAAGCTGAAGCGCGACAACCCTGCAAAGCACGCCGCGCAGCGCGACGCCCTGCTGATGCTTCTGGGCTGAGCCATGCACCGCACCGTCGCGAGGCGGGTGAGCACTGGCCCCCTGCGTCGACTGTCTTGAATTTGCCCCCCGCCTCGGAATGGGCACCAGGCAAAGCGCTGAAGCGCACTGACGCCTCAGCCATGGACTATCTCTCCAACCAATCGTGCCAGCCAAGTCGGGAACTGCGGCGCAGCAGACACCAGTTCTGTCTTGGCCGTCTCCGTGAGCTTGGATCGCAGGATTTGCAGAGCCTTGGGAGCCTCATCCGGCCCGAGCCATGCCAGCGCACGGACGGCTTGGCCCGAGGTCTTGTTTCCAAGGGTCAACTGCCAGCGCGGCGCATGACGCAGTTCGACTGCCTGCCGGCCAAGGTTCAGCACACGGCTTCGCCCCGAGGTGAGGTAAACCGACTTGACCGGCACCTGCGTGGTCAGGCCCAAAGCGTTTGCGGCGGCAGCACCGCTCGGCACGATCGTCTCGCCCCGTTGCACAGCCAGAGCTTCGATCGCTTGTTCGGTTGAGGGAGTACGCGGCCCAAAGCGTGTCTGGACCGGGCGCATGTAGATGCCGCGTCCCGCCCGGATCAACTCGCCGCGCGCGGCCAGACGCGACAGCGTCTGATCGACTGCCGCGCGCGAGCCGAGGTGCAGGAGCCCCTTCGCTGCCAAGGGCACCCCCTCCGGCAACGTCGTCGCGACCTTCATAATGCTCTCGGCCATGCGCTCCATGATCGCTCCTTTGTCAGAAAAATGCGCTAGTTTCTGACAGTTTTCAACCGTGCGGTCTCACCCGAAGCGGCACCCTCCTTCGGTGAAGGTGTACTCGTTGACGATGATCCCCTCCTCTATGGCCTCGTCCGAGGTGAGGTGGTCGTATTCAGCCTGAAGCTGGCGGTAGAGCCAGCGCGCCAGATCACGCAGCGCCTCGGTCACGATCTCCTCGGCGTCTTCGGTCGGCGGCTGCCAGGTCGGGCTGTCGCGGGTGACGTCCACCGACATGGTGTATTCGTGGTAGTAGCGGCCGCGGTGGCTGATCTCGGCGGCAAGCTGGTAGAAGTTGCGCCGCTGGATCGCCTGAAGCCGGTCGGCGATGCTGTGCAGCGTCGCGTCCTGGGGCGCGTAGTCCCGTATGCGCGCGGCCGCGCCCTTGGCGTGGCTGAGGTAGCCCTCCAGACACGCCCCATCCCCCTGGCTCCAGAACCCGGAAAACCAGATGCAGGGCTTGGCCCGCGTCCCGCCGCCCATCAGGCGCACGGGGGTGGTTTTGAGCCGGATGCCGAGGATCTCGCAGATGCGCTCACAATCCTCGTAGACTGCATCCCACCAATCGTCGTGGGGGCCGAGCTCGCGATACCAGCTGCGGGCCTTGTCCTTGGCGACGTCGGAGAGTTCAGAGAACTGGTAGACTGTTGTGCAGATCACCTCAGGCATCGACATCCTCCCCATTCAGCGCGGCGGTCAGCCACTCTTGGGTGCTGGTCCAGCCGATGGATTTGCGGGCACCGAGATCGATGACATGTGCGCCACCGCCGAAGGCGTCGAGGCGCGGGCGGGAACAGCTTAGACCGTACTGAAACCCCCAGAGGCCGGTGAGGTCGAGGTCTTCGGCGAGGCGCAGCACGAAGCGGATGACCGCCTCGACATCGCCGTGGTCGTCGTCATGTATCCAGAGGGCGCTGCCCTCGGGTGCGTCCTGGCGCGCAAGAGTGAAGCCCGCGACCTCTGGGTCATCGGCGTCCTGATCCGCAGCGCGCAGTTCGTGGAATAGCGCGAGCGCGCGGGCGGCCTTGTCGGGCGTGCCGACGTCGATCAGACATGAGAAATGGGTGAAGTATTCCGCCATGGGGACCTCCTGAGATTGAGAAACCCGGGCCTTGGGGCCGGGCGCTGGATTGGGATGAAGGGTTGGTTGGAAGCGATCAGCCGGTCGGATTGTCGCCCGATGCCTGCCGCGCGGCATGCGCGCAGAGCATCTGCCGGTAGAAGCGCTTGCGCGCCGTCCGGAAGCTGCGCACGGCGCGCGTGTCGGGGTGCAGCGCCCGGACCGCGGCGCGCAGAACTGTCTGGGGCGATGCCGTCGGCGGCAGACCGAGGCGCAAGTATGCGGGATCAGTCATGTCAGCTGACCTCGACCACGGGCGAGGCGAGATGCGGATCGACCTGCGCCTCGATCCGCTCGGACCGGCCCATCCAGGGTTCGGGCCGGATGGCCTTCACCCAAGCGGCAAAGCTCGGGATGAAGCCGAGATCTTCCTTCACATGCTGTTCGCCTACCCAGCGGGTCGGGATGACACGTCCGGTCGAGAGCGTGAGGGTCGGGCCGAAAATCGTTTCGGCCATGAAAATGCCCTCGGCATGGTGGCGCAGCGCCCGGTGCCGGAAGTCAGCTGTGATCTCCTTGCTTGCATCAAACCAGGAATGCACCGCAATGAAATCGTCGACCGTGCCGCCCCATTTCTTCACCGAAGACAGGGCGTGGTGATAGGGATGTGCCATCGCTCCCCCCTCAGAAATCATGGGTATGGAGTTCGGACGAGGTGAGGCGCTCGTTGAACTCAAGATGGATGCAGCGGGCTGCCGCGTCGAAGCAGAACTCTCCCCAGGCGCCGTCGTTGTTTTCCCAACCGCCATGGGTGTCGGAGAGGAAGTCGTAGGCCAGCTGCTCGACGACATCCTCCAGCGAGAGCTGCCGCATCTCTACCTCGGGGTCGCCCCAGGTGAGCGCCGCGTATTCGATCTCGGTCAAGGGGAACTCGACCGCGGTCTCTCCCGCCCAGGCGCCGATGCTTTCGATCTGGCCGCTGTCTCCAGCACCATCGAAGGTGACAGTGACATGGGTGATGCCGGCGGCCGTGAGGCCGTTGAAGAGGCGATCCTTGTTGCCGGGGCGCAGCGCTTCGATGCGGGACGCGCGCGCGGCATGCGCTGCGAAGAACTGCGCCATGTCGACGGTCGGGGGCGCCATGGGCGGCGTGAGGGTGGGTTCAGTCAGGGTCATTGGGTGTCTCCGGTAAGGGCAAGGGATCGGAGTGGGGCCGGGCGATCTCTCTCCCCCGGACAAACTCCACATCCCCCCTGCTCCTCTCTACCTCTGGCGCCTCACGCAGCGACCTGCAGCGCCCAGGCGGCGAAGGCGCGCCAGAGCGGGTCAACAAGTCGGGCATCCAGAAGATCAGCGCGGTGGCGCAGCTGAGCCGCCAGATCGGGCTCACCCCAGGTGGCCGCACGGCCCGCCTGAGCGCGCAGCTGGCTTGCCTCGGTCACGACGCCCCGCGCCTCGGCCGCGCTCGTCACCGGGTGGCACCAGGCGACGGCGCAGTCACTGGCGGCCCCGGCAAGAACCAGGCGCTGGTCGTAATCAAGGATGGCCAGAAGCTGCGGCGCTGCATCGGAGCCGCTGCCCTCGGCAAGCTCAAACGCCCCCTGCATGGCATCGGCCAGCGTCGCAAAACGCTCAACGACCACGGGTGCAGCGGTGCCCGACATCAGGGCCGCTGGCGTCCGGTGCATCCGGGTCAGCGCGAAAGGCAGGCTGGGATCAGAAGCGACAGTCCCACCATTTGTGCCAGGACCCATCGGGCGCGGGCTCGGTTGGATCGGCAGGGGAAGGTCAAACATGGCAATATCTCCAACGGCGCGGGAAGCCACTCTCCCCGCCTCATCCGTCAAAGACCAAACCGCCGCCCTCTTCCTCGAAGGGGCGGCGGCAGGTCTGTTGGCACCATCAGAGCTTGCCAAGGGCCCGCAAGCTCAGCTCCGTTCCGGCACCCACGATGATGTGGTCATGCAGCGTCAGGCCGAGATACTTGCAGCCCTTCTGGATCTCCTTGGTCATGCTGAGATCGGCCTCCGAGGGCGTCGGATCGCCCGACGGGTGGTTGTGCATCACCCATTTTAATCTACTATTATATTGAATATGCTATATATTAATACTTTTTGAGAGTAGGTGGGGACGTCGTTCGGGGTATGTAGGTCGTGCTCTAGTATGATCATCACGCTTGATCCTCTACCTGCACGTCGGTTCGAGCCAAAACACGGCAGTTCACTTTGTTCTTTTCGTCCCAGGCATCGAGCTCGCTCTCAGGATAGAGTACCGCTTTGCCAATCTTGACGAACGATGGACCAATCTTCATGGATCTCCAGTTCCGCAGGGTTCCGGGCGAAACTGTTCCGCGATAGCGCTGAGAAACCTCCTCGGGTGTAAGAAATCTGTTGTCTGCCATGATGGTCTCCTCGCGTTGGGTACCACGCGGTGACTGGGTGACTAGATGCGGCAGCGTTCTTCAGTCACGGTCAGCGAGCGTCTAGGCTGTTCGTTCATTTGCGGTCACGGATGAACATGCGCCCTCTTAAAAAGCGGAGAAAGCAGAAAACTACTATCGTAGGGTTGCCGGTTAGTCCCGGCTAAACATCGGTGGGTTTGCTGATCGGCGTCGATCTATGATTTGTCAGAGGAGGATGCTCTGAAACGAGCTTCCCATCTGGCCCCCAGTGTCGTGACAATCAATACATGCAGAAAGTGACGCCCGATAATTGACGCATCGCGTGAGTCCGCTTAAATTTGTTTGTGATCGCTTACTAACCAAAGAGGCGCCCCGTGCGCAAGTCAGCAAAACTCCGCAAGGCCGAGATCGTGGCCACCGTGCTCGATCTGACCGACCGGATCGGGCCGGACCGGGTGACGACAGGCGCCGTCGCGTCGCAGATCGGCGTCACGCAGGCGGCGCTGTTTCGGCATTTTCCGACCAAGGCGGCGCTGTGGCAGGCCGTGGCCGAGCATGTCGCCGAGCGGATGACAACGGCCTGGGACGAAGCTCTCAACCTCGGCAACGCGCCGGTTATCCGGTTGCGCGCACTGATTGCCGCGCAATTCGCGCAGATCGCTGCGACCCCCGCCCTGCCGATGCTGCTGTTCTCACGTGAACTGAACGTCACCAATGCGGAACTGCGCGCCACGTTTCACGGCAGGCTCACGGCCTTTCGTGGCCTGCTTGCGCGGGAGGTCGGCGCCGGGCAGCAGGCGGGCGTGCTTTGGGACGACGTCGCCGCAAACGATGTGGCGGTGCTGCTGACCGCACTCGTGCAGGGGGTGGCAATCCGCTGGGCGCTCGGCGCGCGCGATTTCAACCTTCGCGAGGAGGGATTGCGGCTGTTCGACGTGCAATGCCGGCTTCTGGCTGTGCGAGGAGAATAGACGATGCGGCGCATCTCGTTGTTGGGCGTGGTGCTGGCGGCCGCCGTTGGGGTCGGCTTCCTGTTCTTCACGGAGCGCCCGCTGACGGTGACGGTCGTTCAGCCCGTACACGATGTGACCCTTCGCATCTACGGGCTCGGCACCGTCGAGGCGCGCATCCTCAGCCGTGTCGGCTTCGAGGTGGGCGCCGCGCTGACCCGGCTTTCCGCCGATGCTGGGGACAGCGTGACTAAAGGGCAGGAGCTTGCCGTACTTCATTCCACAGAGCAGGAAGCGCGCGTGGCGCGCGCCCGCGCGGCGGTGGCGGCGAACGAGGCCAATCTTGCCAAGGCCGGCGCGGCGGTGGTGCGCGCCCGCGCCGTGCTGGCCGAGCGCGAGGCGGCGAACCGGCGCCAGCAAGGGTTGGTGCAGCGGGATGTCGCCTCGGCGCAGCGCGCGGAGGAAACGCAGCGCGACGAGGACGTGGCCCGCGCCGATCTGGCGGTGGCCGAGGCGGATGTCGCAGTGATCCAGGCGCAAGGCGCGGATGCGGCGGCGGCCCTGCGGCAGGAGGAAGCCTTGCTCGCCCACCACCGGCTGGTCGCGCCCTTTGATGCACAGGTCGTGACCCGCCATGCCGAGGCGGGCACGGTGGTGAAGGCCGGCGATCCGATCTTCACCCTGATCGACCCGGCCACCATCTGGATCCAGGCTTATGTCGACGAGGAGCGCGCCGGCCAGCTTGCCATAGGCCAGCCGGGCACGATCCGGCTACGGTCCCAGCCTTCGGCCGAGTTCCACGGTTCCATCGCCCGCATCGGCATCGAAAGCGACCGGGTGAACGAGGAGCGCCGCGTCTGGCTGACCTGCTCCGACTGCCCCGCCGAGATGTTCCTCGGCGAACAGGCCGAGGTGCGCATCACCACCGGCAACAGGGACAGCGCGCTGATGGTTCCCGAAGTCGCCATCACCGGCTTCGACGGCCATCGCGGCATGGTCTGGACGGTGCAGGACGGCCGCCTTGCGCGGGTGGGGCTGACCTTCGGCGCCCGCGATGACCGCGGCCGGGTCGAGGTCACCGGCGGCCTGCCCGAAGGTGCCACCATCGTCGCCGGCCCGCCCAAAGGCGCGGCCGAGGGCCGGCGCGCCCGTACCAGCGAGGCGCCATGAACCTCGCGCTCAAGGACATCCGCCATGGCCTGTTCCGGTTCGTGCTGACCTGTTTCGGGCTGGGGCTGCTGATGACGGTCGTGCTGGCGATGATCGGTATCTATAACGGCCTCGTCTCGGACGCGCTGGCGGTGGTAAAGGCACCTGCCGCAGATGTCTGGGTGGTGGAGGCCGGCACCAAGGGACCGTTCGCGGAAGCCTCCAGCATCCCCGCCGACACGCGCGACGCGGTGGCGCGGATGCCCGGCGTGGCCGAGGCCGGCGCGGTCAACTATCAGAACCTCGAAGCGCCTCATGCCGGGCGCACGCTGCGACTCTATGTCGTCGGCTACGAGCCGGGCCGCCCCGGCGGGCCGCAGGCGATCGCCGAGGGGCGCGGCATCGGCGCCGGTCATTTCGAACTGGTGGCCGACCGCAAGACCGGCCTGCTGCCCGGCGAGACGATCCGGCTCGGGCGCAACCGCTTTACCGTGGTCGGGCTGGTCGAAGGGGCGATGAACTCGGGCGGGGATCCGGCGGTCTATGTGACGCTGGCCGACGCGATGGCGCTTCAGACTGAACTCGACCCCGCCGCCCAGCGGGTGCAGGCCGCGCGCGGGGCTGTCTCCGTCAAGTCCGCATCGGTCGCCGCCATAATTGCCCGCATGGCACCGGGCGCCGATGTCGATCTGCTGACCGCGACCGTGCGCCAATGGAAGCACCTCGCCGCCATGACCCAGGCCGAACAGGAGGAACTGCTGCTGGCCTCGGTCGTCGACAAGGCGCGCCGCCAGATCGGGCTGTTCCTCGGCATTCTGCTGTCCGTCAGCGCCGTGGTGATCGCCCTCATCATCTACACCATGACCATGGAAAAGCTGAAGCAGATCGCCACGCTGAAGCTGATCGGCGCGCCCGACCGCACCATCATCGGGCTGATCGTGCAGCAGGCGATGATCCTTGGCGCTTCGGGCTGGGGGATCGGGCTGCTGCTGATCCTGACGGTCAAGGACTATTTCCCCCGCCGCGTCGTGCTGGAGCCGTTCAACGCCATGGTCCTAGCCGGGATCATCGCCGCCGTCTGCCTCTTGTCCTCGGCGCTTGGCGTGCGGGCGGCGATGAAGGTCGATCCGGCCACCGCGCTGGGGGGCTGAGATGGCGCTTGGCGACACCCTGATCGAAGTCACAGGCGTGGCCAAGCATTTCGGCGAGGGCGAAACCCGCGTCGATGCCCTGCGCGCGGTCGATCTGACGGTGCGCGCCGGCGAGGTGATCGCCCTGCTGGGGCCATCGGGGTCGGGCAAGACGACGCTGCTCAACGTCATCGGCTGCATCCTTGCCCCCTCGGCGGGCCGCGTGGTGCTGGATGGCGAGCCGGTGTTCGACGGCAAATGGCTGCGGCGTGATCTGCGCCGGCTGCGGCTGGACAAGATCGGCTTCATCTTCCAGTCGCATAACCTGCTGCCCTTCCTGACCGCGCAGGAAAACGTCTCGGTGGTGCTGGACCTTGCCGGCTGGCCCCCTGACGAAGGCCGGGCACGGGCGCGTGAATTGCTGGATTATCTGGAGGTCGGCCATCGCGCGATGGTCAAGCCCGCGCTGCTGTCGGGGGGCGAGGCGCAGCGCGTGGCGATTGCCCGCGCGCTGGCCAACCGCCCCCGCATCATCCTTGCCGACGAGCCCACTGCCGCGCTGGACGGCGCGCGTGCCGGGCTGGTGATGGACCTCATGCGCCGACTGGCCGTCGAGCAGGAGGCCTGCATCGTCACCGTCACCCATGACGAAAAGATCTTCGACCGCTTCGACCGCCTGATCCACCTGCGCGACGGCCATCTGGTCAGCGCGTGACGGGCTTGCGGGGAGGCAGACATGACCACAAGACCCTGCACCCCGATCCTGCAACTTCACCCGTCCTTGAAAAGGCACAACCAAGATGCAACCGACATCCTATTCCAGACCCCAGATCATCCTGCATTGGGTCATTGCAACCCTCGTCTTTTTCCAGATCTTCATGCATGACGGCATCGTCGGGGCATGGGACGGGCGGATGGACGGCACGCTGCCGAACCAGCCGACGATCAATCCCCATGCCGTTGCCGGCGCGCTGATCCTGGTTCTCGTCCTGTGGCGGCTGGTGCTGCGCCGTCGGCGCGGCGTTCCGGGCCTGCCGGAAGGCGAGCACCCGGCCCTGAAGGCTCTGGCAACGGGCACGCATGCGGCCCTCAACCTCCTGCTGATCCTGATGGTGCTTTCCGGCGCGGCCGCCTGGATGACCGGCATCGAGGCAATCGGCGATGCCCATTCCATCGCGCGGTTGGTCCTGGTTCCGCTGGTCATCCTGCATATCCTCGCGGCGCTTTACCATCATTTCTGGCTCAAGACCGATGTGCTGCGGCGCATGCTTGGCCGGCCCTGAGGCGCGGTCCGTTCCGCGTATCGCACCCCATGACCCATGGCGGGCCGGGTCACACCCACCCGGCCGATCCCCAAACCCCGGAGGAAGACATGACGACAAGATCGCGCACCCTGACCATTACCGCCGCCGTGGCGACGGTCTTTGGCCTCCTGACCATCGTTTCGGGCGGCAGGGCGCTGTTCGGCGGCGTCGATATGGGTGCAGCGGTGCCCTTCGTTCTGTGGTTCAACTTCCTTGCCGGGTTCGCCTATGTTCTGGCTGGAATCGGCCTGTGGCGCGGCGCGGGCTGGGCACCGATGCTGTCGCTGGGCATCGCGCTGGCGACAGTGGCGGTCTTTACCGCCTTTCTGTGGCATGTGGTCTCGGGGGGCGCATGGGAGGCGCGCACCATGGGCGCGATGATCCTGCGCAGCAGCATCTGGATCACGATTGCCGCACTTGCCTTTCGCGGCCGCCGCACCCACTGATCAAGGCATAAACCCAAGCCAGCCAGCGACTGCGGCCCCATGCCGCAGTCGTGCCAGCCAGGACCCTGACATGACCAAATCCTCTTCCATCGACCTGTCCATGGCCCTTTCGCTGGCCACCGTGCTGGGCCTCGCAATGGCGGCTGCCGGGCGGTGGCTGCCGGGCGAGGCATGGGCACCCATCGAGCTTCCGGGTCTGGTGCTTGCCTATCTGGCTGGTGGCCTGCCGACCGGCTGGCGCGCGCTTTCGACCCTGTGGCGCGAGCGGGTGCTGGACATCGACCTGCTGATGATCGCCGCCGCCATTGCCGCCGCAATCGTCGGTGCCCCGTTCGAGGGCGCGGTGCTGCTGACGCTGTTCAGCATCTCGACCACGCTGGAGGAGCGCGCGCTTGGCCGGGCGCGCCGCGCCATCGAGGCGCTGATGGCGCTGCGCCCCGAGACCGCCTTGCGCAAGACCGCCAACGGCACCGTCGAGGAGGTGCCCGCCGAGGTGCTGGCCGTCGGCGATGTGGTGGTGCTGCGCCCCGGTGCGCGGGTGCCCAGCGATGGCGTGGTCGTCACCGGGCGCGGTGGCATCGACGAGGCCAATATCACCGGCGAATCCATGCCCGTGTCGAAAGAGGCCGGCGCGCAAGTGTTCGAGGCCACGATCAATCTGGATGGCGTGCTGGATGTCGAGGTCACGCGTAGCGTCAGCGACAGCACCATCGCCCGCATGATCCGGCTGGTGACCGAGGCGCAGGCCGCCCGCGCCCCGTCCGAGCGGTTCAGCGAATGGTTCGGGCAACGCTACACGGTCGCCGTCATGGCGGGCGCGATGCTCGCCTTCGCCGCCTTCTATTTCCTGGGACACGACTGGGAACAGGCGCTTTACCGGGCTGCGACATTGCTGGTCGCGGCCAGCCCCTGCGCCATCGTCATCTCGGTTCCCGCCGCCATCCTGTCGGCGCTGTCGGCGGCGGCGCGGGGCGGTGTTCTGTTCAAGGGCGGCGGCGCGCTGGAGACGCTGGCCGAGGTCGATATCTTCGCCTTCGACAAGACCGGCACCCTGACCACCGGCCGCGCTGCGGTGACGCGGCTGGTCGCGCTGGACGGCGATCAGGCCGGCTTCCTGTCGCTGCTTTCCGGGCTGGAGGCGCATTCCGAACACCACATCGCCGCCGCCATCCACCGCGAGGCCCTGGCCCGCGACTTGCAGCCGGTCGCGGTGACGGATGTGAACGCAAGGCCCGGCATCGGCATCGAAGGCCGCGATGCCTCTGGCCCGGTCTGGGCCGGCAACCCCTATCTTGCGCAGGCGATGGGCGCCCCGCTGGATCACCCCGCCCTGCAATCCTTGGCCGAAGGCGCGGACACCGTGGTATATCTGGGCCGTGGCGCGCAGGTGCTGGGCGCGGTCACCGTCGCCGATGCGCCGCGCGGCAGTTCGGCCCCGGCGCTGGCGGCTTTACGCAAGGGGGGCGTGCGCCGCATCGTGATGATGACCGGCGACCGCCGCCCGGTCGCACTGCGCATCGGCACGCAGCTTGGCCTTGCCCCCGACGAGATCCACGCCGAAATGCTGCCCGAGGACAAGGTTCGCGCGGTCGGTGCGCTGACCGACAGCGGCAAGGTCGCCTTTGTCGGCGACGGGGTGAACGACGCCGCGGCGCTGGCCCGCGCCGATATCGGCATCGCCATGGGCGCGGCGGGGTCCGAGGTGGCGCTTTAGGCCGCCGATGTGGCGCTGCTCTCCGAGGATATGGAGCGGCTGGCCGATGCGCAGCGCCTGTCGCGCCGAACCTCAAGGGTGATCCGGCAGAACCTGACCTTTGCCATCGGCGCCATGGTGGTTCTGGTCATCGGCGGGCTGTTCTTCGACCTGCCCTTGCCGCTGGTGGTGATCGGCCATGAAGGCGGCACGGTGCTGGTGGTGCTGAACGGGCTGCGGCTGCTGTCGGACCCGATCCGCCGGCCCAAGGCACCGGCGGGCGGACAGGCATTGCCGGGCGCGGCGCTGCCGGCCTGACCGGCGGGGCATTAGTCCCGAAAGGCGCGCAGATGGGGGAAATCGCCCCTTTGCAGATACGCCTCCTCCTCGGGCGTCGAGTTGCGGCCAAGGGTGGCGTTGCGATGCGGGTGGCGGCCAAAGCTGGCGATGACGCGGCGCACCTTGCCGGCCTGATCGACCAGCGAGGCATAGAGCGGGCGCAAGGCCGACGGCCCGCGGGCGGCAATGTCGCGCCGCAGGGCAATCAGCCGGTCGATCCGGGCCAGATGGTCCGGCCCCTCGGCATGGCCCAGAGGCTGGGTGAAGGCGATCTGGAACCACGGCAGGCCAAGTGCCGCCCAGTCTCCGTTTTCCAGCCCCGCCAGCGCCTGCGCCAGTGCTGCCGGGTCTTGCGCATATGCAAGCGCGCTGCCCCGCCACAGCGAGCGCGGGAACTGGTCCAGCACCACGATCAGCGCCAGCCTGCCCCCGGGCGTTGCCGCCCAATGATCCAGCGCCCCCGCCGCGCCGCGTTCGGTCAGCGGGCCGAACCGCGCCGCAATCTCACCGTCCGCGCCGCCATGCATCCGCCAGCGCCACAGCTTGGCATGGCGGTCGGGGTCGATGTCCAGCGCGCGGCCCTCGGGGAACCAGAAATCCAGAACCTCGCGGATGTCCCGAACATCATTGCTATCGGTCATGTCATCCCCCATGAAAACGCCCCCGCGCCATGGACACGGGAGCGGAATTGTCGATGAGGCACAAGCGCCTAGGCGGTCGCGGGCACCGCTGCCTGCGCAGGCCGGCGTCCGCCGGGACCGCGCGGGACGCGCAGCAGGCGCATGGCGTTGGCGATCACCACCAGTACCGAAAGCTGATGGATCAGCATGCCCTCGGCCATATGCACATCGCCGTTGAACACGCCCGCCAGCAGCCCGGCCACAGTCAGCAGCGCGATGGCCAAGTTCTGGCGCATATTGCGCAGCGTCGCGCGGGAAATCGCCATGGCCTCGGGCAGTTTCTCCAGATCGTCGGCCATCAGCGCAATGTCGGCGGTCTCGATCGCCACGTCCGAGCCCACGGCCCCCATGGCGATGCTGGTGTCGGCGGCAGCCAGCGCCGGGGCGTCGTTGATGCCGTCGCCGATCATGGCGACATGGCGGCCCTCGGCCTGAAAGTGGCGGATCAACTCCAGCTTGTCCTCGGGCAGCAGCCCGGCATGAACCTCGTCGATGCCGATTTCGGCGGCGATGGCGTGGGCGGCCTGCGGCTGGTCGCCGGTCAGCATGGCGATGCGCCCCACCCCGATATCGCGCAGCCGGGCGATGGCGCTTTGGGCCGAAAGCCGGGGCTGGTCGGACAGCCCGAAGATGCCCGCGATGCGCCCGTCCAGCGCCACGATGATCGGCGTGCGCCCGCGGCCCAGAACCCCGGCCAGCGCGGCCTCGGCCTCGGCGTCGAAACCGATGCCCAGCCGGTCGAACAGCCGCCGGTTGCCGGCCGCGACCTGCCGCCCGTCGTGGTGGACCACCAGACCCATGCCAGCCACTTCCTCGACCGTCTCGGGCGCGGGAATCTCGCCCTCGGCACGGCCGGCCTCGATAATCGGGCGGCCCAGCGGGTGGTCCGAGCCGGATTCGGCGATCGCCGTCCAGTGCAGCAATTCGGCACGATCGATGCCGCCAAGAGGCACGATCTCGACCAGGCTGGGGCGGCCCTCGGTCAGGGTGCCGGTCTTGTCCAGCGCCAGCATGTCGATGCGGCCGGCGCTTTCCAGATGCTGCCCGCCCTTGATGAGGATGCCCGAGCGCGCCGCCCGCCCGATGCCGGCGACGATGGAGACCGGCGTCGAGATCACCAGGGCGCCCGGACAGGCCACCACCAGAAGGGTCAGCGCGAGGCGAATATCCTGCGTCACCGCCCAGGCACCCAGCGCCAGCACCATGATGCCGGGCGTATACCATTGGGCGAAACGCTCGATCATGCGCTGGCTGGGGGCGCGTTCCTCCTGCGCCTCTTCGACGCGGCGGATGATCCGGGCCAGCGTGGTATCGGCGCCGATGCCGGTGGCGCGGATGCGCAGCACGCCATTTTCCGCGATGGTGCCGGCATGGACGTGGGAGCCGGGGGCTTTCTCGGCCGGGATCGGCTCGCCGGTGATGGCGGCCTCGGACACGGCGGCGTTACCGTCGATCACCTCGCCATCGACGGGGATGCGGTTTCCGGCGCGCACGAGCACGACCTCATTCGGCTGGACGGCACTGGCGGCAATCTCGACCGGCTGGCCGTCGCGGATCACGGTGGCGACCTCGGGCGCGGCCTTCAGCAGATCGGCCAGCGCGCCACGGGTCTGGCGCAGGGTGCGGGCTTCAAGCCAGGCGCCGAAGCTGAACAGGAAAGTAACGGCGGCCGATTCCCAATATTCGCCGATGAACAGCGCGCCAATAGCCGCAACGGTCACCAGCAACTCGATCGAGAAATGGCGAATTCGCAGCGCGTGGAACGCCCGCCAGGCGATGTCAGAGCCGGCGATAAAGGCCGCCGCCAGCATAGATGCCGCCCAGAGCCCGCGCAGGCCGAACCCGTAAAGGGCGATCAGGCCCAGCACGATCAGGCTGCCGCTGATGATGGTCAGCCACTTCCTGCGGCTGGCCGACTGGTGAAGAATTGTCAGGATAGGGGTCAACATGCGGGGCCTCGTGATGTGAAGGCCCGGCCGCGCGGGCAGGCACGGCCGGGCTGGAAGGGATGGGTCAGAATGCGGCGGGGCGGGCCTCGTAGCCGGTGGATTTCACCACCGAGACAAGGGCCTCGACCGGGGCGGATGCGGGGTCATGCTCGACCTCGATGCGGCCGGTGTTGAAATGCACCTTGGCGGCGGTCACGCCGGGAGTTGCCGCCAGCGCCTTCTCGATCTTGGTGACGCAGGAGGGGCAGGAAAATTCGTCGCTGCGCAGGATGGTCTTGGTCATGGCTGGTTCCTTTCATGTCGCCGCCCGGTGGGGCGGTCATTGCTTGTGAACTCAAGATATGCTGTCCTTTCAGGATCAGGAGTGGCAATTTCGACAAGGGATCATTGCATGAATGCACAGGCGCAGGATTGGGACGATCTGCGGTTGTTTCTGGCCGTGGCGCGGGCGGGGTCGCTTTCAGGGGCGGCGCGCAGCCTTGGCGTTACCCATTCCACCGTCTTTCGCCGCATCGGCGCGTTCGAGGCGCGGTTGCGGGTGCGGCTGTTCGACCGGCTGCCCGGCGGCTATGCTCTGACCCAGGCGGGCAAGGAGATGCGCGATTCCGTCATCCGCATCGAGGAAGAAATCACCGCGCTGGGGCTGAAGGTTACCGGACAGGACCAGCGGCCCACTGGGACGATCCGCATCACCACGACCGACCTGCTGGCGGTGGGTGTGCTGCCCCGCCACGTCGCCGCCTTCCGCGCCGAATGGCCCGAGATCGAGATCGAGGTGGTGGTGGCGGATACGGTGCTGGACCTGACCCGGCGTGAGGCCGATGTCGCGTTGCGGCTGGGCAATCCGGGGCAGGAAACGCTGGTCGGGCGGCGTGTCGGGCGGCTTGCCTTCGCTGTCTATGGTGCGGCGGGCCTTCATGCGCGGGGGGCGGACGATCCGGCCGATGGCGACTGGATCGGCTACGGCTCGGCCCATGGTCCGCTCAGCCGCCGCCTGGCCCGCTGGTGGCCGGATGCGCGACAGGTTTACCGGACAAACTCGATCATCGCCGCCCATGCCGGTGCGAAGGCGGGGATCGGACTTGCCGCCTTGCCTTGCGTGATCGCCGATTGCGACCCCAGCCTGATCCGCGCCGCCGCGCTGCCCGAGGACTTCATGCTGGACCTGTGGTTGCTGATTCACGAGGATCTGCGCCAAACCGCGCGCATCCGCCTGTTTCTGGACTTCATGGCGACGGCCCTGGCGGCCGATGCCGACCTGCTGGAGGGGCGCTGCCCGTGCAAGACAAGGCCGGCGCAGGCGTGACGCCCGCGCCGGCCCATGCCTGCGCCCGTGGCGTCAGTCGATCATCTGCCAGCCGGGATGCTCGAAATGCTCGCCATAGGCGTTCAACGCCTGAACAATCGTCACCGCGCCAGTCTCGACCTCGCCGGCCTCCAATGCCGAGATGCCGGTCATCACCTCACCAAGGACGATATGGAACTGCTCGTCTACCTCGGGTTCCAGCACACAGTTCTCGACCATGAAATCGACCTGCTTCTGGACATCGGCAGCGACCCCATTCGCGGCATCGGCAGGCAGGGTGCCGTTGTGGATCGCGTCCAGGTTCGCGGCCATGGTTCCGTGAATCGCGGTCATGCCGGTGATCATGTTCTGATCGCCCTGCCATTTGGCGCCATCGTTCAGCGTGATCTCGATAGCCCCCGAGCCATGGCTGTCATGATCATGGGATTGCGCGGCGACAATGCCAGCTGACCCCAGCGCGAGGGCGAGAGCGACAGCAACGGTGGTGAAAGATTTTACAGTCCGCATAGTGATCTCCTGTATCTGCCAAGTGGTTCTGGCCGCGGCGGGCATCGACAGACGCCGCCGGGCTTGGGATAGACATAGGCTGTCCGTTTTCGCACGAGAATTGACGAAACCTGCAAAGACCCATTGCACGAATGGACAGACCTCAGGCACGAACCAGACCCTCGCGGCCTGCCGACGATACCATGGGGTCTGCTGCCGGACGGTGCTAAATCCTACGCTAAGCCGATAAAACGCGCCTTCCGTGGTCCCTGAGGTTTCCGTTGGCATCGACGTAGCGATAGAGGGTCACCGGTTTGACGCCCAGCTCGGCCGCGAGGGCGGCGACTGAGGTGTCCCTGTTTGACATGGCCGCTTGGGCCAGGCGGACCTGAGCCTTGGTCAGTGCGAACTTTCGCCCGCCTTTTCGACCGCGCGCCCGGGCGGCTGCGAGACCTGCCATGGTGCGTTCCCGGATCAGGTCGCGCTCGAACTCCGCCAGGGTCGCGAAGATGCCGAAGATCATGCGACCGGCCGAGGTGGTGGTGTCGATTTCAGCGCCTTGACCAGTCAGCACGCGCAAGCCGATGCCGCGATCCGACAGGTCGCGCACGGTGTTGACCAAGTGGGTCAGCGTGCGCCCGAGCCTGTCCAGCTTCCAGACCACGAGAACATCCCCTTCCCGCAATGACCGCAGGCAGGCCTCCAGTCCTGGGCGATCATCGCGTGCGCCGGATGCCTGATCTTCGTAAATGCGTTCCGCGGGCACTCCTGCGGCGATCAGGGCGTCGCGCTGGAGATCCAGAGACTGCGACCCGTCAGCCTTGGAGATGCGTGCGTAGCCGATCAACATGTTTCACAAACGTTCGTTTGAGGTGCTTTCGTGCGGCCGGTGCTTTTCGGCATCAACCCTGTTCCTTATCCCATATCTTAAACAGAATATCACAAACTATTCGCGGAAAGAAAAAGATATATGGCACATCGCACAGTTCTGACCGACCGGCAGCGCGCAGCATTGTTCGATCTGCCGACCGTTGAGGCCGAGATGCTGCATCATTACACGCTGTCGGACGATGACCTGGAAATCATCCGCGCCCGACGCCGTCCACACAACCGTTTCGGCTTTGCTCTGCAACTGTGCGCCTTGCGATATCCCGGTCGTCTGCTGACACCCGGTGAAGTCATTCCCTTGGCAGTTACGCGCTTTCTGGCCGCGCAGGTTGGCCTGAAGCCTGATGATCTGGCCGGTTACGCGACCCGTGAAGAGACCCGCCATGAACATCTGGCGACGCTCAGAGAGCAGTATGGCTACAGGATGTTTTCTGGGAGAGGGGCGCGCGACCTGAAGGGCTGGCTGCAGGATGCGGCCGAGGGTGCCCGTTCCAATGACGATCTGGCACGGCGCTTTGTCGAGCAGTGCCGGGCGACCCGAACCATACTGCCTGGCGTCACGATCATCGAGCGCCTATGCGCGGACGCGCTTGTGGCTGCGGAGCGGCGGATCGAGTCCCGGATCGCGGAGCGGCTGGACGATGCCATGAGGACCCGCCTCGATGCCTTGCTGACGGAAGACGCTGGCGGATCGGTCACGCGGTTTGTCTGGCTGCGTCAATTCGAGGCCGGGCAGAACTCGGCCGACATGAACCGTCTTCTGGATCGGCTGGAATTCCTGCAACGCCTTGGGCTGACCGAGACGGTTCTGGCTGGGGTGCCGCCGCACCGGATTGCCCGACTTCGCAGGCAGGGAGAGCGATACTTCGCGGGCGATTTGCGAGACATCTCCGGTGATCGCCGTCTCGCCATCCTTGCCGTCTGCGTACTGGAATGGCGCAGCGCCCTTGCCGACGCCATTGTGGAGACCCATGACCGGATCGTCGGCAAGACCTGGCGCGAGGCGAAGTCCCGACGTGACGCTCGTGCGGAAGATGCCAAGGCAGCGCTAAAGGACACCTTGCAGTCCTTCGCCACCCTCGGTTCGGCGCTGCTGGAAGCCCATGAAGATCGCGCATCGCTCGAGGAGGCTGTCGACAATGCCGGTGGCTGGTTATCCCTCAAGGGGCTGGTCGCGACAGCGGCCCAGTTGACAGACACCTTGGCCGCCGACCCTCTGGCGCATGTCGGACATGGGTATCATCGCTTCCGCCGCTACGCACCGCGCATGCTGCGGACGCTCGACATTCGCGCCGCGCCCGTGGCGGAACCGCTGCTGGCGGCGAGCACAATCATCGCGGGCACGGAGACGACGGAGATCCTGCCGCTGACGTTTCTGCGCCGGGGGTCGAAGTGGTTGCGGCACCTGAACGCGGATGGCGGCGATGCAGGCCGTCTGTGGGAAGTCGCGGTTCTGTTCCATCTGCGGGAATCCTTCCGCTCGGGCGATGTGTGGCTCGCCCATTCACGGCGGTTTGGCGACCTGAAGGAGGCGCTTGTTCCGGCAGAGGTTGCCCGCGCCACGCCGAAGCTAGCCATGCCGTTTGAGCCCGATATCTGGCTCGCCGACCGCAAGGCACGAATGTCCGACGCCCTGCGTCGCTTGGCGCGGGCTGCAAAGGCCGGGGCCATTCCGGGCGGGTCGATCGAAGATGGTGTGCTGAAGATCGACCGCCTGACCGCCGCTGTTCCCGAAGAAGCCGAAGCCATGGTCCTCGACCTCTACAAGCGCCTGCCGGAAATCAGGGTCACGGATCTCTTGCTGGAAGTGGATGACGAGGTCGGGTTCACCGAAGCCTTCACGCATCTGCATACGGGTGTGCCTTGCAAGGACAGGATCGGCCTCTTGAACGTGCTGCTTGCCGAGGGACTGAACCTCGGCCTCAGCAAGATGGCAGGGGCTACCAACACCCATGACTACTTCCAGCTCTCCCGCCTGTCGCGATGGCATGTCGAAGGCGAGGCCATGTCGCGCGCACTGGCAAAGGTGATCGAGGCGCAGTCCGCGCTGCCGATGGCACGGTTCTGGGGTGCCGGACAAACGGCATCGAGTGATGGGCAATTCTTCCCGACGACACGACAAGGCGAGGCGATGAACCTCATCAACGCCAAATACGGCCAAGAGCCCGGGCTGAAGGCCTACACCCATGTGTCCGACCAGTTCGGCCCCTTCGCCACCCAGACCATCCCGGCCACGGTGAACGAAGCTCCCTACATTCTGGATGGCTTGCTGATGACGGGCGCGGGCCAGAATATCCGCGAGCAGTATGCCGACACGGGCGGCTTCACCGACCATGTCTTCGCGGTAACAGCCCTCTTGGGCTTCCAGTTCATCCCCCGCATCAGGGACCTGCCATTGAAGCGCCTCTATCTCTTCGACCCGGCAGCCTGCCCCAAAGAGCTGAAGGGGCTGATCGGCGGCAAGATCAAGGAACCCCTCGTCACGGCAAACTGGCCCGACATCCTGCGCAGCGCTGCCACCATGGTCGCGGGCGTCATGCCCCCGAGCCAATTGTTGCGGAAGTTCGCTGCCTATCCCCGACAGCACGAGCTGGCCTTGGCCTTGCGCGAAATCGGACGTGTCGAGCGCACGCTCTTTATCATCGACTGGCTGCTCGATGCCGACATGCAGCGCCGCGCACAGATCGGGCTGAACAAAGGCGAGGCTCATCACGCTCTGAAAAACGCCCTACGCATCGGCCGCCAAGGGGAAATCCGCGACCGGTCCGCCGAAGGGCAGCACTTCCGCATGGCAGGCCTCAATCTGCTCGCCGCCATCATCATCTACTGGAACACCAAACATCTCGGGGAGGCAGTCACAAGCCGCCACCGCGCCGGTCTCGACTGTTCGCCCGGCCTTCTGGCTCACATCTCGCCCCTCGGATGGGCGCACATCTTACTCACAGGGGAGTACAGGTGGCCGAAAAGAGCTTAGCGTAGGATTTAGCACCGTCCGGCAGCAGACCCCCATTTGTTCGATGCAGTCATCCAGCGGTCGAGATGATCCCTGAATCTCAGATCATCCCGCCTCATGTGAAACGTGAACAGGCGATTGACGATGTCCCGCATCAAGTCCGCCATCTGCGCATCATCGATATGCGACACCGTGCGCCACGGGATGGTCTGACCTGTGGCGTCGATCACGTTCACGTCCGAATAATCGCCGGTCAGCGTCACCGGCTGCACCCCGGCGTGCAAATCCTCCAGCCGCGTGTTGCGGATGCAGATCATGGCCATGATCTTCGCGAGATCGGCGGCAATGCGTTCTTCGTCTTCGACCTTCATGCTCAAATCCTCTCGCAGCACCTCGCTTCGCCGCGAAGGGCTGCGAGAGCGTCAGATCACTCGTTGAGATAGGCGACCCAATTCTGTCGCGCATGCACGATGCGCAACACCTGCAGCCACTCCTCCTCGATGCGGTAGATGATCAGATGCGATCCCGAGCGGTAAAGGCGCACGGGCGGGCGGATTTCAGTGCGTTCGCGCGCGATCCCCGGGTGCTGGACCAGCAGGTCCATGTCCACGGCGAGCCCGCGGATATAGGTTTCTGCCTGACCAACTGACCAGGTACGCGCGGTATAATCCCAGATCGCGTCCAGATCATTCAGCGCAGCAGGTGATAGGCGATATTCAACGACCGTCGGTTCTGGCATTCTGATCCCGCTTGCGGGCAAGAAATGCCTCAACATCCAGACGTCCTGCCGGACCGCTTGCGAGACCCTCATCGACAAGCTGCTGCAACTCGACGATGGCCTGCTGGCGATCCTGGTCCCGGCGGATCAGATCGCGCACATAATCGCTGGCGTTGCTGTAGCGCCCATCTTGTGTCTGGGCCTCGACCCAGGCCTTCATCGGGTCCGGCAAAGAAACATTCATCGTGGCCATGGTCGCGATCTCCTTTGCAAGGACGATGACATAAATTGGCAAAGATTGTCAAACTGTGCCGATGTCCTGCTACACGGCTTGCCGTGCGCATGCCACGAACCCGGCGGGTTTCCCCGCCGGGCCTGAGGGGGAGGCCCCGTTCTTTTCAGAACGGGATCTCGTCGTCGCGGTCGACCAGCTCGGGGTTTTCGGTCTCGGCCGACTTCGGGCGGCTCAGGAAGTCGACCTTTTCGGCGATGATCTCGCAGCCGTAGCGGTCGTTGCCCATGCTGTCGATCCACTTGGTGTAGTGGATGCGGCCGTGGACGAGGACCTTCATGCCCTTTTCGCAGTGCTCTGCGACCGTCTTGCCGAGACCGTTGAAGCAGGTGATGCGGTGCCATTCCGTGTCCATGACCCGGTAGCCGTTCTCGTCGCGCAGGACGCGACCTTCCGAGATGCGGGGGCGGGAGGTGGCGAGGCTGAAGTTGGTGATCTTGGTGCCGCCCTGGGTGGTGCGGACTTCGGGGGTCTGACCGATGTTGCCGGCGAGGATAACGATGTTCTGCATGGTAAGCTTCCTTCTGTGTCCTGTCTTCGGGACCGTCCCTTCGACAAGACCCGGAAAAAGCCCGTCGGGTGACGCGTGCACGGTGGACGGAACGGACGCCGGAAACCCCCAGAGGACCGGGGTGGAGCGGGCAGGTGACGCGTTTCCAAAGAAACGCTAGCCAACACGGCCCGGACTGACGCGGGGTTGCGCGCAGGCAACCGAACGGGATTAGGGGATTGTCAGTCGAAGGGATGGCCGAGGAGACAGAGATGCGCGGGGAGCCCATGCCAGGACCTGTCACCTTGCCCATCGGGACTGCCTTACCCCCAGTCCAGCACCTCCCCGGCGGCGAAAACTGCGATCACCAGCCTTTGCCACCCCTGCCCTTGCCTTCCGGGAGTTGCGGTGCCCTGCATCGACGGGCTATCGATACCGGGATATTCAGGACACGGACCGCATCAATGGCTGATTACGAACTCGAGGCACTGTCGCTTGGCGAGCTGAAGAAAATGCAGAAGGACGTCGCCAAGGCGATCTCCACATTCGAGGATCGGCAGAAGGCGGAAGCCCGCGCCAAGGTGGAAGCTCTCGCCCGGGATCTGGGCTACTCTCTGGCCGAACTTGACGGAACCGAGACGAAAGCCTCCCGTGCGCCTGTCGCGGCGAAATACCGGCACCCTGAGAACCCGGCACTCACCTGGTCCGGTCGCGGGCGCAAACCGCAGTGGTTCGTGGAGGCGTTGGCTGCTGGGAAAACGGCGACCGATTTGGCTATCAACTGATCCAGCCCAAATGCGTTCGCCACTCGGTCGATACGCAACCAGCCGAGTACTGCGCGCGAGAAATGCCTTCGAATCAAGGCGTAAAGCCTGATCCATTCTCGCTAGGAATTCAGAACGCGTGTTCCGGTCGGTGATAGTCGTGCCTCGAACCCTGAAGCCCGGCCTTCGCGAGGCGATCTGAGTTCGAATTGACTGCCAGACCTCTCGGCAATCGTCGCGACAATTGCCAGCCCAAGACCGCTGCCCTCGCGATCGGACCGGGCGCGCTCGAACCGGTGCGTCAGGCGTGCGAGATCCTCGGCGGGCACGACCGGGCCGTCGTTGGCGACGATCAGCGTTCCGTCAGTTGCAAGCGAGACCTCCACAGGAGCTTCGGCTTGGCCATGGCGCAAGGCATTCTCGATCAGATTGCGCAAGACGATCGCGAAGGCGTCGGGGTCCAGATCCGACATGATAGCGCTGTCCGGAAGCGCGAGGTGGATGCGCCCGGGCTCGCCACCGCGCGCAAGGTCGTCGACGATCAGTCGGGCCACGGGGCGAAGATCGGCAGCGACGTCACGGCGAAGGCGACCACCTTCAGCGCGCGCCAGTTGCAACAGGCGTTCGGAGAGGCGGGTCAGGCGTTTCAGCGTGGCCTCGATTTCGGCCGCACGGGCCTTGGCGTCAGCGTCGCGCGTCTCTGTCTGCAGCCGTTGTGCCTGTGCGATGGCACCTGCCAGCGGGGTGCGGAGTTCATGCGCGGCGTTCGCTGCAAAGCTTCGCTCCGCCTCGAAGGCCGCTTCCAGCCGCCCCAGAAGTCCGTTCATCGTATCGGCGAGGGGCGCGATTTCGGTGGGCAGATCGGCGCTGGCGACGGGGCTCAGGTCGCGCGCGCCCCGCGCCGACAGGCGGTCGCGGAACTGGCGCAGGGGCGCAAGGCTGGCGCGGACGGCCAGCACGATGGCCAGAAGCGCCACGGGCAGCAAGATCAGAAGTGGCAGGCCAAGCCCCATCTGAATCTCGCGCGCGACGCTTGCGCGATGGTCCAGCGGCTCGGCCACAGTGATGCGGATCGTGCCCTGCACAGCCTCGTCGCTATAGAGCCGATGCGTTGCAGTCTGGTGGAACCCGATCCCTTCCCAGGCGGGGAACACGCCCGGGTCGGCGGCATGGGATTGCAGCAGGATGCGCCCCTGATCATCCCGCACGATGTAAGTGAAGAACTCGTCATGTTCGCGGATGGCGGCAAGACGCTGGCTGATCCCTGCTTCCTCGCGGTTCAGGATATCAACGACGGCGAGTGGCAGGATGCGCTGTGCGGTTTCCTGCAGGGCGGAATCGAACACCTCTTCGATCTCGCTCCGCGCGATCAGCGCCGTCACGCTGGCCGCGAGCACCCAAAGAACCGTCAGCGCCACGCCCAGCCAGAGCCCAAGGCGACCCTGAAGACTGCGCGGCGCCCTCATGCCCGGCCCAGACGGTAGCCGAGGCCGCGTTCCGTCTCGATCACCTCCGCCCCCAACTTCTTCCGCAGTCGGCTGAGATGGACCTCGATCGTGTTGCTCTCGATCTCGGCCCCAAAGGCGTAAAGCTTGTCCTCAAGCTGCGCCTTGGACAGAAGCTGCCCAGGCCGGGACAGAAAGGCCTCGAACAGCGCCCATTCGCGTGCCGTCAGGGCGACTGGGCGGCCGTCGCGGTGGATGCTGCGCGCAGCAAGGTCGATCTCCAGCGGCCCGTGGGTGACAATTGGGTTGGGGTTCCCCGCATAGCGGCGCGCCACCGAGCCGATCCGGGCGGACAGTTCCGCCAGATCGAAGGGCTTGACCAGGTAGTCGTCGGCCCCTGCGTTCAACCCCTCGATCCGGTCGCTGATCTGGTCAAGCGCGGTCAGGATGATGACGGGCGTCACATCGCCCTTGGCCCGCAGACGGCGCAGAAACGGAATGCCCCGGCCATCGGGCAGCATCAGGTCCAGCAGCACAAGATCGAAGCTCGCCCCGGCCATCGCGTCCCCGGCCGCATCCAGCCGCTGGACCCAGTCGACCGAATGGCCATCGGCGGCTATCTGGTCCCGCACGGCAGCTCCCAGAACTGTATCATCCTCGATCAGCAAGATGCGCATGGTCTTCTGCCGTCCCTTTGGCCCCGGGTTGGTTTGCTTCTGACCCTCTCTCCTGACAGCAGGCTGAAGCCCTGGATCAGCCGTCTTCAGGCTGCCGTCAGCTTCGGCGCGCATCACATCATCCAGACTGGCCGTAACCCGGAGTGTGGCCCATGCGAAAGACGCTGACAATTCTTGCTTTTCTGGCAGCCCTGCCTGCCGGTGCCGCACTGGCTGATGATGATTGCTTCGTTCCGATGGCCGACTGGCAACCGCGCGAGGCGGTGGCTGAGTTCGCCACCCGGCAAGGCTGGGAGGTGCGCCGCATCAAGATCGACGACGGCTGCTACGAGATCGACGGCCGCGACGCGACGGGCCGCGCGATCGAGGTCAAGCTGCATCCCGGCACGCTGCAGATCGTCGAATTCGAATTCGAGGATGACGACCACGGTCGCGACCGCGAAGGACAGGAAGATGACTGACCATGTTTCCGTGCATGAAAAGGCCACGGTGACAGGGCGAGATCCACAGCGCCGGGCCCACGACCAGTCCCCTGTGACGCCGGGTACCATTCCTCAAGTCGGCCCGAACGGAAGGTTTTCTGACATGTTGTATTCCGGTCCGGCATTTGCCGCCATCGCCGTTCTGTTAGGCGCCGCCCTTGGCGCGCAAACCTATGCCCCGTTCGGCATCGAGTCCGCCATGAGCATCGCGGTCGGGTCCGCCGCGATTGTGGCCATGGGCATAGCCCTGGTGCTGTCGGCGCGCCCGGCTGTGATCGAACCGTTCTTCGGCGGGCTGGATCGCATGTATGCCGTCCACAAGTGGCTGGGGATCGCGGCCTTGGGGCTGATGGTCCTGCATGACCAGCTTGAACCGGAGATCGAGGATTTTGTGGCAGAAACCAACCTTGGCGAATTCGCCGCCGAGGTCGGAGAAATTGCCTTCTACGGGTTCATCGCGCTGATCGCGATCAGCTGGATCAAGCGGGTTCCCTTCACCAATCTGGAATTGCCCTGGCCCTTGTGGCGTTTCACGCACCGGTTCATGGGGCTGTTGTTCGCGATTGCCGCGTTTCACCAACTGGCCATCGACAAGCCCGAAGGGGTGGACCCGATGCTGGCGCTCTACCTCAACACGTTCAGCCTTGCGGGGCTGGTGGCCTGGGTGTTCACGCAGTTCATCAACCCTTTTCTGCGCCCGCGCGACTATGCGCTCGACTCCGTCACGCGACACGGTGCTGCGACCGAGATTGCCTTGCGGCCCACAGGGCGCGGAATGCGCTGGCGTCCTGGCCAGTTCGCCTTTGTCTCGGTTCCCGGCTCGGGCCCCGGCGCTGGCCTTGACGAGGCGCATCCTTTTACCATCGCTTCGGCCCCGCGCGCCGATGGCAGTCTGCATTTCGGGATCAAGGCGCTGGGGGATTGGACGCGCAGCCTGCCGGACAAGCTGGTGCCGGGCCAGCGGCTGCGCGTTGAGGGGCCCTATGGCCGGTTCCTGTTCCGACGCCGGGTGCCGCGTCAGGTCTGGCTGGCGGGAGGCATCGGCATCACACCCTTCCTGGCATGGGCCGAGGCGCTGACCGAGGCAGACCGCCAGCAGATCGCGCTGATCTGGGCCGTGAACACCCAGGACGAAGCCTTTGCCGCCGACCGTCTGCAAGCCATCGCCGCAGGTCATCCGGGCTTGAGCGTGCAGGTCGTGGCCAGCCGCACCGAGGGGCGACTGACGGCCGAACGCCTGGTCGCGATGGTGCCCTTCGAGATCGCCGGGTCGGAGCTGTTCTTCTGCGGGCCCTGCGGGTTGCGCGACGGCATCCAGAACGGGCTCAAGGCGATGGGCCATGCGCCGCGCCGCGTTTACTCCGAAGCGTTCGAACTGCGCTGACACGCAGCCGTGCCGGAACCGGGTGTACAATCGGTTCCGGCCTGTGCCCGGCATGAGGTTAGGGCGCGTGTTTTCTGACACCAGGCTGAAGCAGAAACCGGCGTCCCATCAGCAAGGCTTCAGCGGCACACGACAGAATCGGTTAATCCAATCAAGGAGCTACCGCCATGAAATCCACAATTCTCGTGTTGCTCGCAACTGCCGCCGTTATCGCGGTCCTTGCCGCGCCCACATTGACAGCCCTTGGTCGCGGACCCGGCACTGCGCCAGCCACCGTCACGGCACCGGCGCAGCCCGGCGACACTGCGGCCACGCCTGCGGGTGCCGATCTGGCGACGCAACAGACATCGGATCAGGGCGACGACGATGACGATTGAGATGCCCCGCAAGTCCGCATCAACCCATCCCTCCATGCCCGGCAACATCGCCTGACCCCGTTCTCCGACCACGCCTGTCCCTCGTGGTCTGACTGGCCCCGCCCTGTCCCGGCGGGGCCTTTTTCTTCCTGACGCCAAGCTGAAGCAGAAAGTGGGGCGGCGTCAGGAACAGCTCTGGTCCGAGGCACAGATTGGCAGCATCAGATCCAAGGAGACCACGCCATGACATTCCGACTTTCCCTTCTTTTCGCGTCGACGGCGCTGACCGTGGCACTCGGCCTGCCTGCCCTTGCCGCGTTGCAGGACCAGGGCAACGCTCAAGGCGCGTGCAGCGGCGTTTGCGCCGCCGTGGTCAGTGCCGACGACCAGCCCATGCCCCTCATTCGTGTGAGCGGAGATGATGACGACGGCGGATGGGTCCGTCGCGGGCACGACGATGACGAGGACGACGAGGACTGCGACGATGATGATGATGATGATGATGATGACGACGATGGCTGCATCGGCGCTCTCGGCAACCCTGCTCCTGCGGGCACCGTCGCACCTCCGGCAAACGGGCTCTTCGGCAACGGCGCGCCGCCCGTGGCTGTGACCAACTGATCCCGGCCATCGCGCGCCCTGCCCCGTGCGGGGCGCAGACCATCACCGAAAGGAAACCCGATGAAATCCCTTCTCGCCACCCTTGCCCTGACCACCGCACTGACCCTTCCTGGGCTCGCGATGGCCCGGCCCGTGACGCTGACGACCACCATGAACAGCTATGGCGGCGATGGCGCCTACCTGGCGCTCTACGTCACCGATGCCTCGGGCGCCTATGTCGGCAGCCTCTGGATGGCGGGCGGCAAGTCGAAATACTACGAACACCTGAGCGACTGGTATACCGCCACCGGGGCCGACCCTGCCCAGATCAACGGCATCACGGGCGCCAGTGTCGGGGCAGGCCGGACCCTGGAGATCACGCTCGATCTGGCCGATGCCCTGTTCGATGCGGGCTATACGCTCCACATCGACGCGGCGGTCGAGGATATGCGCGACAGCCCGAACGAGATTGCGGTGCCGCTGACCAGTGCTGGCGCGGGCACGCCCGTGCAGGGCCGTCGCTACATCGCCAGCTTCGTCTATCAGTAAGGGAACGGACTGATGATCCGCGCGCTTCACCGCTGGCCGGGGCTTCTGGCCCTTGTCCTTGTGACCGTCCTTGCGCTCAGCGGTGCGGCGCTGTCGGTCTTTCCCATGGCCGAGCGGCTGGTCGCGCCGCAGGCGGTGGCGGGGCAGAGCGTGGCCGATATGGCTGCCCGTGTGGCCGCGACGCATCCGGGGCTGGAAGAGATCCGGCGGTCCCCCTCGGGCACCATCACCGCCTGGTGGTTCGACGGCGGCACGCCAGGTTCCGCCGTGATCGACCCGGCGACAGGCGCGGATGTCGGCTCGGCCGACCCCAACCCGGTCGAACGCTGGCTGACGAACCTGCACCGGTCGCTGTTTCTGGACGATGCCGGGCGGCTGGTGATGGCCGCAGGCGCCGCCGCCATGCTGGTGCTGGCCCTGTCGGGGGCGGCGCTGGTGGCGCGGCGCACGGGCGGCTGGCGGCGCGGGTTCGCGCGGCTGCGCGGGCCGCTGGTGGGGCGGCTGCATGTGGAACTGGCGCGCGTTGCGGTCATGGGCCTTGCCCTGTCGGCGGCGACGGCGCTGTGGATGACGGCTTCGACCTTTGACCTGCTGCCCGATGGCGCGGTGCGCCCCGCCGACCCTGCGGCAGTCAGCGGGCAGATGGCCTTCCCGCTGGGGCAGATGGCCGCGCTGCAGGATGTTCCGGTCAGCGCCTTGCGCAAGCTGAGTTTTCCCTATGCGGGCGATGCGCAGGATGTGTTCACTCTCTCCACCGATGCAGGCACCGGCCTGATCGATCAGGGGACCGGCGAGCTCCTGTCCTGGGCAGACCTGACGCCATGGCAGCAGGTCTCGGAAACCATCTACATGCTTCACACCGGTCAGGGTGCGGCGGTCCTGGGGCTGGTCCTCGGCCTGATCGCGCTGAGCGTCCCGGTGATGGGTGTGACCGGCGCGCTGATCTGGGTTGCAGGGCGGCGGGGTCGGCCCCACCTGCGCGACAACGCCCGGGCGAGCCGGGCGCAGACGGTGATCCTTGTGGGTTCCGAAGGCGGTAGCACCTGGGGCTTTGCCGCAACGCTGGCGCGGGCCCTGCGGGATGCGGGCCAAGCGGTGCATGTGGGACCCATGTCAGCCTTCGACCCGGCCCGTTGCCCCCGCGCGGACCGCTTCCTGATCCTCGCCGCCACCTATGGCGAAGGCGACGCACCCGCTTCGGCCCGCGGGTTCCTCGATCGGCTGGCGCGGATGGCCCCGACCGCCCCGCTGGCCGTGCTGGGCTTTGGCGACCGCAGCTTTCCGGCCTACTGCGCCTTTGCGGCAGAGGTGGACGCCGCCGCCCGCGCCATGGGCTGGACCACCCTCTTGCCCATGGACACGGTCGACCGCCAGTCGCCGCAGGATTTCGCGCGCTGGGGCCGGGCACTGGGGCAGGCCAATGGGCTGACGCTCGACCTTGACCACCAGCCCGCCCGCCCCGAGGCGCAGGGCCTGACGCTCATCTCGCGCCGCGACTATGGCGAGGCGGTGCAGGCCCCGACCGCGATCCTGCGCTTTGCCTTGCCAAAAGCGACCCTCTGGGCACGGCTGACAGGCCGGGGTTTCGCACGGTTTCAGGCGGGCGACCTTCTCGGCATCCTGCCCGAAGGCTCCACAGTCCCGCGCTTCTACTCGCTGGCCTCGGGCAGCCGGGACGGGTTTGTCGAGATCGTGGTGAAGAAACACCCGGGGGGCCTGTGTTCCGGCCAGTTGCTGGCACTGGAACCGGGTGACGCCGTGCAGGCCTTCCTGCGGCGCAATCCGGGCTTTCATGCCGGGCGGGGTCGGGCGCCCCTGATCCTGATCGGGGCAGGCACCGGGATCGGACCCTTGGCCGGGATCATCCGCGCCAATGCCCGCCACCGTCCGGTGCATCTGTTCTTTGGGATGCGCCACCCGGACAGCGACTTCCTGTATGGTGACGATCTGACCGCGTGGCAGGCCGAGGGGCGTCTGACGCAGCTCTCCACCGCCGTCTCGCGCGGGGCGCGGCCGCATTATGTGCAGGACGCCCTGCGCGCCGAGGCCGCGCAGGTGGCCGAGGCGATCCGGCAGGGTGCAAAGGTGATGGTCTGCGGGGGGCGTGACATGGGCCGCGGCGTGGGTCGCGCGCTGGAGGATATCCTGGCGCCCATGGGCCTGACGCCCGCGATGCTCAAGGCCGGGGGGCGTTATGTCGAAGATGTCTATTGACCCTGTTCGCCACGCGCCGAACGGCCCCACCATGGGCACAAGGTGGAGCGCGCTGTTCTTTGCGCCGCCAGAATTCGACCCCGCCACCGTGCAGGCAGACCTGCAAGCGGCGGTGGATGCGGTCGATGCGCAAATGTCGACGTGGAGACCCGACAGCGATCTGATGTGCCTGAACGCCGCGCCGGTGGGGGCATGGCAGGACATCCCCTCCGATCTGGCGCGGGTGCTGACCGTCGGGCTGGCAATCGGCCGCGCCTCGGGCGGGGCCTTTGACATCGGGCAGGGTGAGGCGGTGCGCGCCTGGGGCTTTGGCCCCGCCACCGCCGATCCGCAGGCCATTCGCGCCGCGATGCAGGCCCCACATCGCCCGGTGCATGCGGTGCTGGAGCTGGACGGCGGCCGGGTGCGCAAGATTGCCCCGATCTCTCTGGACCTGAACGGCATCGCCAAAGGCCATGGGGTGGATCGTCTGGCCGAAGTCCTGTCAGCCAACGGCATCCTTGACGCCCTCGTCGGCATCGACGGCGAGATGCGCGCCATGGGCCTCGGCCCGGGCGGCAGGCCCTGGACCGTTGCGGTTGAGGCCCCCGATCATCACCGCCGCGCGCCCCATTCCATCCTGACGCTTCAGGATGTTGCTGTCGCCACCTCGGGCGATTATCGACACTGGGTCACGGTGCAGGGGCGTGATCTGTCCCACACGATGGACCCCGCGCGCGGTGCGCCACTTCTCGCGCCCCCCGCATCTGTCACCGTGATCGCCCCCACCTGCGCCGAGGCCGATGCATGGGCGACGGCACTGATGGTGAAGGGTGTCGATGCGGGCGCAGACCTTGCGCGACAGGCAGGGATCGACGCGCTGTTCCTGACGCGCGATGATACGGGTGTCGTTCAAGGCATTGGCGTTGGCAAACTATTTTCGAGCAAGTCCGCGGCGACGGCCCCGGCCGTTGGAGATTGACACCTTTGGATCATACTCAAACAGATCGGCTAAAGACACTGCTCCTGGTCATCGCCCTTGCAGGTCTGGTGACAGGGCTCGGGCTGCACTTCAGCGGGCGCACGGACCTTGCACAAACGGCGTGGTTTGCGGGGGTTGTCCCCGTGCTGGCGGCGCTTGTGGTCGAGATCATCCGCAGCCTTACCCGCGGCGAGGTGGGGCTCGACATCGTGGCCGCCCTGTCCATGTCGGCGGCCCTGACCTTTGACGAGACGCTGGCGGCCGCCGTGGTCGCCGTCATGTATTCGGGCGGCACCTTCCTCGAAAGCTTTGCCGAGGGTCGCGCGCGGCGCGAGATGCGCGATCTTCTGTCGCGCGTGCCCCGCACCGCCACGCGCCACCGCAATGGCGGGCTGGAGGAGGTGGCACTGGAAGACATCGCGCCTGGCGACCGGCTGCTGATCCGGCAAGGCGATGTCGTGCCGGTGGACGGGCGCATCGCATCCGCCGCGGCTTTCGTCGACACATCGGCGCTGACGGGCGAATCCTTGCCGGTGCGGCTCGACCGCGGGTCTGAGGCGATGAGCGGATCGACCAATGCCGGTGATGCTTTTGATCTGGAGGCGACGCGCGAGGCGAAGGACAGCACCTATGCCGGGATCGTCCGGCTGGTCGAGGCGGCGCAGGCGTCGAAAGCACCCATGGCGCGGCTGGCTGATCGCTGGTCGCTGGGGTTTTTGGCCGTCACCGTTGCCATCGCCTTTGCCGCATGGTGGTTTACCGGCGATCTGATCCGCGCGGTGGCGGTGCTGGTCGTGGCGACGCCCTGCCCCCTGATCCTGGCCGTGCCGGTGGCGCTGGTGGCCGGGCTGAGCCGGGCGGCGCATTTCGGGGTGCTGGTGAAGGGGGCCAAACCCCTCGAGGCAATGGCCCGCATCCGCACCCTGATCCTCGACAAGACCGGCACGCTGACCGACGGGCGCCCGCAGATCGTCAGTATCGACAGCCATGACGGGATGGGGGCTGACGACATCCTGCGCTATGCTGCGGCGCTGGATCAGGCATCAAAACACCCCGTCGCGCAGGCCATCGTGGCTGCAGCAAGGGACCGGGGGCTCACCCTACCCATCCCCGAAGATGTGGCTGAAATCCCGGGCGAAGGCGTCATCGGTTTCATCGACGGACGGCAGGTCATCGTCGGGGGCGATGGTTTCGTCGCGGAGCGTGTGGGCCGTTTGTCGGGTGATCACCCGGAACTGGCGGCAGGGTCGGTCATGGTGGCCGTGGCCTTCGATGGCCGTTTGGCGGGGCATCTGGTCATGTCCGACCCCCTCCGCGAAGGGGCAGCCGAGATGCTGGCCAGCCTGAGGCGGCAAGGGGTTGCGCGCATCCTCTTGGCCACCGGAGACCGGGCCGAGGTTGCGGCGCGGGTAACGGAAGGGCTTGGCCTTGACGGCATCCGCGCGGGGCTGACGCCAGATGAAAAGGTGCTCTTGGTCCTGACCGAGCACAAGAACGGTCCGGTGATGATGGTGGGCGACGGCGTCAACGACGCGCCCGCACTGGCTGCCGCCGATGTGGGCGTCGCCATGGGCGCACGCGGGGCGGCGGCAAGTGCCGAGGCGGCCGATGTGGTCTTGCTGGTGGACCGGGTGGACCGCATCGCGCCGGGGATCGAGATCGCCCGCCGGTCGCGCCGGATCGCGCTTGAAAGCGTGGTCGCAGGCATCGGCCTGTCGGTTCTGGGCATGATCGCTGCGGCCTTCGGCTACCTGACCCCCGTTCAGGGCGCGCTGCTGCAGGAAGCCATCGACGTCGCCGTTATCCTGAACGCGCTGCGCGCCCTGCGCATTTCACCCGCGGGCCTCACAGCACCGCAAACCCGTTTTGAAGGAATTCCCGCATGAGCCGCCTGTCCCATTCCGAAATCCACATGGTGCACCGCATCGGCTGGTTGCGCGCGGCGGTGCTCGGCGCGAATGATGGCCTTGTCTCAACCTCCAGCCTCGTCGTGGGCGTCGCCGCAGCCGGCACAGGGCGGACGGAGGTGCTGATCGCGGGCCTCGCCGGGCTGGTCGCTGGAGCGATGTCGATGGCGGCGGGCGAATACGTCTCGGTCAGTTCGCAGACCGATGCCGAGCAGGCCGACCTTGCCCGCGAGAAGAAGGAGCTTGCAGAGACGCCTGATGCCGAACTCGAGGAACTGACCCGAATCTACGAGGCGCGCGGGCTGACCCGCGATTTGGCCGAACAGGTGGCCGTCCAGCTCACCGACCGCGATGCCCTTGGCAGCCACGCCCGCGACGAGCTGGGCATATCCGAGACGGTGACCGCTCATCCGATCCAAGCGGCCCTTGTCTCCGCCATGACCTTTGCCGTGGGTGCTGTGGTCCCGCTTCTGGTGGCCATGCTTGCTCCGCCAGCGCAAATTGTGCCGTTCGTAGCCATCGCGACACTCCTGTCGCTCGCCATCCTGGGCGGTCTTGGCGCGACCGCTGGCGGCGCCGGCATCCTGCGAGGCGCTGTCCGAGTGACGTTCTGGGGTGCCCTTGCCATGGCCGCGACCGCGCTGGTCGGATCAATCTTTGGGGTCACAGTCGGATAAGAAGAACCGCCTGGAGTGATGACACTACAGGCAAAGGCAGCTCGCAGCGCTGCGTTCCTCGGATCGGCATCGCCGATTACGCGGCCAAAGGTAGACCTGGCGGCGCGACTGCGCCGCGCCCGAGCCGCCGGGAAGTGAGGCCGAAGCCTCACCCAAAGGGATTGTGCTCTCTCCATTGGGGTAATTTCCTGCCCGTTTTCGGCAACATCTTCCGTTTTCTCCGCAGTTAGACTGGTTTCATTGCGGAGTCGCGGCACAGGCCCGTCATGCGCTGCGGCGGTAGGTCGCCCGGACCGCCACAGCCGATTTCAGGAGGGCGTCATGTGATGAGCCGGAGAGTTTACGATGATGACCGGTCAGGGCAGCCTGAACGTCCACTTCGGGCTGCCGAATACGTCCGCATGTCGACGGATCATCAGAAGTATTCGACCGAAAACCAATCCGACGCGATCAAGCAATATGCTGAGGCGCGTGGAATCGAGATCGTGCGAACCTATGAAGACGCTGGAAAAAGCGGGCTAAAGATCGAGGGGCGCGACGCGCTCAGGCAACTCATCGAGGACGTGCAATCGGGCAGCACCGATTTCACTTTGGTGCTCGTTTATGATGTCAGCCGCTGGGGGCGCTTCCAGGACGCCGACGAAAGCGCCTACTACGAGTATATTTGTCGGCGCGCCGGCATCGCCGTCGAATATTGCGCCGAGCAATTCGACAATGACGGCAGCCCGATTTCGACTATCGTCAAGGGCGTCAAACGAGCGATGGCTGGCGAATACAGCCGCGAGCTTTCAACCAAGGTGTTCGCCGGCCAGGGCCGGCTGATCGAGAAGGGCTACCGCCAGGGCGGGCCCGCCGGCTTCGGCCTGCGCCGGACGTTGATTGACGAGCATGGCGTCATCAAGGGGCTTCTCGAACGGGGCGAGCACAAGAGCATTCAGACAGATCGGGTGATCCTGACGCTTGGCCCTGCCGAAGAGGTCGATCTGGTTCGCAGCATCTACCGGGCTTTCGTCCATCGAGGATACAGCGAGCGGGAAATTGCGGACGATCTCAATCAACGCGGCGTTCCGACCGATCTTGGGCGTCCTTGGACCCGGGGCACGGTCCATCAGATTCTGATCAACGAGAAATATGTCGGCGACAACGTCTGGAATCGTCGCTCCTTCAAGCTCAAGAAGAAGCGCGTCGCCAATGAGCCCGAGATGTGGATCAGGGCGCAGGATGTGTTTCAGGCCGTCGTCGAGCGCGAGCTGTTCGAGGCGGCGAGAACCATCATCAACGCGCGCTCGTTTCGTTTGAGCGACGAGGAGACCCGTCAGTGATGATCATGCCGGGCAGCGTGGCGGTGAGTTCGCCGCGCGTGGAGCCGGAACTGCTCCATTATCTCGACGTGACCTGGCAGTCGATTATCGCCGGCGACGTCGATGGCACGGCCTCCACCCCGTACAAGGTCGATCAATCGGCGCCCAACCTTAACCGCTATTCGGCGACGCGCCGCGTCGCCCGCGCGATCTTCATGGGTACGGCGCCGACGCATCAGCAGCAGAACACCGGACTCGACGACAAACAGATCAATCTCGGTGTCGTGCAGCCGGGCGAGCGTCCGGCGATCTTCGGCGATGCGCTGCGCCGGCTGACCAATCAGGCCAAGTTCATGCACGCCGATCTGGGCCGCTATTGGTACTCGATGTCGGCGAGCCTTAACCGTATCGCAGCGGACAAGGCGGCGCAGATCGAGGCGGCACTGGTCGATGTGATGATCGACAGCGAACTCGGAAAATACGTGAACGGGCTTGCCGATCGCGGGCATTTCGACGCGGTTCAGGTCGCGCCGGCCTCGTCAGCCGAAGTCCCCGATGAGGCGGGCGGCGTGCGTGTCGTTGTGCTGGGGGTCCAGCATTCGCATAACGGGCGCGACGGTTCGGACGCGCTGGTCGAGGCGAAGGACATCCTCACTCAGCGCGGCAGCACGCCGCGCGTCTACCGCAACATGCTGGTGTTCATCGCTGCGGAGGCCCGCCAGCTCGATCATCTGAAAGACGCCGTGCGCGCGTCCCTGGCGTGGGGCGAGATCGTGCGCGACACCGAGCGGCTGAACCTCACCCAGAGCGACAGTGCGCTGGCCAAGGCGAAGCTGGTCGAGGCGAACGAGACGATGAAGACGCGCCTGAAAGAGGCGTGGTGCTATCTGCACTATCCCGCCCAGGAAAGCGCACAGGCGGATTGGGAATGGGTGTCGGGCAAGATTCCGGCGCAGGACGGGCTGCTGGCCCGGGCGAGCAAGAAGCTGGTGGCCGAGGAGGGCCTGCTGACGGAATTGGGGCCGTCGCGCCTCGACCGAGACCTGCAGAAATACATCTGGAACGACAAGCCGCATTTGTCGCTCAAGGACCTGCGGGAATATCTCAACCGCTACATCTACCTGCCGCGTCTCAAGGGCCAGGACGTACTGGTCAAGGCGGTGCAGGCGGCGGTGAGTGGCATGCTGCCCGGTCCGTTCGCCTATGCCGAGCGATGGGAGGAGGGGGCCGGCACCTATCTGGGGCTGGCGATCGAGCGGGCGGCCAGCGCCGCGGTCGTGATCGACAGCGACAGCGTCATCGTGACACCGGAGGTGGCCGAAGCCCACCGCCCGGCGCCGGTGCAGCCTGGATCGGGCGACACAGCCTCGGGGCCGGGTGGTGGCACGCCGGGGCCCGATGGGCCGCCAATGGACGACGCGCCGACCACGCCTGCGCCGGAAAAGAAGCCGACGCGGTTTTCCGGCACCGTGATGATCTCGCCGGATCGTCCGGCCCGGGACATCCACCAGATTGTAGAGGCGATCGTCGAACAGCTCACCACGCTTCCGGGCAGTCAGGTGAAACTCAGGCTCGAGATCGAGGCGGAAGTGCCTGAAGGACTCGAGCGCTCCAAGGTGCGAACCTTGGTCGAGAACGCCAATACGCTCGGCTTCATCGAAAAGTCGCTGGAATAGCCGATGGGCGCAACTTGGGGTAGCCTTACACGTCGGCACAATCGCATGTGCCGACAAATCCTACTTTCTCCCGGCCGGTCCCGCCATCGACCGGGCCAAGCTTAATAACCGCCGACATGCTGGATTGTCGTTTTGCGCGGACCAGACCATGCTGAACGGCAGCACCTCACCGGCAAGCTTCCGATAAACGACCCCCGGAAACTGCGCGACGGTCGTCGCTTCACTCGTCAGAGTGAGGCCCCGACCGAGAGCGACCAGAGATAGGATATTGTCGCGGCCGACCTGCTGAGACTGAATATCGAGGTGGCGGCCGAGACCAGCAAGGTGAGCGACCAAATAGTCGTGGATCTCTTGTCCCGGCGCGACATCGCTCACGATGAACCGCTCGGAAGCCAAATCGGCCCATCCAAGTTCGGGCTTGCCCGCCAAAGGATGTTCATCAGGCAGCACCACGTAAACCTTTTCGCACCACATATGCTCCGTCTCGCATCCGTCCCATGCTGTCGTTCCCGTGATGAATGCGACGTCCAGATAAAGCTTGCGGACAGCGGCGACATGCTCGGGCGAATTTCCATCAATAATGTCGACCTGCACCTTCGGATGGCGTGACCCAAAATCTCGAAGCAAATCGAACAGAAAACCGGATGCGAGGGACGAGAATATCCCGACCTTGATCAGCCCTTGCTCCGCCCGGCCAACCGCTGCCACCTTTGTCACCCCGATATCGATCTGGCGAAGAGCATGGCGAGCGTTGCGCAGGAATTCCCGCCCGGCAACGGTCAACCGCACCCCGCCAGCATTTCGCATAAAAAGCGACGCCCCGAGTTCATCTTCGAGATCACGGATTCGTCGGCTGATGGAGGATTCCTGCACCGAAAGCGCGGCAGCAGCCTTGCGAAAACTCCCATAATCGACGGCGGCAACAAAATATCGCAACTGGTTCAGCCGGACCGCAGATGTGCCAGGTTTCCCCTCAACGACCTTCGTGAGGCTATCATCAGGCGAGGTCTGATTGTTCCCGATCACAGCCATGGTGCATCATCCGAAACAGCGTTCGGTTTCTGACGGGCACCCCGCCATCATCAACGCGAAAATCGATCTATGTGCGTTCATCGGCTCTCCGCACATCCTCAAACTAAACGACGTTCAGTTACCGAATGCTGCTTCTTGACTTCCGGCCCGTCAACGAAAAAAGTAAATGTCGTTTAGTTTTCACGACAAGTTGCAACAGGCATCGGAATGGCCCGTCCCCGGAAAGAGCAAGAACTTGATATTGCTCGTCGTACAATCGACGCAACGATCCGGCTGCTGTCGGAGCGTGGCGACCTCGACGTACCGCTGACTGCGGTCGCGCATGCCATCGGATGCACAGCGCCAGCGCTTTACGGCCATTTCCGCAACAAAAGCGCCTTATTGCGCGCCGTTCGGGACGAAGGTTTCAACCAGCTCTACAGAGAAAAGCTGGCCGTCTTCCAGCAGATGCGCGGCAATCCATTCGGCTATTTGCGTGATGGCAGCTATGCCTATGTCCGCTTTGCCCTGGAAAACCCCACGCTGTACCGGCTGATGTTCACACCGCCGCCACGGCTCGGAGTCAGCGATGATCCATGGTCGGGCGAAGCTGGAAGACAGATACTAAATCTATTGCTGACGGGACTTCGCTGCTCTCAGGGCCAAGGCTTTTTGCCCGGCATGGATCTGAGGCGCTACAGCTTCATGTTCTGGTCAACGGTACACGGCGCGGTGAGCCTCACCCTTCAGAACCGGGAAATGGACCAGTCCGCCAAATGGGATGCGACACGAAAGGCCGTCGATACGTTGATGGAAATCATCGCCGCGACGCGCCATGACTCGCGCGGCACCTCATGAGCGAGATCTTCTGGCGCTGGCAAAGCCCCGATCTGTCGCAATGAACCGTTCCAGCATCGGCACAATCAGCCTGACAGGATCGGCAGCGGGCTGGCCGGTTTCGCGAGCCAGCACTTCGGCATAGGCGGCAAGATCGCGGTGCAGCGGCCCCGGCAGTTCCACCGTCACCTTCACGGGCTTGTCTTCGATGAGGGGGCCGAGTTTCAGCTTCGTCATGGTCAGTTCCTGTAAGGTTCGAGTACGAGATCGCGGGTAACGATGACCCTGACCGGGTAGCCCGGCCGGATCGTCAGGGTCGGCGCGACCTGCAACTGGCGCTGGACGATCTGTTGCCCGGCCTGATTGATGGTATCCTGCGCTCCGTCGCGGATGGCGCGGATCAGGCGATCCTCGTCGTCGGTCGCCAGTTCCGTGCCGATGCCGAGCAGCGTGGACAGCCCCGCCGCTTTCATCAGATCCCACCAGTGGTAATCAACGCCATCTTCCAGCCCGGCATTGCCGGAAGCGTCCGCACCGGGCTGGCGCTCCAGCACGATGGAGCGGCCGTTGGGCAGGATCAGGCGGTTCCAGACCAGCAGCACGCGGCGCTGACCGAATTGCACGCCCGCATCATACTGGCCGATGATGCGGGTTCCTTGCGGGATCAGCAGCAGACTGCCGGTCGGACTGTCATAGACATTCTCCGTCACCTGCGCGGTGATCTGCCCCGGCAGATCAGAGCGGATGCCGGTAATCATCGCCGCCGGAATCACTGCCCCGGCCTGCAGGATGTAGGGCGAGGCAGGCGCCATGATCCGATCCATGGCAACGGTCTGCCGATCCACAGGACCATTGAGGAAAGCTGTGTGCCGGTCCTGCGTTTCAGGTTGGGCACCAAGGTCCGGCCCCACAAGCCCCGGAATCGTTGAGCCAGCTGTCGTCGCCACTCTTGGCCCGGACTGGAAGAACACGGTGCTAAGACGTGCGGCTTCTTCCTCGGCAAGCCGGCGCTCTTCGGCAGGATCGCGGGCAGGCGTCGCCATGGCGGGCGGCGTGACGGGCTGACCCCGGTTCTGGGCATCCAGGATCGGGCCACCGAGATCGCCCGGCAATGCCGGCCCCAGGACCGGCCCGGTATAATCCTTCGGCAGACCTGCCAGTCCATCTGCCGTGGCGCGGTTCTCGGTCGAATAGAGTTCTTCACCGTTTCCGCTCATATCGCGCGTCTGGAGCGCATAGATCAGCGCCCCGCCGATGCCGAGGAGCGCAACAGCTCCGGCACCGGCCAGCATCTTGCGCGACAGGCGCGTGACGCGCGGCGGCTCGGCACGCAGACGCATCGGCGTTGGGTTGGTGGTAGCCTCTTCACTCATGACGGTTGCTCTCCGGCTTTAGCGGGCTGGGCAGCTTGTCTTTGCTCGATGCGAACGATCCTGACCGTCTGCTGCTGCTTGCCGCTACCAAGACGCAGCTCAGCCGCTCCGAACAGCCGATCGACGATCAAGATGTTCTGGTGAACACGGGAATTGACGATCTGGGTCTCGCCCTCGGAACCGATGACGAAAATCGGTGGCATCTCTCCCTGCACGATGCCGCGCGGGAAAACGACATAGACACGGCGGCCATCATCGAAGACGGAAATCGGCCGCCATGGCGGCGTATCTCCAGTCAGGCTGTAACGATAGTTGCGTGCCGCCTCGACCGGGATGATGGGTGCTGCCGGAACGGTCTGGCGCTGACCGGCAGGCAGCGCCGGATAAGACCAGGATACGGACGGCATGTAGAGCGCCTCACGGGCGCGCAGCTCGATCATGTAGGTGCGCCGATCGGTCGTCACCACGAGATTGGTTGAGATGTCGGATCGGGATGGTTTGACGAGAATATGGACCCGGCGCGACGTACCGCTCCCGCTCTCGGTATCGCCAATGATCCAGCGGGCGGTGTCTCCCGCCGCGATTGGTCCCGCGCCGGTCAGGCTTTCGCCCGGCTCCAGCGCTACATTGGTGATCTGTCCTGGTGCTGCATAGACCTGATAGAGCGCGCCTTCCGACCAGGGATAGATCTGGATGGCGTTATAGTAACCCTCGCGGCGCGGCTCGACGCGGGCGGCGGCATTGGCGTTCTCGACGCGGCCTGCCGGTGTTCCGGCAGCAGTGCCGCCGCGTGCGACCGTCCAGGCCGGCGGCGTGTGAAGCGGCCGAGGCCGGTCATCCGTGACAGCGGTCGGCACGACGGGCAACGCCGGCACATCGGCATCATAGCTGAACTGCGGCGCTTTGTTGGTGGCGCAGCCGGCGAGCATGGTGGCCGAAAGCAACAAAGCCGCGAAGGCGGGTTTACGGAAAACCGGCAAGGCGGAATTGCGGGAAGACGCGATGGTCATTGGCTCATCTCCCGCGACCATGAAATTGCATTGACGTAGATGCCGAGCGGATTGGCGCGCAGACGCTCGGCATCGCGCGGGGTCTGGATCACGATGGTCAGGATCGCGGTCCAGCGCTCGGTCGTGGAAAGCTGCCCGTTCTCGTAATGGCGCTCGGTCCAGGCGACGCGGAAACTGTCGTTCGAGGCGCGGATGACGCTGGAAACTTCGACTGCGATCTGCTGGCGGCCGACACGGGTGAACGGATCGTTGGCGCGGGCATAGTCGTTGAGCGCGGCCGCTCCCCTATCTGTGGTGAACTCATAGGCGCGCAGCCAGTTCTGGCGCACGATGATGGCATCCGCCGGGATCGAGCGCGTCTGCTCGATGAAACGGCCAAGATGGAAGGCGATCTGCGGATCGGTCGGGCGGTAATCGGCCGTGGCTGCGGTGATGGCCTGGGCCTGGCCGAGATTATCGACCTGCACCACCCAGGGCACGACCGTCCCGCGCGCCGATTGCCAGACCAGAGCAGAGGCGAAACCGGCCGAGAGGATCAGTGAGCCGAAGGCCATGATGCGCCAGTTCTTAGCCTGCACGCGAGCCGAACCGATACGCTCGTCCCAGGCCTGGGCAGCTTTCTGATAGGGCGTCTCGGGTTCGGGCGATTTGCCGTAATGGGCCGATGGACGTTTGAAGATGTTCATGAGCGGTCACTTTCAGAAAGATTGATGGAGGAGCCGCCGCCATGGCTGTCGCCAGCGCGCACGGCATGGGCGGCCATCGACGTGCCGTGACTGAGTGTCTGCTTGCGCTGCATCTGCTTTGCCCATGCCGGAGAGCCGCCAGCCTGCGCGGCGGGCGATGGGCCAGCACTCGCGGCCTCGCTGGCACCTCCGACAGTTCCAGCCGTGGAAGAGCCACCAGTGACGCCGAAGCCGGCACGCGCTCCATCGGAAAAGCTGGACGTGACGCTTTCCGATGCCTTCGAGGCGGCGCGCTTCAGGGGCGATGCGGCAGCAGAGCCTGCGGCACGGGCAACACCGCCCAGACCGGAGGCAACACCGGCAGCGCCGGACTGGCCAAGCGAGCCGACACTGTAGGCGGCGCTCGCCGCACCTGCGGCGGCAGCACCACCACGGACAGCCGCAGCTCCACCCGACAGCGCCGCTGTCCCTCCCTTCGCGGCCATGCCTGCGGCAGCGCCGCCGGCAAGCATCATGCCGCCAGCGGCAAGGCCGGTTCCAACAGCCGCACCTGCGCCAAGCTGCGGGCCGCCAGAAACCAGACCGGACGCGATGCCAGGACCGAAGATGCCGAGGCCGAGAAGGGAAAGGGCGGCCAGCACGATCGCCATGGCGTCGTCGATGGTCGGCGTCACGCCGCCGAAGCCTGCCGTGAATTGGCTAAATAGGGTTGATCCGATGCCGATGATGACGGCCAGGACCAGCACCTTGATGCCGGAGGAAACGACATTGCCAAGAACGCGCTCGGCAATGAAGGCAGTCTTGCCGAAGAGACCAAAGGGGATCAGCACAAAACCGGCCAGCGTGGTCAGCTTGAACTCAATCAGGGTGACAAAGAGCTGCACGGCGAGAATGAAGAAGGCGAGCAGCACCAGCGCCCAGGCGAACATCAGGCAGGCGATCTGGATGAAGTTCTCGAAGAAGGACCAGTAGCCCATCATATCCGAGATGGATTCGAGCAGCGGGCGACCGGCATCGAGGCCGGTCTGCGCCACCTTGCCGGGCCGCAGTAGATCGGCGGCGGAAAAGCTGGTGCCCGAACCTTTCAGGCCAAGACCAGCGAAGCTGTCGAAGATGATCTGGGCGAGATTGTTCCAGTTGCCGATCAGGTATGCGAAGACACCGACAAAAAGCGTCTTCTTGACGAGGCGTGCGATGATGTCGTCATCCGCACCCCAGGACCAGAAGAGTGCGGCCAGCGTCACGTCGATGACGATTAGCGTGGTGGCGATGAAGGCGACCTCGCCGCCAAGCAGGCCGAAGCCGCTGTCGATATAGCTGGTGAAGACGCCCAGGAAATTGTCGATGACGCCGGTGCCGCCCATGGTTCACTGACCCCCGTTCTGATGCGGGGCGGCGGGCACCGGCGTCCGGCCGAGGAACCGGTCGCGGTTCTCGGCCCAGATGGCGAGGCAGTCGGGATCGTTCACGGCTGCCTCGCCAAGTTGCTGGCAGTGGCGCAGGCTCTGGCGCAGTGGATCGGCAGGCGCCTGAAGCGCCGGGGCCGGACGGGGCTGGGCTGGTTCGTCCTCGCGTGTCATTTCGATCACCGTCGCGGTGATGGCGATGGCCACGAATATGATCGCGCCCAGCCGCGCCAGCATCTTGCCGTCCATGTCGCGCCCCTCCTGTCCGGTCAGTTGTTGCCGTTGCCGAACATCCGGGCATTGCCAGGCTGATAGCCCGATCCCGGCGTCAGAAAGCGCTCGCGCAGGATGCGGCCCTGTTCGGCGGCGGTGGCACGCTCGGCCTCGATCAGGGCTTCGGAGCGACCATTGGCGGACATCAGCGCGATCAGGTCGGAAAGCTGCTGCGACTGGAGCGCGAGAAGCTGATTGCCCGCCTGTGTCGCCTGCAACGCGCCGGTCGCGTTCTGGCTCTGCCCGACAAGGGCGGACATTTCAGCGCGGTTGGTGTCAATATTTCCGACGACACCGGCCTGCACGCGCATGGCGTCCTGCAAGCCGCCGACCGTATTCTGCCAGCGGGACCGCGCATCGGCGACGAGCTGGGCGTCGGTCGCGGACAGCGAAACCTTGCCGTATTTCTGTTGGAACACCTGGTCGACGTTCTGCACGTCGAAGGCAATGTTCTGCGCCTGAGCCAGAAGCTGCTGCGTGCGCTGGACGTTCTGCTGCAAAGTCTGGAGCGAGGAATACGGCAGATTGGCAAGATTCTTCGCCTGATTGATGAGCATCTGCGCTTCATTCTGAAGCGAGGTGATCTGGTGGTTGATCTGCTCCAGCGTACGGGCGGCGGTTAGAAGGTTCTGGGCATAGTTGGTCGGATCATAGACGATGCGGCCGAAGCCAAAAGCGTGAGCGGGGCTTGTCAGCATGGGCGACAGTGCAACAGGCATGGCGAGCGTCAGCGCCAGCACGGATGCACTGACATATCGGGAAACGGGGATACGGATCATGGCAGGGTCTCCTTTTCTTGGCTGTCATCTGGATGGATTTGATCCGGCGCGACCGGCCGAGCAGGCTCTGTCCGTTCGACAAGATTGGTAAGGTTCGGGATCAGATCGACGGCCCATTCGACGCCGCGATCGCGCAGCCAGGCCGCGAGAAAACCGTCCTGCCCATGCTCGGCGACGAGTTCGGCGATACGGGTCTGATCGGATTTGGATGATGCGGCGCAGAGCGCGAGACCGACTTCGCTGAGGCCAAGCTCGAACAGGCGATTGCCGCGCCGCGATTGGCAGTAGTAGTCCCGCTTGGGCGTGGCCCGCGCGAGGATCTCGATTTGCCGGTCATTGAGGCCGAAGCGGCGGTAGATTGCCGTGATCTGCGGCTCGATGGCGCGTTCATTCGGGAGAAGCAGCCGCGTCGGGCAGCTTTCGATGATGGCGGGCGCGATATTGCTGCCGTCAATGTCCGAGAGCGACTGCGTGGCGAAGATGACGGAAGCGTTCTTCTTCCTGAGTGTCTTCAGCCATTCGCGGAGCTGATTGGCGAACCCCTCATCATCGAGCGCCAGCCAGCCTTCGTCGATGATGAGCAGGGTTGGCCGACCGTCGAGCCGGTCGCCGATCCGATGAAACAGATAGGACAGGACGGCAGGCGCAGCCCCAGTGCCGACCAGCCCCTCGATCTCGAAGGCCTGTACATCGGCTGATCCGAGATGTTCGGCCTCGGCGTCGAGCAACCGGCCATAGGCGCCGCCAATGCAGTATGGGCGCAACGCCTGTTTCAGATCGTTGGATTGCAGCAGCACGGCAAGGCCGGTGATGGTCCGTTCCCCCGCCGGGGCGGATGCCAGCGATGTCAGTGCCGTCCAGATGTGCTCCTTCACCTCCGGCGTGATGGTCATGCCTTCACGCATCAGGATCGCGGCGATCCAGTCAGCGGCCCATGACCGCTCATAGGCATCATCGATCTGCGCCAGCGGTTGCAGGGAAACGGAAACCTCCGATCCCTCGGTCAACCCACCGCCGAGATCATGCCAGTCGCCCCCCATGGCGAGCGCGGATGCCCGGATCGATCCCCCGAAATCGAAAGCGAAAATCTGGCTGCGATCATAGCGGCGAAATTGCAACGCCATCAGCGCCAGCAGCACGGACTTGCCCGCGCCGGTCGGGCCGACGACGAGGGTATGGCCCACGTCGCCGACATGAAGGGAAAGCCGGAACGGAGTCGAACCTTCGGTCTTGCCGTACAGCAAGGGGGGCGCTCCGAGATGTTCGTTCCGTTCCGGCCCCGCCCACACGGCCGATAGAGGGATCATGTGGGCGAGGTTGAGCGTCGAGATCGGCGGCTGCCGGACATTGGCGTAGGCATGTCCGGGGATCGAGCCTAGCCAGGCATCGACGGCATTGACAGTTTCCGGCATGGCCGTGAAGTCACGGCCCTGAATGATCTTCTCGACCAGACGCAGCTTCTCGTCGGCGATACGGGGGTCGGCGTCCCAGACGGTGACGGTTGCTGTGACATAGGCCATGCCGGCGACGTCAGCGCCCAGTTCCTGCAAGGCCATGTCGGCATCGAGCGCCTTGTTGGACGCATCGGTGTCCACCAGCGCCGATTGCTCGTTGGTCAGGCACTGTAAACTTAACGAACATCGGTCAAGCATTTCGCCCTCCGCTTTCGGTTATGCGGTTTTGAGACGAGCGATCTCGTTCCACATTTCCAGGGCTGCAGTTCTCAGTTCGCGGTATTGGT